>JACCDG012031989.1_pt1 | contig 25176 bp, 21 predicted proteins | sample 7442471 | NCBI WGS metagenome assembly JACCDG01 (sample SAMN15323444, study PRJNA562643) | freshwater metagenome | isolation source: river surface water | place: USA:Blue River Watershed | collected 2017-08-17 | reverse complement strand
CTATGAGGTGGTCCCGGTGTACGCAGGCCGACCGTTCCGGCTAGAGCAGCACTTGGCCCGCCTGAGCCGTTCGCTCGACGAGATCCGCATTCTCAATCCGCACGATTCGGCCGGCTGGCGCGCCCTGATTGAGCAATTGGTGCAAGCCAATGCCGCCCACCAGGGCCGCGAGGCCCGTGATATCCACCAGTTTGTCTATTTGCAGATCAGCCGCGGCGTGGCCCCGCGCGACCACGCCATGCCGGCAGGGCTCGCCCCCACGGTGTTCGCCATGGTGCAGCCCCTCAAGCCCGTTCCCGCCGCTCAACGCGTCAGCGGGGTGACGTGCGTCAGCGCCGATGATTTCCGCTGGGAAAAAGCCCACATCAAAAGCACCAGCCTGCTCGGCGCCGTGCTCTCGCGTCAGATCAGCGCCGATGTCGGGGCCACCGAAACCGTGATGTTTCGCCAAGGCTTCTTGAGTGAGGCCTCTTCCAGCAATGTCTGGGTGGTGGTACAGGGCAAGGTGCTGGGGCCTCCGAAGGACCATCTGGTGCTCGAGGGTATTCGGTATGGGCTGATGGCCGAGTTGTGCCAGCGCCAAGGCCTCCCCTTCGAGTTGCGCCGTATCAGCCGGGCTGAGGTGATGGCCGCCGATGAGTTGCTGCTGAGCTCGGCCACCAAAGAGGTGCTGGCCATCACCACGCTGGACGGACGCCCGGTCGGCCACGGCCCCCTGGCTGGCAAGCCGGGTCCCATCTATGCCCAGCTTTATGAGGCTTACCAGCTGGCCAAGCAGGCGTCATGACATCCTCCTTTGCCCCGACCGATGCGAACACGCCCGATCCCCGACGTGATTCGCTGATCCACTACCCGTGCCCCTTTCCCATCAAGGTCATGGGACTCCAGGTGCCGGGCTTTGAGATGGCCATGATTGAAATTGCCCGGCGGCACGACCCCGGCTTTGACGCCGCCACCCTGGAATTTCGTCCCAGCAAGGGCGGCAACTACCTCGGCTTGACCCTGACGGTGTTGGCCACCAGCCGGGCCCAACTCGATGCCCTTTACCAGGAATTGACGGGGCACCCCCTGGTCAAAGTGGTGCTGTGACTCAAGCCCAGCTGTGACCGGCGCACCGTCTTCTGCCTCATGGTCCGTCCCTGAACGGGAAGCACGACCGCCACAGATGCATCTGCTGGGCAGGCAGGATTTCTCCCTGACATACCAGGCCATGCAGGACTTCACCGCTCAGCGAGACGCTAGCACGGACGACATCATTTGGCTATGTGAGCACCCCCCTACTTTCACGCAGGGCTTGGCGGGCAAAGACGATCATCTGCTGGCACCGGGCGACATCCCCGTGATTGCCACCAACAGAGGCGGACAGGTCACCTACCACGGACCGGGGCAAGTGGTGGCCTACCCACTCATCGATCTGCAGCGCGCCGGGTACTTCGTCAAGGAGTATGTGTTTCGGCTGGAGGAGGCGGTGATCCGCACCTTGCGAGCGCTTGATGTGACGGGCCACCGGGTGCGCGGTGCGCCAGGCATTTATGTACGCCTGGACGATCCTGGTCATCACGCTCGTCTGGCGCCTGCGACCACCCCCAATGCGCCGCCCGACTTCAAGGGCCTGGGCAAGATCGCCGCCTTGGGCATCAAAGTCAGTCGGCACCGCACCTACCATGGCGTGGCCCTCAACGTGGCCATGGACCTGAGCCCCTTTGATCGCATCAACCCTTGCGGCTACGCAGGTTTGCGCACCGTCGACCTTTCTACAATCGGTGTATCGGTCAGCTGGCAGGAAGTGGCCGAGTTGCTCGGCACCAAACTGGCCGCCGCGCTGGCCCCTTAAGACAAAACGCCGGCATCGGGCCTTTGCCCGTACCGGCCCACCCAACTGGATTTTTTCCGATGGCAACACGCGAAACCCCGGTCGTGCGCGAAGCGCAGTCCCACGAGGACTACAACCCCTCGGCCAAGCAAAAGGCTGCGGCCAAGCTCTCGCGCATCCCCGTCAAAGTGCAAGCTGGCGAGGTGCTCAAAAAGCCTGACTGGATCCGTGTGAAAGCAGGCTCGGCCAGCAGCCGCTTTTACGAAATCAAGGACATCCTGCGTGCCAACAAGTTGGTCACGGTGTGTGAAGAGGCGTCCTGCCCCAACATTGGTGAATGCTTTGGCAAGGGAACAGCCACCTTCATGATCATGGGGGACAAGTGCACCCGCCGCTGCCCCTTCTGCGATGTGGGACACGGGCGGCCAGACCCCTTGGATACCCAAGAGCCCGACAACCTGGCCCGCACCATTGCCGCGTTGAAATTGCAGTACGTGGTCATCACCAGCGTGGACCGTGACGACCTGCGCGACGGCGGCAGCCAACACTTTGTGGACTGCATCCGACGCACGCGCGAACTCTCGCCCGAGACGCGCATTGAAATCCTGGTGCCCGACTTTCGAGGACGCGATGACCGTGCACTGGACATCCTGAAAGCGGCCCCGCCCGATGTGATGAATCACAACCTGGAAACCGTACCCCGCCTGTACCGTGAAGCTCGCCCCGGCAGTGACTATGCGTTCAGCCTGAACTTGCTCAAGAAATTCAAGGCGCTGTTCCCCGACGTTCCCACCAAAAGTGGTCTGATGGTGGGTCTGGGTGAAACCGACGAGGAAATTTTGGACGTCATGCGCGACATGCGGGCGCACCACATCGACATGCTGACCATTGGCCAGTATCTGGCCCCCAGCACCAGCCACCTACCCGTGCGACGCTATGTGCACCCCGACACCTTCAAGACGTTTGAAGAGAAAGCCTACGAGATGGGGTTCGCACACGCCGCCGTCGGCGCGATGGTGCGGTCCAGTTACCACGCAGACCAGCAGGCGCATGCGGCTGCGCAGCGGTGACGAGTCACACCATGCTGAGTCGCCGTTGCAGGAAATCCAGCCGGTCCTGACCCCAGAAGATTTCGCCCTCGACCACATAACTCGGGGCGCCAAATACCCCGGCGTCAATGGCTTGCCGGGTGTACTGCTCATAGCGCTCCTGAACTTCCTGGCTCTGCGCCTTGTCCTGCACCTGGCTGGACAATCCCTGCTCGCTCAACAACTGGCCCAGCACCGCGGGGTCTGCAATGTTGCGCTCCTGCGCCCATACCGCCCCCAGAATGGCGCCCGCCAGATCCAGCGACGCTTGGTCTCCGTGAACCAGGTCGGCCGCGATGATCAGTCTCGACGCATCATCGCCGCCAACCGGGAAATAGCGCGGGTGCAGGTTCAGGGGGGCGTTCAGGTGCTCGCTGAATCGCTTGAGCTCGACCAGCCGGTAAGCCTGCCGCTGAGGGGCGCGCTGTCCCAGAGGCAGCCCGCCTGAGATGGGGAACACCTTGCCTCCCAGGTCCACCGGCAGTACCCGCACGATGGCGCCTGCCGCCTTCGCGACATCCCGCAATCGCTGATGGCCCAAATAAGCCCACGGACTTTGGGGGGCGAAGTAATAATCAACGGTCTGGGGCATGGGGGTCTCTCCTCTTTGTCAACTGACTTGCTTCGTGGTCTGATCGCCTCTGTAGGCTGGTTGTAACGCCTCACCCGATTTTTTGCAGGAGATCCACATGAAACCCGTATTACTCGTCACCGGTGCCAGTCGCGGCATCGGCGCCGCCACCGCTGTCCTGGCCGCCCAGCGTGGCTGGCGCGTCGTGGTGAATTACAGCAACAACCGCGCAGCAGCCGACGACGTGGCGCGTCAGATCCAGCAGGCTGGCAGCGAAGCCTTGGTGGTGCAGGCCGATGTCAGTGACGAGGACCAAATCATGGCCATGTTTCAGCGCATCGACAGCCACTGGGGCCGGCTCGATGGCCTGGTCAACAACGCCGGCGTGGTGGACGTGCAGTCCCGGGTCGACGACATGACTCTGGCACGCCTGGAGCGCATGTTCCGTCTGAACGTCATTGGCAGTTTTCTCTGTGCCCGCGAGGCGGTGCGTCGCATGAGCACACGTCACGGGCATGGCGGCGGCGTGATCGTCAACCTCAGCAGCGCGGCTTCCCGCCTCGGCGGTGCTGGTCAGTACGTGGACTATGCCGCCAGCAAGGGCGCGATTGATTCGATGACCACGGGTCTTGCTCTGGAGGTCGCGGCCGAAGGCATTCGTGTCAACCAGGTCAGCCCGGGCATCATCGACACCGAGATCCACGCCAGCGGCGGTTTCCCCGGTCGCGCGCAAGCCGTTGGCCCCAACCTCCCCATGAAACGCGCCGGCACGGCGCAGGAAGTGGCGCAAGCCATTGTCTGGCTGCTGAGCGCTGAGTCCAGCTACACCAGCGGCAGCAATGTGGACGTCACCGGCTGCCGCTGATCGTTGCGGTAGAAACTCTTGCTGGTGTGCCATGCTGGCAACCCCGCCCTCTTTAACATCCCTCACTCCTTCGCCCCATGAGCCCCACTGCGATCCCCCATTACATCCAGGGCCACCGCCAGACTGGTCAGTCCCAGCGTCAGCAAGACGTCTTCAATCCCGCCACTGGCGCTGTCACCGGCAAGGTCCCGCTGGCCACGGCCGGCGATGTCGACCAGGCCGTGGCTGCAGCCCAGGCGGCGTTCCCCGCCTGGGCCGACACCCCCCCCATCCGCCGGGCGCGCGTGCTCTTCAAATTTCTGGAGTTGATGAACCAGCGCCGAGATGACCTGGCGCGCATCATCACCGCCGAACACGGCAAGGTCTTCACCGATGCACAGGGCGAGGGCACGCGGGGCATCGAAATCCTGGAGTTTTCCTGCGGCATTCCGCAATTGCTCAAGGGCGACTTCACCGACCAGGTCTCCACCGGCATCGATAACTGGACCATGCGTCAGCCCTTGGGCGTGGTGGCGGGTATCACGCCATTCAACTTCCCGGTCATGGTGCCTATGTGGATGTTTCCGGTGGCGCTGGCGTGCGGCAACACCTTTGTCCTCAAGCCCAGCCCCATCGATCCCAGCGCCTCGCTGTTCATGGCTGACCTGCTGAAGGAAGCCGGTCTGCCCGACGGCGTATTCAACGTGGTGCACGGTGACAAAGAGGCCGTGGACGCGTTGCTGGCGCACCCGCAGGTCCAGGGCTTGAGCTTTGTCGGCTCCACGCCCATCGCCAACTACATTTATGAAACCGGTGCGCACCACGGTAAGCGCGTACAGGCCCTAGGCGGCGCCAAGAACCACATGGTGGTGATGCCCGACGCCGACCTCGACCAAGCGGTCGATGCCTTGATCGGCAGCGCCTACGGTTCAGCGGGCGAGCGTTGCATGGCCATCAGCGTGGCCGTGCTGGTGGGTGATGTGGCCGATAAGATCATGCCGACCCTGATCGAGCGCACGCGCACACTCAAAGTGAAGAACGGTGTCGAGCTCGACGCCGAGATGGGCCCCATCGTCACGGCCGCTGCGCATCAGCGTATCAGTGGCTACATCGATATTGGCGCGCAAGAAGGCGCCCAGCTGCTGGTCGATGGGCGTGGCTTCAAGGGCGCACAAGCCGGCACAGGGTGCGATCATGGCTTTTGGATGGGCGGCACCTTGTTCGACCATGTGCAGCCCTCCATGCGTATTTACCGTGAGGAAATTTTTGGCCCTGTGCTGAGCTGTGTGCGTGTCCCGGATTTTGGTGCCGCGGTCAACCTGATCAACGCACACGAGTTTGGCAACGGCGTGAGTTGCTTCACCCGCGATGGCAACGTGGCACGCGAATTTTCGCGCCGCATCCAGGTTGGCATGGTGGGCATCAACGTGCCGATTCCTGTCCCCATGGCCTGGCATGGCTTTGGTGGCTGGAAGCGTTCGCTGTTTGGCGACATGCACGCCTACGGCGAAGAGGGTGTGCGTTTTTATACGCGCCAAAAGAGCATCATGCAACGCTGGCCTGAGAGCATTGGCAAAGGCGCCGAGTTCGCGATGCCCACCGCCCGCTGATCACGCCGACGCTCAACACGCAGCTCAGTTCGGGAACTGTTTGAACCCGTCTCTTCATCGATCCGCCACCCCACCAGGCATCCCATGAGCGACACGGATTTCGACTTCATCATCGTGGGAGCCGGCACTGCCGGTTGCCTGCTCGCCAACCGCCTCTCGGCCGATGCTCGCCATCGCGTGCTGCTGATCGAGGCCGGGCGCAAGGACGATTACCACTGGGTGCACATCCCCGTGGGTTACCTGTACTGCATTGGCAACCCACGCACCGATTGGTTGTATCAAACGCAAGCCGATGCCGGGCTCAATGGTCGCCAACTGCGCTACCCGCGCGGCAAGGTGCTGGGCGGCTGCTCGAGCATCAACGGCATGATTTACATGCGCGGTCAATCACGCGACTACGATCATTGGGCCCAGGTGTGCGGCGATGCGCGTTGGCGCTGGGAAAACAGCCTGACGTATTTCAAACTTCACGAAGACCACTACCTCGGCGCCAATGCCTTGCATGGCGCCAAAGAGCAGCCCAGCGAATTGCTTCAAGGCTCCAGTGACTACCACCGGACCTTGCGTCACCGCGGTGCCGGCGGCGAGTGGCGCGTGGAAAAGCAACGTCTGCGCTGGGACATTCTGGACGCCTTTGCGCAAGCCGCCGAACAAGCCGGCATTCCAGCCACCCCCGATTTCAATCGAGGCACCAATGAAGGCGTGGGTTACTTCGAAGTCAACCAGCGCAGCGGTTGGCGCTGGAACACCGCCAAAGCCTTTGTGCGCCCGACTTGTTACGGACGCCCCAATTTCGAACTCTGGACCTCGGCGCAGGTGGCACGCCTCGACATCGAAACGCTGCCGAACGGACAACAACGCTGCAGTGGGGTGGTGTGCTGGGACGGTGAACAACTGGTCACGGCACGGGCACGGCACGCGGTGGTCCTGAGTGCGGGCAGCATCGGCACGCCCCAGATCCTCGAGTTGTCGGGCATCGGCTCGCCCGAGGTGCTGCGTTCCCATGGCATTGACCCGGTGGTGAACCTGCCTGGCGTGGGCGGCAACCTGCAAGATCATTTGCAAATCCGCGCCGTGTTCAAGGTGCAGGGTGTGCAAACGCTCAATACCCTGGCCAACAGCTGGTGGGGCAAGCTGCAGATCGGCCTGGCGTACGCCTTCAAGCGCAGCGGCCCGATGAGCATGGCGCCCTCACAACTCGGCGCCTTCACCCGCAGCAGTTCCGAGCATGCGTGGCCCAATATCGAATACCACGTCCAACCGCTCAGCCTCGACGCATTTGGCGAACCCTTGCATGCGTTCCCCGCCTTCACCGCCAGTGTCTGCAACCTCAATCCGAGCAGCCGGGGCAGCGTGCACATCACCAGCCCGGACTTTCGTCAGGCTCCGGCTATCGCGCCCAACTACCTGAGCACTGACGAAGACCGTCGCGTGGCAGCAGATTCTTTGCGTGTGACCCGCCGCATCGTGGCACAACCAGCCTTGGCCCGCTACCAGCCCGAGGAGTGGAAGCCCGGCCCGCAATACCAGAGCGACGAGGACCTGGCGCGGCTGGCCGGCGACATTGCTACCACCATTTTTCACCCCGTGGGCACCGCCCGCATGGGGCGGCTCGACGATCCCACCGCGGTGGTCGACCCCGAGCTGCGTGTGCGCGATGGCCGTGGGGGGGTGATTTTGGGTTTGCGGGTGGTCGATGCGAGCATCATGCCCACCATCACCAGCGGCAACACCAATGCCCCGACCCTGATGGTGGCCGAGCGGGCGGCCGAGTGGTTGGCCACGCAAGCGGCAGCCTGAGGATCTGGCCAGCGCCGCCCATGTCAAGCGGCGTGTGGCCTCTCATCACACTGCATTCACTCGCGCAACACCGATCACCCCACGCATCGTGGCAAGCTGAGATGGCGCATGGCATGGGGTAAATCCGGAGCTCAAGCCAGCCCGTTGACCCGTACAGTCAACCCACTCGAGACAAACCCAGGTTGGTTGATCTGAGGGTCTGAGGAGACGAACACTTTTTCAAACACGATGACATCCGACGAGATGTCCCTGACAAGGCACCGGGCCTGCTCGGTGCCTTTTTTCTTGGCTGGCACCGGGCGCGCGGTGTGCCCTTTTCTTGGTTACCTGAAACGCCCGGCGTCGGGCACGGGGCATGGGACAATGCCCACATGGATGTGTTGATCGTGACGCTGGCTTCGGCCCTGGCAGGCTTCGTGGACTCGATCGTGGGTGGTGGTGGCTTGATTCTGGTGCCCGCACTGTTCGCCACTTTCCCCACGGCACCTCCAGCCACCATGCTGGGGTCGAACAAATCGGCCGCCCTCTGGGGGGCGGCCTTCTCCACCTGGCGCTACAGCCAGCATGTGTCCCTGGTCTGGCGAACGGTGCTGGTGGCCGCCGCCTTCACATTCATCGGTGCTTGTCTCGGGGCCTGGACCGTCACGCAGGTCTCGCCCGTGTTGCTACGTCGCGCACTGCCCCTGGTGTTGTTGGCCTTGTTGATCTACACCTTGGCACGCAAGGATCTGGGTCGCGAACACGCCCCCCGTTGGTCAACGCGGCAAGAGATGGCGCTGATGTCTGGGATGGGATTGGTGGTGGGGTTTTACGACGGTTTCTTCGGTCCCGGCGCAGGCAGTTTCTTTGTGTTCTTTCTGGTACGCATGCTGGGGTACGACTTCCTGCATGCCTCTGCAGGCGCCAAGTTGCTCAACACGGCCAGCAATTCAGCCGCTTTGCTGGCATTCACCTGGACGGGTCATGTGTGGTGGCATCTGGCCTTGCCGCTGGCGGTCGCCAACGTCCTGGGCAGCTGGCTGGGTACGCGCATGGCGCTGCGCCACGGCTCCGGCTTTGTGCGTCATGTGTTTCTGGTGGTGGTGGGCGCGCTCATCCTGAAAACCGGCTACGACGGGTTTTTGCGTTGACCCGTGCTTGGGGGGTACGCCCCCGGCACCCGTTCGTCACGCGTCAACGTTGACTGTGGCGATCGGGTAACGCCACCGTCTTAGCCAACCGAGGTGTTCCGATCGGTCGCGTCGCCTGGCCGCGCTGCACCGCCGACATGTCTTCTTCCGAGGGGTATTGCCCCATCAGCAAATAGTCGAACACCCGTCGGGCAATGGGGGCCGCGTTTTGTGCACCAAATCCCGCGTTCTCGACCACCATGGCCAGCACCACTTTGGGTGACTCGGCAGGCGCATAGGCCATGAACAACGCATGGTCGCGCATGCGTTCGTCAATTCGCGACGCGTTGTATTTTTCGTTTTGTTTGACGGTGAACACCTGAGCCGTTCCGGTTTTTCCTGCGCTCGTGTAAGGCGCACCGACAAAACTGGACGCTGACGTTCCCTCCAGATTCACCCCCACCAGGGCGCGATGAATTTCCTGCACATGCTCGGGTTTGAGTGGCACCTGCGACACCGGCTGATCGGCCACAGGCGTACGCTGCTTGCTCACCACATCCACCACTTCGCGCACCAGGTGCGGTCGCATTTGCCGTCCCTGGTTGACCAGCGTGGCGGTGGCCTGCGCGAGTTGCAACATGGTGAAGTTGTTGTAGCCCTGGCCAATCCCCAGCGAGATGGTTTCGCCCGCGTACCACCGCTGCTGTTCAGGCTTGCGATAGGTTGTACGCTTCCATTCGGTGGAAGGCAGGACGCCTCGGGCCTCTCCCATCAGGTCAATGCCGGTGGGTCGCCCAAAGCCGAACAAATTCATCTGCTCATGTATGAGATCGACGCCCATGTCCCGCGCCAGCAAGTAGTAGTAGGTGTCGCACGACTCCACAATCGATCGGTACATGTCCACCATCCCGTGCCCGCCCTCCTTGTCATCACGAAAGCGGTGGTTGCCAAACATGAAATATCCGGGGTCGGGAAACACCTGTTGCGGGGTGCGTTTGCCAGTCGCGAGCGCGGCCAGCGCCATGAAGGGCTTGTATGTCGATCCAGGCGGATAGGTGCCACGCAAGGCCCGGTTGAGCAGTGGCTTGTCCGGTGAGTCGTTGAGCGCCTGCCAATTTTCTTGATCGATCCCCTCGACAAAGAGGTTGGGGTCGAAGGTGGGCTTGCTCACAAACGCCAGCACCTCCCCGGTGTTGGGGTCCATGGCCACCAACGCTCCGCGGCGTTGCCCGTACAGATCCTCCACCAGTTTTTGTAAGCGAATATCGATGGACAACACCACCGTATGCCCCGGAACAGCGGCCAGGCTGCTGAGGCGTCGTACCGCTCGACCGCCCGCGGAAGTTTCCATTTCGTGCACACCCGTGGTTCCGTGCAGTTCGCGTTCATAGCGCTGCTCAATACCGAGCTTGCCGATGTAGTCGGTGCCGCGGTAGTTGGCCTCGTCATCGGAATCTTCCAGCCGCTCTTTTTCCGCCTGGTTGATGCGGCCGATGTAGCCAATCACATGGCTGGCCAGGTCCCCCATCGGGTAGTTGCGGAACAGCCGTGCACGAATCTCGACACCCGGAAACCGGAACTGCTGAGCCGTGAAACGAGCCACCTCCTGATCGGTGAGCCGGGTGCGCAAGGGCACGGATTCAAAACTGCGTGACTCCTCGCGCAACTTCTTGAAGCGTCGCCGATCGCGAGGCTGCACCTCAATCACCTCGGCCAGCTCATCGATCACCTGCTCCAAGGGTTGCGTCAATTTAGACGGGGTGATCTCCAGGGTGTAGGCTGAGTAATTGTTGGCCAACACCACCCCATTGCGGTCCATGATGATGCCCCGGTTGGGCACGATGGGCACGACTGCCGTGCGGTTGCTCTCCGCTTGCTCATACAAGTCGTCATACCGCCACCACTGCAAGTAGCCCAGTCGCACTAGCAGCAGCGCAAACGCCAGCCCCACCAGCACGGTGGCCGCCAGCACCCGTGCGCGAAACCGGTACAAGTCCGCCTCAACATCGCGCAGGGCTTTCATAGGGGACGGTTAGCGTCAGGGTCTGGTGCGCGTCGCTGGGGCGCCAACAGCACGACGCCCACCACGGGCCACAACAATGCTTCCAGCAGTGGCGCGAGCAACAAGCTCCAGCCGGGAAAGTCAGCGCCAGAACCCATTCGCAGCAGCAAAGACAAGGCATGGGCCGCGATAAACAGCGGCAGCACTTGTACGGCCTGCGAAGGCACGGTGAACCACAACAAGCGACGATGAATCATGGTGGCCAAAAAGGCCAGCACAGTGTAGGACAGCGCATACTGCCCCAACAGCCCAGCCTGGTGCACGTCCATCACCAGCCCCAAAAAGAACGCCCAGCCAATGCCAATTCGCAGGGGTTGGTGCACGCACCAAAATACCAGCACCAAGGACAACAGATCCGGCACCCAGGGCGCATTGCCGCCCCAGCCCATGCCTTGCACCATGTTGAGCACCAATGCTGCCAACAGACTGAAGACCACGAAGGAGGTTTTGGCTGGCAACAGCAAGGGCTGCCCACGCGGCATGATCATCGGCGAACTCCCTTGCGTTCATGGGGGCGCGGGCGCTCCAACTCTGGTCGGGCGGGCATGTCACCGCCGACAGGCTCGAGCACCAGCACATGTCGCACCCCTTGCGCCTGCGCCAGAGGTTCTGCCAGCACACGGGCAAACATGGAGCCGGCGCGCCGCTCCACCTTCGCCGCCTTCGCCACCAGCAAGCCCGGCGGGTACACGCCATCGATACCACTGGTGGTGAGTACATCCCCCACTTCAATGTCGGCATTGGTTGCGAGATACCGCAGTTCGAGTTGCGGGGCACCGAGGAATTCGCCATAGGCTACCCCACGCACACCGGTGCGCGTATTGAGTACCGAAATGGCTTGCTCCCGGTCCGTGAGCAAGGTCACCTCGCTCAGCAACGGATAGACACGGGTAACCTGACCCAATACACCTTGCTCGTCCATCACGGGTGCGCCCAGCCGCACGTCTTGCTTGGAGCCTTGGTTGACAATGAGCTTGCGTGAGTAGGGATCCGCTGCTTCGTAGAGCACTTCGGCCGCCTGCGTGGTGACGGGCAGCCGATCACGCAGGCTCAGCAAACCCCGTAAGCGCTGGTTCTCCAGCGTCAATTGTTCGACCTGCGAAGCGCGAACCGTCTGGGCCAGCAATTGATCGCGCAGCTGTTTGGCTTCTTGCTGAGCTTCGTCGCGCAGTTGCAGAGACTCACCCATCAGCCCGCCCCAGACCACCGGTCGCATGGCCAACCATTGCACGGGGTACAACACCACCGACAGCGCCGAGCGCAAGGGCTGGGTCAACTGCCAGCGCACGTCTGCCACCATGAGCAACAAGCCCAAGGCGCCAAACACCATCAGCTTGGTGAGCGCAGAGGGGCCTTGCTTGAAAAACGGCGGTGGCGAACGGTCAAGGGTTCCAAGCGGCATGGGTCGTCAAGCAGATCAAGGGCGTGAGTTCATGCCAAGGACAGGGGCCCGAGAGGCCCGCCTCACTCGCTGGTGAAGATCGAGCCCAGGCGCTCCATGCGCTCCAAGGCCAGGCCGCAGCCGCGCACCACGCAGGTGAGCGGGTCTTCGGCCACCAGGACCGGCAGGCCGGTTTCCTCGGCGAGCAAACGGTCCAGGTCACGCAGCAGGGCGCCACCGCCCGTGAGCATCATGCCGCGCTCGGCAATGTCGGCGCCCAGTTCAGGCGGCGTTTGCTCGAGCGCATTCTTGACCGCCGACACGATGTTGTTGAGCGGGTCGGTCAAGGCTTCCAGAATCTCATTGGACGAGATGGTGAAGGAACGCGGCACACCTTCAGAAAGGTTGCGGCCCTTGACCTCCATCTCCTTGACTTCGGAGCCGGGGAATGCAGAACCAATGCTCTTCTTTATCGCTTCTGCGGTGGGCTCACCAATCAGCATGCCATAGTTGCGGCGGATGTAGTTGATGATGGCATCGTCAAAGCGGTCGCCGCCGACCCGCACGCTGCCTTTGTAGACCATGCCGCCCAGCGAGATCACGCCCACTTCGGTGGTGCCCCCGCCAATGTCGACCACCATCGAACCACTGGCATCGCTGACCGGCAGGCCGGCGCCGATAGCGGCCGCCATGGGCTCTTCAATCAGGTACACCTCGGAGGCGCCTGCACCCAAGGCGGACTCACGGATGGCACGGCGCTCAACTTGGGTTGAACCGCAGGGCACGCAGATGATGATGCGCGGGCTGGGCTTGAGCACCGAGCGCGGATGCACCATCTTGATGAACTGCTTGAGCATTTGCTCGGTGACCGTGAAGTCCGCGATCACGCCGTCCTTCATGGGGCGAATCGCTTCGATGTTGCCCGGCACCTTGCCGAGCATGGCTTTGGCTTCGTGGCCCACCGCCTGGATGGTTTTCTTGCCCTGGGGCCCACCCTCATGGCGGATCGAGACCACGGACGGTTCGTCCAGCAAAATGCCCTTGCCCCGAACATAAATCAGGGTGTTGGCCGTACCCAGGTCAATGGCCAGATCGGTGGAGAAATACCGACGAAAAGCTCCAAACATACAGTCCTCTCAGGACCTCGCGCAACAGGCAAGCGGGGTCTCGCATCGATCAACTACGGGGGGCGACGGCTAACAGCGCATAGCGGCTCAGTCGCCCCGTCAAATGGCAGTGCCTCAAGGGGGTGAGGCAAAGGCGAGATAATACCCGATCACCAGTCTCCAACCCGTTCCTACAGGGGGGCCCTGCCTTGTTGAGGGGGCTTCAACACCATGTCTTTGCAACCCGACGACATTCGACGCATCGCCTCGCTGGCCCGGTTATCGCTGAGTTCTGACCAAAGTGAGCGCATGCTTGGCCAACTCAACGGATTTTTCGATCTGGTCGAGCAGATGCGGGCCGTCGACACCCAGGGCATCGAGCCCCTGGCCCACCCCGTCGCGGCCATGCAGGACATCGCCTTGCGACTGCGTGAGGACATGGCCAGCGAGCCCAACAACCGCGAAGCCAACCAGCGCAGCGCGCCGGCCGTGGAGCAAGGCCTCTTCCTGGTGCCCCGGGTGATCGAGTAAGCCATGAACGATCTGCACCACGTGAGCCTGGCCGAGATGGCCCGACAGTTGCGCGAACGCCGCCTCGGAGCGGTGGAAGTTGCCACCCATTTTCAGCAACGCGCGGCCCAGCACCTGGCCGGCCCGAACGCGCACGGGGATAACACCGGGGCCTTTCTGGCCGTGGACGCCGAGGTCACCCAGGCGCAGGCCCAGGCCGCCCAGGCCCGGCTGGATGCCGGCCAGGGTGGCCCGCTCGAAGGCGTGCCCATCGCCCACAAGGACATCTTCGTCACCCGCGACTTCCCCACCACGGCCGGGTCACGCATGCTCGAAGGCTACCGTTCACCCTTTGATGCCACGGTGGTGAATCGCCTGGCGCAGGCGGGTATGGTGACCCTGGGCAAACTCAATTGCGACGAATTCGCCATGGGCTCGGCCAATGAAAACTCGGCTTATGGCGTGTCTCGTAACCCCTGGGATCTGCAGCGCGTGCCGGGCGGCTCCTCGGGTGGCAGCGCGGCCGCAGTGGCGGCTGGCTTGACACCGGCCGCCACCGGGACCGACACCGGCGGCTCGATCCGTCAGCCGGCCAGTTTTTGCGGCATCACCGGTATCAAGCCCACCTATGGTCGCGCTTCACGCTACGGCATGATTGCGTACGCTTCAAGCCTGGACCAGGCCGGCCCCATGGCGCGCAGCGCCGAAGACTGTGCCCTGTTGCTGTCGGCGATGTGCGGCCCCGATCCGGACCGGGACTCCACCTCGCTTGATGTGCCCGCCGAAGACTTCACGCTGCGCCTGAACGACTCGTTGCAAGGACTGCGCATTGGACTGCCGGCGCAGTTCTGGGGCGACGGCCTGGCAGACGATGTCCGTGCCGCCATCGATCAAGCCCTGGCCGAATTGAAGCAGCTCGGCGCCGTGGTGGTGCCGGTGCAATTGCCGCGCACCGAATTATCGATCCCGGTGTACTACATCCTGGCGCCTGCCGAAGCTTCCAGCAACCTGAGTCGCTTTGACGGCGTGAAGTTTGGCCACCGCGCGGCCGACCCGGTGGACCTGCTCGACCTGTACCGCCGCACCCGCAGCGAGGGTTTTGGCGAAGAAGTGCAACGCCGCATCATGATCGGCACCTATGTGCTCTCGCATGGGTACTACGACGCCTACTACCTGCAGGCTCAGAAAATCCGCCGCATGATCGCGAGCGATTTCCAGCAAGCGTTCACGCAGTGCGACGTCATTGCCGGCCCGGTCGCGCCCACGGTGGCGTGGGCACTGGGTGAAAAATCGGCGGATCCGCTGGCCAGCTACCTGGCCGACATCTACACCTTGCCCGCCTCACTCGCGGGGCTGCCGGGCATGAGCGTGCCGTGCGGTTTGGGTGCAGGGGGTATGCCGGTGGGCATGCAACTCATTGGCAACTACCTGCAGGAATCCCGCTTGCTGAATGTCGCCCATCAGTTGCAACGCCAGACCGACTGGCATCAACAACGCCCCGCACTGGCATCGAAGGAGGTCGCATGAGCACGCGTCTCGTCCAGGGCTATGAGGTGGTGATCGGATTCGAGACCCATGCCCAGCTCTCCACCCAGAGCAAGATCTTCAGCCGCGCGCCCACCGCCTTCGGCGCCGAGCCCAACACCCAGGCCTGCGCGGTGGATCTGGCCTTGCCGGGCACCTTGCCGGTGATGAACCGCGGAGCCGTCGAACGCGCCATCCGCTTTGGTCTGGCCGTGGGCGCCCACGTGGCCGAACGCAGCGTGTTTGCCCGTAAGAATTATTTCTACCCTGACCTGCCCAAGGGCTACCAGATCAGCCAGTACGAGATTCCGGTGGTACAAGGCGGCACGGTGCAGTTCTACTTGGGCGATGAGCTCAAAACGGTGCGCCTGGTGCGTGCTCACCTCGAGGAGGACGCGGGCAAATCGCTGCACGAAGACTTCGTGGGCATGAGCGGTATCGACCTCAACCGCGCGGGCACACCGCTCTTAGAAATCGTCACCGAGCCTGATATTCGATCCAGCGACGAAGCCGTGGCCTATGCCAAGGAGTTGCACAAGATCGTGACCTGGATTGGCATTTGCGATGGCAACATGCAAGAGGGGTCGTTTCGATGTGACGCCAACGTCTCGGTGCGCAAGCCGGGGCAGCCTTTGGGTACACGCCGCGAAATCAAGAACCTCAACAGCTTCAAGTTCATGCAACAAGCCATCGACTACGAGGTGCGCTGGCAGATCGAGCAGATCGAGGATGGACACGCGATTGAGCAGGCCACCGTGCTGTTTGACCCCGACACCTGCGAGACACGTGCCATGCGCACCAAGGAAGACGCGGCCGACTACCGTTACTTTCCGGACCCCGACCTGCCCCCGCTGATGATCGACCGCGAGTGGGTCGAGGACGTGCGTGCGCACATGAGCGAATTGCCTCGGGTGATGGCCGCACGCCTGGTGACGCGATACGGCTTGCCGGACTATGACGCCACCACCCTCACACAAAGTCAGGCCATGGCGGCGTATTTCGAAGCTGTGGTGCAGGCCTGCCAGCAACCCAAGCTGGCCAGCAACTGGATCATGGGCGAAGTCTCCCGGCGTCTGAACAGTGGCGAGTTGTCGCTGGAGCAGCTGCCGGTGAACGCCTCTCAGTTGGGCGCGCTCATCACCCGCATCGGCGACAACACCTTGTCCAACAATGCGGCCAAGCAAGTGTTTGACGCCATGTGGACCGGTGAAGCCTTGGCCAGCCTGAGCGCACTGGCTCAAGTCGACGCGCTGATCGAGGCCAAGGGCCTCAAGCAAATGAACGACAGCTCGGCGCTGGAAGCCATTGTCGATGAGGTGCTGGCCGCCAACGCGGATAACGTGGCCCAGGTCAAGGCCGGCAAAGACAAGGCCTTCAATGCCTTGGTCGGTCAGGTGATGAAAGCCAGCAAGGGTAAGGCCAACCCGCAGCAGGTCAACGCTGTGCTCAAAGCCCGGCTGGGCTGAGCACGGCTCTCCGCGGCCAGGGGGACTCGTGACCATGATTCGGGACGGGCTTCGACGTTTCGCCCTGGGCTGGTGGGATGGCGCGCGACTGGCCACCGCAGTGGGCGGGGTGCTATGCCTCAGTCTCTTTGCCTTTCGTTGCGTCCAACTGGCTTATGTCTGGCCTCAGCCTGGTGATGACCTGTGGGCGGAGTTGCCCCGCGCACTGTTGATGGGGCTTCGGTTTGATGCCAAGGCGGCCGCTGTGGCGGCCTTCGTGTTGTGGCCGCTCTTGTGCGCAAGAGGTCTGGTGCGCCGCACCGTGGTGAGCTTGTGGGTGGGCACCTTTGGCGTACTGGCGGTCACCAATCTTTTTTACTACCAGTTTTATAAAACGCCGATCGACAGCGTGATCTTCGGACTGTTCGATGACGACACCACGTCGGTGCTGCTGACCATTCTGTTGGATTTTCCCGTGCTGCACATGACCGTGCTGCTGGTGATCACGCTGCTGGTCATGGCATGGCCTGTGCGCTGGCTGATGCAGCACCTGAGGCCACCCGCACACAGCGGTACGCACCCCCTCACCGCCATCGGCCTGTCCTTGTTCTTCATGGCGGTGTGGGTGATCGCCGGCAAGGGCACGCTCAAAGGCATGGCGCTGCAACTGGACAACGTGACCGCCACCAGCAAGCCGGTCCTGAACCACACCATCCCCAACGGCGTGATGTCGCTGTACTTTGCCTGGAATGCCTACAAAGACTCGTCTGATGTCGGTGACGACAGAACCGGCTTGCGCGCCCATGGATTTGAAAGCCCGCAACAAGCCGCCCAGATCCTGGGTGCCTCGGGCTTGATGGATGAATCGGCCATCGCACGCTGGCTGGTCCGTGAAGGCCCAGGGCAACCTCGTGGTCAGCACCTGGTCTTCGTGCAAATGGAATCCTGGAGCGCCGAACCGCTGATGTACCAGTCCTCCCGCATGGATGTTGCAGGTTCGCTGGCTCCCTTGATGGAACAGGCCTGGCATTTCCGCAACTTCGATGCGGCCCATGTCGGCACACACCCGGCGCTGGAGACGCTGCTACTGGGCACTCCCATCACCCCCATCACCACCGGCCAGTACCGGCATATTCCGTTTGAGTGGAGCCTTGCACACGTGCTGAAGCGGGCCGGCTATGACACGCTCTTTGTCACCTCTGGTCACACCGGGTGGCGCGAACTCAACCGCGTCCTGCCTACCCAGGGCTTTGACGAGGTGGTCGATGCCGCCACCCTGCGTGCGCGCCATGGCGCTGACGAGGGCGGCTTGTGGGGCGTGTGGGACGAGTTTCTGTTCCGCTACATCGCCGAGCGTCTGCATGACCCGCAACGCAAACGCCCGCTGTTTGTGTATGCGATGCCCACCACGCACCACCCGCCCTATGAGTTGCCCGCCAACTACCGCGCGCCGGACTATCAGTTGCAGGACTGGCCCGGCGAGCGCTCAGACGAATCGCTCATCCCCAGCCTCAAGACCTACCGCTACGCCAATGAACAATTGGCAGCGTTCGTGCAAGCGGTGCAGCACGGGCCCAGGGGCACACAGACCCTGATCGCAGCCACGGGCGATCACACCATGCGCACCACCGGGCCGGTGACCACGCCTTCGCGACGGGTGTTGCAGCACCGCGTACCCTTCATGGTGTGGGGGGCCGGCCCACTGGCGTGCCCTGCGGCTTTGGATGCACCCGCCAGCCACCTGGACATCTTCCCGACGCTGTTGCCCTTGCTCGGCGTGGAACACGGGTATCTGCACACCGGTCGTAACCTGACGTTGTGTGATCCGCCCAGCCCGGCGAAGTCCAGGCACGCCCAGGACTCGCCATCACCCTCCTTTGCACCCGCGCCTGCCTCCACCCCCATGGCCTTGTCCATGCTAGGCGGTGTGCGCACGGCTCAAGCGATCTGGCAGGTGGGGCAACCCAACAGCCTGGGGTGCATCAATGCACAAGGACAGGTGTCTGACGCGTGTCGCTGGTCTGACTCGCTTGACCAGCAAGCACGCGCGCGTCTGGGACTGCTCGACTGGCATGTGCGCCGCCACCTCAACCTTGCCACGCGCCATGCACCGGTGGCTGGTGCATCAGCCGCGACTGCGCGCTAAGTATCAGGCCACGCCGTAGCGTTCTCGGTAAGCCTGCACCCGTGCCAGGTGAGGTGCCATGTCGGCGCTCTGGTGGTGTTGTAAATAGGCGAGTAAATCTGCCAGCGAGGCAATTGCACACACCTGCATGCCCAGTTGCGATCGCACATATTGCACCGCGCTGTAAGGGACATCGACCACCTGCTCGCCGCGAAGCTCGGTGGCCATTTCCTGGCGATCCAGGGCAATCGCCACCGCGTGAGCCGTGGCCCCCGACTGTCGAATGAGTTCGATGGATTCACGCACCGCCGTGCCCGCGCTCATCACATCATCGACGATGAGAACCCGCCCCTGAAGGGGTGCCCCCACCAGGGAGCCGCCCTCGCCATGGTCCTTGGCTTCCTTGCGGTTGTAGGCAAACGGCACATTGCGCCCCAGCCGAGCCAGCTCAATGGCCACCGCTGCGCCCAAAGGAATGCCTTTGTAGGCGGGCCCAAAGATCATGTCGAACTCCATACCACTGTCGATGAGGCGCTTGGCGTAGCACTGTGCCAGGCGCCCAAGCTTGGCCCCATCGTCAAACAAACCGGCGTTGAAAAAGTAGGGGGACAAGCGGCCCGCCTTGGTTTTGAACTCGCCAAAGCGCAGCACCCCGCAATCGAGCGAGAATTGCACAAACTCCTGTGCCAGTGCGTCCTGCGCTTTTACGTTTTGTGTCATGGCTTCTTCCTTGTTCAAACTCACCAGTCTCAACCTCAACGGCATCCGCTCTGCCACGACCAAAGGTGTGGAGGCCTGGATCGAGCGTAGCGCACCGGATTGTATTTGCGTGCAAGAGGTGAAGGCCCAGGCCGTCGACGTGGCCGGCAAGTTTGAGACGCTGGCCGGACTGACCGGACGGTTTCATTTCGCCGAGAAGAAGGGCTACTCGGGGGTGGGCATCTACACGCGCCTGGAGCCGTCTGAGGTGATCGTCGGGTTGGGCTCTCCTGAATTTGATGCGGAAGGGCGCTACATCGAACTGCGTTTTGATACCGCACGGCGCAAGCGATCGATCATCAGTTGCTATTTCCCCAGCGGCTCTTCCGGCCCCGATCGGCAGGAGGCGAAATTTCGCTTTCTAGACCTGATGGAGCCGCATCTGGTGTCCCTGCAAGCGTCTCGCGAATTTATTCTGTGTGGCGATGTCAACATCGCGCACCAGGAGATCGATTTGAAAAACTGGCGAAGCAACCAGAAAAACAGCGGCTTTTTGCCCGAAGAGCGCGCCTGGATGACCAAGATGCTGAGCGAGCGCGGACTGATCGATGTGTACAGGCATCTGCATCCCGACACCACAGACACCTGCTACACCTGGTGGAGCAATCGCGGCCAGGCCTATACCAACAATGTGGGGTGGCGTCTGGACTACCACCTGGCAACTCCACAACTCGGCCAGACTGCTCGTGAGGTCAGTATTTACAAAGACGAGAAGTTTTCAGACCATGCGCCCATCACGGTGGGCTATGACATGGCTTGGTGAGCCTGCCGGCCGGTGAGCGTGGCACCCCCACGCCGAGCGCTGGAATTGACCCACGGCAACGCGGTCATGGCAACACGGCTGTGACCTCGATCTCCACCCGCGCGCGGTCTTCCACCAGGCTCATCACCTGCACCGCCGTCATGGCCGGGAAGTTGCGTCCCATCACCTCACGGTAGGCAACGCCAATCTCCTTCAAACGCGCCACGTAGGCCTTCTTGTCCACCAGATACCAGGTCATGCGCACGATGTGCTCGGGCCGACCGCCCGCGGCCTCCACCACCGCCAGACAGTTGCGCAATGCCTGTCGCACCTGATCGACCAGATCATCACTGTCGAACTGGCACTGGGCATTCCAGCCAATTTGGCCGCCAACAAACAACTGGCGTCCACTGGCCAGCACACCGTTGGCATACCCCTTGGGGGAGGCCCAACCTGCGGGCTGAACAATCAGATGCGACAAATCGGGGGTGGTGTTCATGTTGCGGCCTTCAACACATCGCGTCCGATGATGAGTTTTTGCACTTCGGTGGCTCCCTCATAAATTCGCAGTGCGCGGATCTCGCGGTACAAGGATTCGACGACATTGCCGCGTTGCACGCCCTGGCCCCCTTGCAGTTGGACCGCCGCATCGATGATGCGTTGCGCGTGTTCGGTGGCGGTCATCTTGGCCATCGCCGCCTCTCGCGTGGTGGGACGTCGCAACACATCGCGTTGCCACGCGGCGCGCACCGTGAGCAAGGCAGCAGCATCGAGATCCGTGGCCATGTCCCCCAGGCGTGCCTGGGTGAGCTGAAAGTCTGCCAGATGGTGTCCGAACATGGGGCGCGACTGTGCATGTTGCACGCTTTCATGCAAGGCACGCCGTGCAAACCCCAAGGCGGCCGCAGCCACTGAGGCGCGAAAGATGTCGAGTGTGCGCATGGCGATCTTGAAGCCCTCGCCTGGCGCGCCCAATCGGTTGGCGATCGGCACGCGCATGCCCTCAAATCGAAGACGGGCCAAGGGGTGTGGGGCCATCACCTCCAGGCGCTCTGCGACCGTAAAGCCAGGCATGTCGGGCGTGACGATGAACGCTGAAATACCCCGCGCGCCCGGCGCTTCGCCGGTTCGCGCAAACAAGCAATAGACATCGGCAATGCCGCCGTTGGAGATCCAGGTTTTTTCACCGTGGATCACGTAATGGCCGCCTTCGAGCCGCGCCTCGCATTGCATCGCCCCCACGTCAGAGCCGGCCAGCGGTTCGGTGAGGGCAAACGCGGAGATCCATTCGCCACGGGCCACCCGCGGCAGGATGTCGTGCCGTTGCGTGTCAGTACCGGCCAACGAAATGGCGCCAGTGCCCAGGCCTTGCATGGCAAACGCAAAGTCGGCCAACCCGTCATGCCAGCCCAGGATTTCGCGGATCAAACACAGTGAGCGGGAATCGAGTTCGGGCAATGCCCCTCCGTAAGCCGCTGGCACACAGTAGCGCAAAAAACCCGCCTCCCCCAGTTGCCGCACCAGTTGCTGGCAGGCGTGATCGGTGTTGTCATGGTCCACGGCGGGAAGTGTCTGAGCCCATTGCCAGAGCGATTGCGCCAAGACACGGTGACCCGGGTCATACATCGGCAAGTCGAGATGGGCTTGCAAAGCGGCAGGCAAGTTGGCGTGAGAGGAATGGGTCTGCATCATCATGGCGTCATCGCTGGGTACCTGGGAGCGCGTCAGTTGCCTTTGAATTGGGGTACCTGCTTGGCAGCGAATGCGTCAAAGGCCCGTTTGAAATCCTGCGTCATCATGCAAATGGCTTGGGCCTGCGCTTCGGACTCGATCATCTCCTCGATGCCCATCGCCCATTCCTGGTTGATCATGGTCTTGGTCATGCCATGCGCAAACCAGGGCCCGTCGGCCAGGCTTCGCGCCAGGGTCTGCGCTTGCGACACCAGCGCAGCGGGTTCATGCAGGCTGTTGAAGAACCCCCAGTGATGGCCTTCAGCGGCCGTCATCGCACGCCCGGTCATCAGCAACTCGTTGGCACGGCCCTGACCAATCATGCGCGGCAGCAAGCCGCAGGCGCCCATGTCGGCGCCGGCCAACCCCACACGCGTGAACAAGAAAGCTGTTCTGGCGTTGGCCGTGCCCAATCGAAAATCACTGGCCAAGGCCACCATCGCTCCCGCCCCAGCACAAATACCATCGATCGCGGCGATGACCGGCTGGGGTGCACGGCGCATCGCCTTGACCAGGTCGCCAGTCATGCGGGTGAAGGCCAGCAGTTCGGGCATTGGCATGCGTGTGAGCGGCTCGATGATCTCAAACACATCGCCGCCCGAGCAAAAGTTGCCGCCTTCACCCGTGATCACCACGCTACGCACATCGCTGGCGTAAGCCAGATCGCGAAAGAGATCGCGCAATTCCGCATAAGACTCGAAAGTCAGTGGATTTTTTTTATCCGGCCGATTGAGTGTGATGGTGGCGACACCTCCATCCTCGCTGCATTGCCAGCGAAAGTGACGGGCTGCGTAATGCTGGAAGGGGCGACGATGGGCTTGCATGGAAGCGGGGGTCATCGGACATTCTCCAAAAGGTGCGCTGAGCGCGCGAGTCATTGCATATCACGTTGTCAGGCAACCAGGGCCAGTTGGCCCGCTCGCTCAAGATTGCGCTCAAGCTGCAACTTGCCACCCAGATAGGGGCGTGGCCAGGCAATGTCGACAAACCCCTGCTCAGCCGCTGCGTGTAGGGTCCACGCCGGGTCGGCCAGGTGTGGCCTGGCCAGCGCACACAAATCCGCGCGGCCTGCGGCGATGATGGTGTTGACATGGTCAGCCTCGAAGATGTTGCCCACCGCAATCGTCGGCACCTGCACCTCGTTGCGGATCTGGTCCGAAAACGGCACCTGGAACATGCGGCCGTACACCGGCTGTTCGTCCTTGCTGACTTGACCCGCAGAGACGTGCACGATATCTGCCCCAGCATCGCGAAACAGCGAGGCCACCACCGTCGCCTCCTCGGGTGTCATGCCACCCGGCACCCAATCGGTGGCGGAGATGCGCACCGACATTGGGCGATCGGCTGGCCACACCGCGCGCATCGCGAGAAACACTTCCAAGGGGTAGCGGCAGCGGGCTTCGGTAGTCCCGCCATAGGCATCACGCCGCTGATTGGTCAAGGGCGAGATGAACGACGACATGAGATAGCCGTGCGCCGCATGGAACTCCACCATGTCAAAGCCCGCATCACGTGCGCGCTCGGTGGCAGCGACAAAATCGTGCTTCACGGCGTCCATGTCCGCACGTGTCATTTCGCGCGGCACTTGGGACACACCGGGCATGAGCGGCAGGGGAGACGGCGCGATCAGCGGCCAGTTGCCCAGCGCCAGCGGTTGATCGATCCCGTCCCACGCCAGGCGGGTTGAGCCCTTGCGCCCTGCGTGACCGATTTGTAGAGCGATCTTCGCCGGGCTGTTGGCATGCACAAAGTCAACGATGCGCGCCCACCCCCGTTGTTGCGCCTCATTCCAGATGCCCGTACAACCCGGGGTGATGCGCGCATCCGGTGACACGCAGGTCATTTCAGTCATCACCAGGCCCGCACCACCCAGCGCACGGGCCGTGTAATGCTGAAAATGAAAATCGTTGGGTTCACCGTCCTGCGCCGAGTAGGTACACATCGGCGACACCACGACCCGGTTGGGCACGGTCATGCCGCGCAAGGTGAACGGGGTGAACATCGGAGGCACTGCCCGATCGGCCAACCCACAGCGCCGCGCCCACCAGCGGTCCAGGTCGTCGATGTAGTGCGGGTCGCGCAGCTTCTGATTGCCATGGCCCACGCGCTGACTGCCGGTGAGCAAGGCAAATGCAAACTGCTCAGGCTCCAGGTGCACATACCGATCTATGTGCTCAAACCAGGTCATGCGGTTGCGCGCAGCACTTTGCAATTTGAGCGCCTCGATCTCCCGCTCGGCCTGGTAGCGCGCCAGGCGTTCGGGCACGCTGCCCTCGGCACTGTTGAGCACGCGCACCAGGGCAATCGCATCTTCCATGGCCAGCTTGGTGCCCGAGCCGATGGAGAAATGTGCCGTGTGCGCCGCATCTCCCAGCAGCACGATATTGTCCTTGTACCAGCGTTCGCACAGCACGCGGTTAAATTTGAGCCACACATCAGAACCGCGTAAATGCTTGGCATTGGAAATCAGCGGGTGCCCGTCCAGCAAGTCGGCAAACAGGTTCTCGCAAAACGCGATCGATGCAGGCGTCTCCAATTGGTCCAGGCCTGCCTTCAACCAGGTACTCTCTGGCGTTTCCACAATGAAGGTGGACATCTCGTCATTGAATCGATAGGCATGCAGGTTGAACCATCCCCAAGGCGTTTCCTTGAAAGCAAAGGTGAAGGCGTCGAGTTTTTTTCGTGTACCCAGCCAAATAAAGCGGCATTGGCGCGTGTCGATACGCGGATTGAAATGTGCCTCATGGCGACTGCGCGTCACTGAATTGACGCCATCGGCACCAATCACCAGGTCGTAGTCGCGCGCGTACTCGTCCGGGTCCTTGATGTCACGCTCGAACACTATCTTGACGCCGAGCTCAATGGCGCGGTGCTGAAAAATTTCCAGCAATTTCAGGCGGGCAATGCCACAAAAGCCATGCCCACCCGAGCGGATCATCCGTCCCTTGAAGTGGAT
>JACCDG011712425.1_pt1 | contig 25176 bp, 25 predicted proteins | sample 7442471 | NCBI WGS metagenome assembly JACCDG01 (sample SAMN15323444, study PRJNA562643) | freshwater metagenome | isolation source: river surface water | place: USA:Blue River Watershed | collected 2017-08-17 | reverse complement strand
TAGAATAAACAAACTATTAAGTAAGGGCTATACAAGAAATGATGGTTTCTCTACAAGAAGAGTAGTTAAATCATTAGTATCTAAAATAAATGGTAACAAAGCAATCGGTAAAACAACTATTGAAAATGTTAATTACCCAGTTGAATTCCAGCTATCTTGTAAGAAAGACGGATCTAGTGCTGTTAAGACCATGATTAGTGTTGTGAGGGGGATGGAGGGGTAGTATAGATAATTTAAAAAGCGTGGCCGAAGGCCACGCTTTAGTTTCTAAGGTTTTATCTTTTTATGGAATATCGTGAATTTGGATTTACTGGGTCTAGTATTTCTCCAGTAATTGAAATAATGCTTAAAATCATTACAACTGTTGCAACTTTAAATATGCGAAAGCTTTTAGCTATATTTTCTTCTTTTTTTGCGTTAAACCGGAGCACTGCACCGTAAGTAAAAAGTAAAAACGAGATAAGAAAAAAGAAAAGACAAATAGCAATAAAGATTTGTGAACTCATTGTCTGAATTCCTTAAAAAGATGGGAAAAGAACAACAATTCTCATACTACACTATATTTTTATTTTGTCAAACATAATGCTTGACAAAAGTTTTAAAATAGTGTAGGATTGCGGCATGAAAAAGATTATCACAACTTTTACAGTTTTAGCCTCTTTGGCCTTATTTATCAATAATTCTTACGCGGGATATTTTAATAATACCCAAATAAACAGATGTAACAATCAAATCACAAGTTATTTGTCTTTTGGTTCATCTGGAGACGAGGTTCTTATTTTACAAAAGCTACTTTCTGCTAGTGGTTATTTGTCAGCTTATCCAAATGGTTATTTTGGTAATGCAACAAAAGCTGCTGTAAAGAATTTTCAAAGAGATAATTACGTCTCCCAAACAGGTTCTTTGGGGCAAACAACTAGAGATTTAGTAAATGAAAGACTTTGTGATGATTTCTCCTCTTATGGTTCATCTTATAGTTATGGTTATAATTCTTCTGTGACTTATGTTGATGAATTTGATCTTTATGTAAAGGTTGTTTCCCCAAATGGTGTATATAGTAATAATTCGAATAATTATTATAATCAATATTCCACTTTAAGTACTGATGCACTTGTTCCTGCTACTGTTCAATCATCTTTAACCCAAGCTAATATTATTTATAATCCACTTGTTGGTTATACTTACGCTCTAGTTCCTACTTCTGCATCGCTTACTATTTCTTCACCAGGTTCCTCATCTTCTTTTCATGAAGGGGATACTGTTAACTTGAAGTGGTATACAAATAACATAACCGCTCTCCAATATGTTATTTCTTTAGAAAATGTTTCAACTGGAAGGGTAAAAGACATAGCTCTTGCTTCTACAAATGATCATTCATTTGTTTTAACAAAAGAAATTCTTGATTATGTTTGTGCTGGTGTTTGTAATCAGTATTCACAGTCTAAGTTTAATATAATCGTTTCTACTCCAATTAAAGACATGGCAGGGAATATTACTAGTTTCAAAGCTAAAGTCTCTGATGTAACAATAATCAGACCTTACTTTTTATCAAGTAATGTAAGTTTAACAGCAGGTAAGTCACCAGTTAATTCTGGAGAGTTATTTAGACTTTATATAAATATTCTAAATAATTCTTATTATAATTGGAATAATAGTCAAACTTTACCTTATTCATTTGGAATATCAGCAACTTGTACATCTGGTGTTTCTGTATCTGTTGGTGGTCTTAATTGTGGTCAAGAATTTGCTATGCCTCAAACATCTAGTTATACACAAAGAGAAATTCCTGTGGCTATAACAAATAATGGTTGGTTCTCACAAAACGTTATATTTAATTTAACGGCTTATGATCAGCTTGGTCGCGTGATTGGAAGTGCTTCAACAACCGTAATCGTACATCCTGTTGCAAGGGGTTGGTAGGGTAAATATTTAAAATAAAAATTACAAAAACTGGCTAAATAATATAGCCATTTTTTGTTTGTTTTTTGATAATTAAAAGCTTGGCTTTTTAGTTTTTTTGTGTTAGTGTATAAAGACTTTCTTGTAATCCGAAGGTTTTCTTAAGAGGGCTTCTTTTTAAGAAAATAGTTGAGATATTCAAGTAAGTTTATCAATTAAATATCTGAGAGTTGGTAATCTCATTTTTTGAGTTTATAGATTTTTTGTTATTAATTAATTATTAATTATTAATTATTAATTTCTAATCAATTTTTAATATTTTAATTTTAAAATTAATTTATTGAAAATTTATTGAAAATTGAAAATTGAAAATTGAAAATTTTTTAAAATACTGATTTTTATATTTCACAAATAAATATAGGTTACTTGCTTATTGATATTTTAAAAATAAAATCAAATTAACAATGGCAAAAACATCAGTTATCGCTCGCGCGAACAAAAAGCCAAAGTTTAGCACTCGTAAAGTTAACCGTTGCTTCAAATGTGGTCGAAAGCACGGATTTATGCGTGACTTTGGTCTATGCCGTATCTGCTTTCGTGAGCTTGCAAATGAAGGTATGATTCCGGGCATTAAGAAATCCTCCTGGTAGCATTTTTAAAAATTTTAACGAATCACTTTGTTGCTAAAAATTTTTTGTCGGTCAATGTAGGCTTACTACATTTCTTTCCAAAAAATTTTGAGCTCCTCGTGTTTCATTTAAAATTTTTAAAAATCAACCAGAAATCAGAAACTAACAACTAGTATATTTATGGATCCTATTGCAAACATGCTCATTGCTATTAAGAATGCTTCTCTTGTGAACAGGGAAAACTTAACCATTCCTTCTTCAAAGATGAAACTATCAATACTTGAGCTATTAAAAAAAGAAGGATATATAAAAGCATTTAATGTTACAGAAGGGGTTAAACCTTTTGTTGAGATTGTGCTTACATATGTCAACAAAGCTCCTCGTATTACAGATGTAAAAAGGGTGTCAAAACCTTCAAAGCGTGTGTATACAGGTGTAAAAGATATCGCACCAGTAAAATATGGTCACGGTATTTGCGTCATCTCAACTCCAAAAGGTATCATGACAGACAAGGAAGCCAGAAAGGAGATGGTCGGAGGTGAGGTATTATTCAAAATTTGGTAATTAAAAACGTATGAGTAGAATAGGAAAACAACAATTGATTGTTCCGGCTGGTGTCACTGTTACATTTGATGCCACAGACGTACGTGTGAAGGGTCCAAAGGGTGAAATAGTTCGTCCTTTGCGTGATGAGGTTGTTTTTAAACAAGAAAATAACACAATCACTTCAGAGCCTCGCCGTAATGACAAGTTCTCTCGTTCTCTATGGGGGACATATATGTCTCACATAAAGAATATGATTAAAGGAGTAGAAACTCCTTTCGAGAAAAAGCTTCTTGTAGAAGGAGTTGGTTTTAAGTGGGATGTTAAGGGAAATGATTTAAATCTATCACTTGGCTTTTCACATCCAGTTTTAGTAAAAATTCCACAAGGATTAACAGTGGTTGCAGAAAAGGGTTCACTTACAATCACTGGCATTGATAAAGAGTTGGTCGGCCTTTTTGCAAGTAAAATTCGTTCTCTAAAGAAACCTGAACCGTACAAAGGTAAAGGTATTCGTTACAGTACTGAAGTTATTCGTCGTAAGCAAGGTAAGAAGTCTGCATAATTCTTAAAATAAATATATGAAAACAAATATTAAAGTAGAGAAGCGTGCTCGTCTTCACAAAAAAATCCGTACACGTGTTTCAGGTACAGTAGAATGTCCTAGACTAGCAGTGTTTCGTTCAAATCGTTATATGTATGCTCAGTTGATTGATGATGTTAATGGTGTAACATTAGCGGCGGCCTCTGATTTGGGTGTATCTGACAAACTTTCAAAAGTTGAACGTGCAAAAATGGTTGGTCAAAAATTAGCAGAAAATGCTAAAGCAAAAAAAATTACTACGGTCGTTTTTGATCGTGGCGGGTTCTCGTACCGTGGTCGAGTACAAGCTCTGGCAGATGCTGCTCGCGTCGCTGGTCTTCTATTCTAAGTCTAAAAATAAAATATATGACAACAGAAACTAAAAAAGAAAATACAGAGGTTGTAGCAACAGGAAATGTTGCTGTCGCTGAAGAATCAGCACCTCGTCCTTACGGAAAGCAGGGAGGTGATCGTGGCAATCGTGGAGGTAAAAAAGGTCAAGGTGGTCGTGGAGGTAGAGGTGCTCGCCCACCACGTGAGAAGCCTGAATTTGATAGCAAGACTATTTCAATTCGTCGTGTGACACGTGTGGTTTCAGGTGGTCGTCGTTTCTCTCTTTCTGTAGCTTTGGTTGCGGGTGATAGAAATGGACGTATTGGCTTAGGAACAGGTAAAGCATTAGATACACAAGTGGCTATAGAAAAGGCACTTAAGGCGGCCAAGAAAAACATGATACATCTTAAGCTTACAAAAAATAAGTCACTACCACATGACATTGATGCAAAATTTAAGTCTGCAAAAGTTATGGTTATGCCTAACCGTGGAAGCGGACTTATTGCTGGATCTTCAGCGCGTATCATACTTAACTTAGCTGGTTTGAATAACGTTACTGCTAAGTTTTATTCAGGAACAAAAAATAAGTTAAATAACGCTCGTGCAACAATGAAGGCGCTTGAGAAGATTGCTTATAAGCATGGACAAGCTCCAGTTCCTGCAACAAAGGTCGCAAATGCTGAAAAAGTAGAAAATAAATAATAAACGAATATGCAAATACATGAAATAAAGCGTGTTCACGCGCTAAGAAAAAAGAAGTTAGTGGCTCGTGGTGGTAAGCGTGGTAAAACATCAGGAAAGGGTGGTAAAGGTCAAACAGCACGTGCTGGACACCGTGTGCGCCCTGCTATGCGTGATATTATTAAGAAACTTCCAAAACTTCGTGGACATGGTAAAAACCGTTCTAAGTCAGTGTTTTACCGTGGGCCAGAAGCTGTTGTAAATGTTTCTTTGCTTAATGTTTTTTCAGCTGGCGAAGTTGTTAACCAAACATCACTTATAGCAAAAGGTTTGATTCCTTCTGTTTTGGGTAAAAATCCAAAAGTAAAGATTTTAGGTAATGGTGAAATCACAGTAAAAGTAACCGTTGAAGGATGTTCTGTTTCAGAAACGGCTAAATCTAAAATCGAAAAAGCGGGAGGAGAAGTCAAGGCTATTTTACTTTCTGAAAATGCTAAAGCAGTTCTTGCTAAAGCAGAAGAAAAGAAAGCAAAGAAATCCGCTAAGTCAGATAAGCCTAAAGCTAAGAAATCTAAATAATATAGTTATATTTATATAATTTTTATATTAACAAAAAGCACAGCATAAAAGGTGTGCTTTTTTGTTGGTTTAAGTTGTATTAATTATAGTTTTTATTTAATTTCTTCCTCCTACACTTTTTTGTAAAAAAGTGATATAATAGCCAAATTATGAAGACTTTAAAAGCTATTTTTACAGATGCGTCAATAAGAAGCAGGATTTTATTTATTGTGCTTATTTTAGTAATTACAAGAATTTTGGCGGTTATTCCAATACCTGGTGTTAACAGCTCTAATTTGGCTAATTTTTTACAAAATAATAGTTTTTTTGGACTACTAAATATTTTTTCAGGAGGAGGACTATCTACTATGTCTATAGTGATGCTTGGTGTTGGTCCTTATATTACCGCATCTATTATCATGCAACTTACAACTGTACTTTCTCCTCGCCTAAAGGAAATGTATCAAGAGGAAGGTGAAAATGGCCGTCGCCGTTTTGTGCAATATGGTAGAATTTTGACCTTACCACTTGCTTTGTTACAGGGTTTTGCTCTCATTACTCTTCTTGTTCGACAAAATGTTATAGATCAACTGAGTACTTCAACAATGATTGCTAACGTACTTATCGTTACAGCCGGAACAATGCTTATGATGTGGCTTGGTGAACAAATAAATGAACGAGGTATTGGAAACGGTGTATCACTTATAATTTTTGCAGGTATTGTTGCTGCTTTACCTGGAAGCATCGGACAATTTTTGTTAACATTTGATGCGTCACAAATCCCTATGCTTGTTGGGATGATTGTTCTTGTGCTTGTTGTTATTGCGGGTATTGTGTTTGTGACAGAAGCAGAACGCCCAATACATGTAACTTATGCTAAACAATCAAGACTTGGTGCCTCAAGTGGAATGGGATTATCTACTTATATACCACTTCGTTTAAATCAGGCTGGGGTTGTGCCAATTATTTTTGCTATCTCAATTCTTCTTTTCCCACAATTAATCGGGCAACTTCTTGCAACTTCTTCACTTGATGCACTTACTTCTTTTGCAAGAACACTTAATAATTTAATAGCTAATCAATGGGTTTACGGCATATCTTACTTTTTGCTTGTTGTAGTGTTTACTTACTTTTATACAGCAATTATGTTTGACCCAGAAAAGACCGCTGATAATTTGCAAAAATCAGGTGCCTTTGTGCCAGGGTACAGGCCAGGAATATCAACTGCAGAATTTATTGGAAATGTTTTAGCTCGTGTGACTTTGGTTGGTGCTGTTTTTTTGGGTCTTGTTGCTGTTCTTCCTGTTATTGTTCAAGGGGTTACAGGAATCTCAACATTACAAGTTGGTGGAACATCTCTTTTGATTGCGATTTCGGTTGTGCTTGATTTGATGAAAAAGATAGACGCCCAACTCTCGATGCGCGAATATTAGCCAAAAAAGGTTTCGTCTACTGCGTTAAAAGGCATAGTTTCTCGTCAACGTACTACGTGTACGCCTCCGTCGAAAACTATGCCTTTTGCCTTGTATCTAAAACCTTTTTTGACTAATATTTGTGACTAATTATGATATTTTGCATTATTTTTTGTTTTTGATAGAGTGAGTGTAGATTTTAAATCAAAGGAGAGTTTAAATGCTCATTAAAAACAAAGTAGAAGAGCCATGTCGTCCTGCTCTTGGTATTGATATAGGAAGGGTTATATCTTTTGGAGATACTGACGGTGGTATTCCTAGGGTTAAAGATTATCTTGATGTTCCTGTAACCGACGGTGCACTTTCTGCCATAAAACAACTTAATTTACAATTCAATGGCTTTGTTTATTTGGTATCAAAATGTAAGGGTAAAACCCAGGTGCGCACTCGGCACTGGTTAGATCGTATACATTTTTCAGAAGAGACAGGGGTTCCAGCTGACCATGTTTTCTTCTGCGAAACAAGAGAAGGTAAAGCTCCAATCTGTGAGATCTTAGGGGTGACACATTTCATTGATGATAGGCTTGAGGTCCTCGGTTATATGAAAACTGTTTCAAAAAAGTTCCTTTTTCGTCCAAACAATAGTGAAATTTCTCGTAATTCTCAACATGTTAATTCTGTTATTCGTGTCGAAAGTTGGCAAGAATTACTTAATGTTATTTAATTTTTTAAAGCACTGTTATGGTGCTTTTTATATTTTTTACGGGTTACGTGCTAAAATTATTTTATGGAAAAGAAATTCTTTATTTTAATAGGCAGGTCAGGTAGCGGCAAGGGTACGCAAGCTAAGCTCTTACAGGACTATTTGAAGGACAAAGGAGCAGAAAGTGTTTTACATATTACAACAGGTGGTGGATTTCGTAATTTTATTGAGGAAGAAAACTATACAGCGATACTTTCCAAATATGTTAACGATAAAGGATTACTTCAGCCAGAGTTTTTGGCTATTTGGAATTGGTCTTCTATTTTTATAAATAATTTAAGAGAAGAAGATTCGGTTATATTAGATGGTGCACCGAGAAAAACTTATGAGGTACCAGCATTGCATAGCGCTATTAATTTTTACGGATTTTCAAAACCAATAGTTATTTATATAGATGTAAGTGAAGGCGTTTCTAAAGAGAGGCTTTTAGAAAGAGGTAGGGGGGACGACAAAGAAGAAGAGATCGCTCGTAGAATGGACTGGTTTGATGTAGATGTGTTAAGCGTTATTGATTCTTATAAGAACGACCAAAGATATGATTTTGTTCATGTAAACGGAGAGAAGTCAGTTATTGAGGTACATGATCAAATTATAGAAAAACTTGCTTTATTGGATTAAAGTTGTATATTATGTCTATGAATGTAAAATTTTCTGTAGAAAATAGTAAAGATATTAAACTGACTTTTAATAGAGCTAGCTTACTTGGACTGATTAATGCTATGGGTTTAATTAGTAAAGATGCACAAAAAAGTGCTAGTATATCTTGGCGTCAATATAAAACAGGTAAAGCAAAAGTTTTAAATGATGCAAATAGTTTGCTTGCATATAATATATATTAATTATTAATTTCCAATTTTAAATTTTTAATCAATTTATAATTTTTAAAAATTAAAATATTGAAAATTGATTAGAAATTAGTAATTAATAAATTAGAAATTTTACTGATGAAATACAATATTAAGTTAAAAAAAGGAAAAGATTTGGATAATTTAAGGGAAGCAAATAGGCGTCTGGCTATTATTCTTATGGAAGCAAAAGAGATAATAAAGCCTGGCATAACCACAAAAGAAATAGATGATTTTGTTTACAAAAAAACTATAGAAGGTGGAGATAAGCCGTCGTACCTCGGATATCAACCTTTTGGTGCTCCTTTTCCATACCCAGGAACTGTTTGTGTTTCTGTAAATGATGAAGTGGTGCATGGAATACCTGGAGACAGAGTTATAAAAGAGGGGGATATTGTTGGCATTGATGGTGGACTTGTACACAAAGGTATGTACGCAGACTGTGCGGTTACTGTTCCTGTAGGAGAAATCACTGATGAGAAAAAGAAATTGTTAGAAGTCACAAGGCAGGCATTATTTTCTGGTATCAAGGCGTGTAAGTCTGGTAATTATGTAAGTGATATATCAAAAGCTATAGAAAAGTCTATTCCAAAAAAATATGGTGTAGTAAAAATTTTATCAGGTCATGGTGTTGGATATAAACCACACGAAGATCCATACGTACCTAATTTTAATGATGGAACAAGAGGTCCAAAGCTTGTGCCAGGGATGGTACTTGCACTTGAACCTATGGTTAATTTAGGAACAGATGAGGTTTATTTGGCGGACGATGGGTATACTTTTATAACAGCTGATCGTAAATGTTCTGCTCATTTTGAACATAGTGTTTTAATAACAGAAAGCGAGCCAGAGATTCTTTCTGGAAAATTGAAGTAAATTATACTGAATAAATACCTACCAGCTAATTTAAAAACTGCTATACTAAATTAATGCACAATGATTCATTATTAGAAAATGAAGTTGCTAATCTTAGACAAAAATTAGCAGAAAAAACAGAAAAGGTTAAAAGTTTTGAGGGTAGATTTTCTAAGGAATCTCATGCTCATGATGTTGTTAGAGAATATAAGGAAACCCCTATAGAAAAAGTTGTTCCAGAACATTCGCAAATCACCTCAGGAGAAAAACACAGATTAATTGAATGGCTTAAACCAAAAGAGACAGACAAGCAAGTAGAAATGCTTTTTCAAGTGATGGCAGATAAAGGTATTAGAAATGCTCTACATATGGCAGAGGAGCTAAATAATCCAGAGGTCGAAGATGACTTTGAAAGGGCACTTGTACAGTATATTTTGTCTAATCATTCTGTTAAGAATAATGTAAGTAAAGGAGAATGGAAAGCACTACATTTTATTTTATTTGAAATAGTTTTACCTGAAGGAGAAGGTGAGGGGCATACAAAAAACTTACAACAAATGATGGGGCTTATGGAGCAGTGGTATACATCTATGCAGGCACTCGCCTCTGACCCAACCAATAAAGAAAAGAATTATTATTCATTAGAGTTGTCATCATCTCATGGCACCACGCAGGTATCTTTTTATTGTGCCGTACACATTGATTATAGAGAGATTTTTGAAAAGATAGTGCTTGGTGTTTTCCCAAGGGCTCAAGTAAAAGAATGTAAAGAGGATTATAATATTTTTCACCATAACGCCATAACTGATTGTTCGTATGCAACACTTGCTACTACGGGAGCTCTTCCAATAAAGACGTATAAAAAAATGGAACAAGATCCAATGTCATTAATTCTTTCTTCTTTTACAAAAATAAAGAAAGATAATGAGGGTCTCGCTCTTCAAATTCTTGTTAGGCCATCAAGTGATATTTTTGTAAAAAAGTATACCAAGATGCTTGATGATTTAAGAAAAGGCGAAACCTTAAAGAGGGTCATAGACAAACAAGATTTTTTAAGAGAAACATTTCATTTGGTTGGTGAATTATTTTCTTCAAAATCTAAAGAAGAAAGAGAAAAGGAAGAAAAAGAAAAACTCGGACATGTTGATGAAGTGGCAACTAAGCATGTACAAGAAAAATTAGAACATACGATAATTGAAGCCAATGTACGAATTATCGCATCAGCCGAGTCATTTATCAGGGTTACCTCTATCAAAAAAGACCTAGAAGCATCTTTTCATCAATTCAACGAGGTGGGTGGAAATAACATAACTTTCAAATCTTTAGAAGGTCGCCATCAAAAGGCAATGCTTCATAGATTTACTTATCGTTTGTGGAATGATGATGAATCCGTCCCGCTTAATTTGGAAGAACTTTCAACAGTATTTCACTTCCCAGAACAAAACGCAGAGCTTGCAAATATAAAAGAAGGTAAATATAAAAAGTCAGACGCTCCACAAGATATGCCTAAAGATGGTGTAATACTTGGTTATAATGAATCAAGGCTCGGCAAGCAGATGATTCATTATGACAGAGAGGATAGGATGAGACATTTATATGTCATAGGTCAAACAGGTACAGGTAAGTCAAATATTTTAAGGAATTTAATTATTCAGGATATAAAAAATGGAGATGGTTGTTGTTACATAGACCCTCACGGTACAGATATTATAGATATTTTGGCACATATTCCTAAAGAAAGATCGGATGATGTTATATATTTTGATCCAGCTCACATGCCTCGACCGATGGGATTAAATATGCTTGAGTACGATAGAGAATTTCCTGAACAAAAGACTTTTGTTATAAATGAGTTACTTGGAATTTTTAATAAACTTTTCGATATGAAGGTGGCTGGTGGTCCGGGTTTTGAAATGTATTTTCGTAATGCGACTAGACTTGTGATGGAGCATCCAGAATCAGGTAACACATTAATTGATGTTGGACGTGTTTTTTCAGACAAAGATTATCGTGATTATAAATTATCAAAATGTAAAGATCCGCTAGTTTTACAGTTTTGGCAAAATGCTGAAAAGACAAAAGGGGATCAGGGTCTTGAAAACTGGGTACCACACATAACCTCTAAGTTTGATAATTTTACAAGTAACGATATTATGCGTCCAATTATTTCTCAAGAAAGATCGGCCTTTAATATTCGTGAAATAATGGACAAGAAAAAGATTTTCTTGGTCAATCTTTCAAAGGGTAGGCTGGGGGATATTAATTCTAGTTTGCTTGGTCTTGTTTTGGTTGGTAAATTTGCTCAAGCGGCACTTTCACGAGTAAATGCTGTAGAAAGGCCAGATTTTTATTTGTACATTGATGAATTTCAAAATGTAACAACTCCTGCTATTTCTTCTATATTATCTGAAGCACGTAAATATAGATTGTCACTTAACATTGCCCATCAGTATATTTCACAATTATCCGATGATATAAAAAATGCTGTGTTTGGAAACGTTGGTTCCATGGTTGTTAATCGTGTTGGACCAGATGATGCAAAGTACCTAGAATCACAATTCGCCCCGACTTTTACTGCTTCAGATATTATCAAATTAGATAATTATAAAGCATACATAAAACTACTTGTTCGTGGTGAACCAAAGAAGCCGTTTGACATAAATATACTTCCCCCAGAAAAAGGAGACATAAGTAGAATAAACGTCCTCAAAGAATTAAGTTATTTGAAGTATGGTCGCCCACGTGAAGAAGTTGAAGCAGAAATAATGAGAAAATATAGCATTTAAATGTAGTTTTTGTTTGTGATATAATAAATTTATCATGAAAAATATAAGTACTGTGGCTGTACAAATAACAAAAGAAAAAAGTGGTTATTCTGCCGTTACTGTCGGTGTTTTTGGTGTATGTGCAACAGAGTCAAAAACCTACGAAGGTGCTGTTAAAAGCATAAGAGAGGCACTCACCCTTCACCTAGAAGGTTTGGGGTCTATCAAAAAGAAAATGGAAACCTCTGTTGTTTTGTTACCTGTTTATGCCTAAGATACCATCATATAGACATCTTGATAAAGTTTTGCATAAATTTCTAGAGATGATTTTTGGAATATATATAAAAAATAATCTATGATAGATCAGAACAATACACAAGAAGATGAGGCTTTGACAGACTTTTCTAATAGTCCTAATTTTGTTGGTTCAATTTTGGTGGCTGTGGATGGTGATGTTTATTCTTTAAAACAAAAAGAAGATGGGACATTTGGTGGTTACAAGATTAATTATGGAACAGATGGTTCTATAGTTTCTGCTTATGAATTAAATGAGCAAGACCTAACTTATCTTAAAGAAAAAGGGGCGCTTGTTGTTTATGAGAAAAATAACAACAAAAGACAAGATGAAGAAGATGTAGATATTTTTGAAGAAACCAAAACACTTATAATGAAACTTTTTAAAGAGGGTGATAAGTTCGATTTAAGTAAAAGATTGCCAGATGATATAAAAGAAGAAATAAAAGTTCTTCAAGAAAAAATTTCTCAGATAGAATCAAATGACCAAAAAGAATTAGCTACTTATTTTTTTGATCATGCGATTATGAAAGAATATAATACAAAAAATGCTTATCAAATATATTCAATTTTAAAAGGTACAACTTTTTCTGATTATTTTAGACAATTAGAGGATTTGAGGTTAAGGGGGTATGGGTATGGCGGGTTCACGCTGTAGGTATTAGCCACTAGGGTGTAGGGTTTAGGAATACTTGAAATCTTCAGGTTTATAATTTCATACTACTAGTTATGTGGCTTGCTTGTAAATTAATATATATATATATATACTTATAAGCATATGACACAAGAAAATATAAATAATCAAGAAGATGTTAAGACTGAATCAGGACCAAAGCCATTTGATCCAAAAGATGAAGCAAGAAAGGCAGAATTAGAAGCTAAGTTTGAGGGTAAAAAAGAACAGCTTGGACCAAATAGGTTTACTGTAAAAAATGGTACTCTAAGTGTTAGTATTGATGGTTTCTTTAAAAAAGAAGATGGGTTTATTAGATTTAAAGCTGCTCAAGTTGATAGAAACGATACAACAACAGATTTTAAGGGTGGTTTCTCAAGGGATATAAATTATGCTGTTGGCAAGCGGGGGGATACATATTGGGTTCAGAAAATATATAATCCTGGAGGTGCTGAGTTCGTACAAGATGTACGAGGTGACGAAGCAGAGGCCGTTTTGAAAAGTTCAACTGTTGCAAAGTATCTTAACTAACAAAAAACAAAATTGCGCGAGCTAGATAATCGCGTAATTTTTATTTAAAAACTAAGAAACTGACACAGATACGAGGAGCCTAGTACTTTTTCAAAAAAGACATACAAGCTAGTATGGCGACTGAGAAAAAGTTCGTAGCGACAAAGTAGATGTGGTAGTTTATTAGCTTTTTAACCTTTCTACATATTCTTCAGTGTCTGTATTTATCACAATTGTTTCTCCTGCTTCAATAAATAGTGGTGTGGTGATCTTTGCTCCTGTCTCTATTGTAACTAACTTACCACCACCTGCTGCGGTGTTTCCTTTCATTGAAGGAGGAGCTTCTTTAACCAAGAAGTTCATTTTAATTGGAAGTGTGATACCGATAACTCTTTCTTCGTCATCATATTCAAATATTTTTGTGTCGATAATCGTATTTGGTTTTAAGAACTTTGCTTTATCACCAATAACATCTTCGTTTATTTGAAATCTTTTAGATGGATCGTTTGGCTCACAAAACCAGAATTCACCCTTGCTTTCGTAAAGGAATTTGGCTTCACGGCGAGATATATCAGCTTCTTCTGCTGTATCTGATGCGTGAAATGTTCCAGGTACAACTTTACCGTTTAGAAGATTGCGCATTTTTACTTGATTTTGTGGTTTGCGCTTTTGTGTACGTGCCACATGGGATTCAAGTATTTCATAAGGTTGATCATCAACAAGTATGAATTTGCGAGGTTTTATTTCGTCATAATCTAGGGTTGCCATAGGGGTAGTTATTAGTTAATAGTTTTTAGTTATTAGACAATGAATCGCAGAAACCGTATTTGTGTCATTCCGGGCTTGACCCGGAATCCATGTTTATATACTTAAACCTAGATTCCCGCCTGCGCGGGAATGACAAACACTGCAATTTAAAGTAATAGTAGAATTCTATCAAAAATCACAAATATTTTCAATATTTTTTTTGACAAAGATTAAGAATGAGAGATAATTATAGGAGTAGTAGCTCATCTTATAAAAGGAGATTGAAATGGACGACGTCTCTCGGCGGATAGGTGAGGTCACAGAAGTTTTTGTTCTTCTTTGCTTCGCGTGTTCGCCTATGTGGTGGACATACAGTATTTGCCACAGTTTGTTGGAAGAAAAACAGCCACAGTAGTGGCTGTTTACTCTTATGTAGATTTGTGTTAGTGTTTTAGTTAGATGTTTTTTTAGTTAATTAACAGAAGGAGAAGATCATGAAAAATTATTCAATTAGTGAAAGGAATTTGCTTACTAATGTGGTAGCATTTAATTGTTTAATTGTAGTTTTGTTTGGGCTTTTTCTTGCTTTTCTAAGCTCGTCATTTGACGAAAGTATAAGATTTTTTGGTTCTATAGTTTTTGCTGTCGCTATCGGTCTAGTTTTACTTTTAATACATGGTTCGGCTAGAATACTTGCAAATAGAATAATAGAAGAAAAAAAAGAGATAGATGCACTTAAAGCTTTGATTGTAGACTTTTTTAAGCATAAGGATATTCATAGTTTTGTAAAAGAAACTGTTGATTTTTACCTGAAGATTAAAATAGATAAAATTCCTGAACCGATGTGTCTTGTTTTACAAAAACATGAACACGTGCGGAGACTTTTTGTAAAAGAAATAACAGATAGAATCTTTGACGAGAAAAACAACTTGGGCTTGAAAGAAGATGCAAGTGTTAATGATGTAATTAGTTATGGATTAACCCTGGTTACGTTAAACGACCTCCTTAAACTTCTTGAGAATGTTGTAAGTAGTCAACAAGTCATAAGCGGTGATACTAGTAATGGTTTTGAAAAGTGGCCACTTACCAAAGATCTTCTTAGGCAAGGTTAAATTAACCCGCACAACAAGCGAAGCTTGTTGTGCGGGTTTACTTTTTATATTTTTATGTTAGTGTTGTAATAGAAGTTGTTTTTATTAACTAAAGAGAAGGAGAGAAAGATGAAAAGAGTAACCTCTTATGCTTTGATTTATGTTTTATTTTCTGGAATATGCATCTATCTTGCTTTTGGAAAATTTGATTTATGGGTGCCGATATTTTTGATTACATCAATATTTTTTCTTTTGGCTATTATTGAAAATAACAGAAAAGTTGAAATAAAAAACGATAAAAAAGAAGAAAATATTGCAGGACTTGAACTTTTTGTAGAACATATAATGAGGACTTCAGAATTAAATAATTTTGTAAAAGATATTGTCGATATTCATTGGAAAAACCGCAGAAGTATTGATTCCTACGGAGAATTTTTCTTTAGACTTATTGGTCAAAATGGAAAAGTGTCTGAATTATTTGTTGAAGAAATAAGGCGGGTTACGGATGAACAAAAAGAAATCTTTGAAAAAAGTGAAAAATCTCATTTAGATTTTAATGAATTTTCTCGTACCTTGAGTTCTTTGAATGAGCTTTTGCAAAAGATTACCAAAATAAAAGGTTCTTCTTGGGTGGTTGAAAGTGTTCCTGTTCCAACCGTTGTATTAGGCACAGAACCAAAGGTTCCTTTTGTTGGTGGTACATGCATGTAATAATAATCCGCACAACAAGCGAAGCTCGTTGTGCGGATTTTTCTTTTTTGTTTTAGGTTATCTCTTGTCTATTTTGAACTATGAAATTTTGTATTTTGGGTTGTCATTCCGGTCTTGAGCCGGAATCTAGGTTGTGGTTATGTGTAGGCCTAGATTCCAAATCAAGTTTGGAATGACACAAATGCGAGCTTTGTAATTTATAGGTAACTATTCCGTCGGTGCTTCGTTTTCGTCTGGGTCAGGGGATCCAGAGTACGACAGGGCGCCACTGGCTAATTCTTTTTGTATTTCTTTGGTTAGCTTGTCGGCTACTTTTTTGTTTTCTCTTAAATAAGTTCTTGAAGCGTCGTATCCTCTTCCCAACTTTTCATCACCATATGCATATGATGAGCCTGATTTGGTTACTAGCTTAAACTTTTCCCCAAGAGCAAGCAACTCTCCTTCACGAGAAATACCTTCGTTATACATAATATCAAACTCAGTTGATTTAAAAGGTGCAGCAACTTTGTTTTTAACTATTTTTACTTTTGTGCGAGCACCGACTACTTCTTCTCCTTTTTTGATTTGAGCAGTTTTGCGAATATCAATACGAACAGAGGAGTAGAATTTGAGCGCCTTTCCTCCTGGGGTTGTTTCTGGGTTACCAAACATCACACCGATTTGCATACGAATTTGATTGATGAAGATGATTACTGTGTTTGATTTGTGTGCAATAGCTGTTAATTTACGAAGCGCTTGAGACATAAGTCTTGCTTGTTTACCAACATGTTGAGCCCCCATATCTCCTTCTATTTCGTCGCGTGGTGTAAGGGCGGCAACTGAGTCGATCACAAGCACGTCAACTTTACCGCTTCTTACTATTGATTCTGCAATCTCGAGAGCTTGTTCTCCGTTATCTGGTTGTGAGATAAGCAGCTCACTTGTTTTTACACCAAGCTTTTTTGCATAATCTGGGTCCATTGCGTGCTCTGCATCAATAAATGCGCATAATCCTCCCATCTTTTGAGCTTCTGCAATAACGTGTAAGGTGAGAGTTGTTTTACCCGATGATTCTGGGCCAAAAATTTCTACAATTCTTCCGCGGGGTAGTCCTCCTACACCAAGTGCCGCATCTATTCCAAGTGAGCCAGTAGGCACAACACCAATGTCTACCTTGGGTGTATCTCCTAATTTCATAATTGCACCTTCACCGAACTTGCCTTGTATTTCTTTTAGTAATGTGTCTACATTTACTTTTTCATTTATATTCTTGCTACCAATTGTTTTTGTTGCTTTTGCAACTTTTTTCTTCATCATATATCTATGAAATATTTATGGTTAATATTGGTAATTATATCATATATAAGCTGTCAAAAAACAAAAATAGGGTAGATAATTTTTAATTCTTAATTACTAATTTTTAATCAATTTCTAATATTTTAATATTAGAAATTGAAAATTTTATCTCGGTATTACTCGAAGAACCTTTGTCACTTTATTGTTATATTTGTCAGAGGCTTCAACTATTATTAGGGTGTAAGGGTAAGATGAAGTTAATGTTTCGTCAAAATTTCCATCAGTATCTATATTAATTGGTGATCCTTGTATTTTTATTTCTTTTGCACGAAAGACCTGTCCTTTTATTTGAAAGGTTGTAGAAGAAACAATTTGACCATCATATGGTTCTTTTATGTTCACTTTTACACCAGACACAAGAGGGTAGGCTCGACTTAATCCATAAAATATTGTCACAGTGAGTAAAATAATTAGTAGAAAAATCTTTATTTTGTCTCTATTTGTATAAAATATACCCATTGTATAATTGATTACCTAAACATATCGTCTATGGTTCTATCTTTTCCTTCGACTTCTTTAACATCCTCACTTAAGCCTTCATCGCTATTGTTTGTTTGCCCAATTAAAATTTCTCTATGCCTTTCTCCTTGCCTTGCTGGACCTATTACCCCATAAGTCTCTAAATCATTCATAATGCGTGCAGCCTTGTTATATCCCCACCTAAAAGCAGTTTGTAGGGCAGACGTCGATGCTTTTCCTGTTGAAATGACATAATCTTTTGCAGACATATAATCCTCGTCGTCTTCTGGTTCTTTATCTGATTGATTTGCGCCACCAGATTCACCGCCACTATTTGAAGATACTTTTACTTTAGATATATCTATTAAGTCTGGGATAAATTCTAGGTGTGCTTGTTTTATGTGGCTAACTACTGCCTTAACTTCTTCAACAGAAATAAAAGGAGCCTGTAAACGAAGTAGGCGTGGATTATCAGACGCCATATAAAGCATGTCACCGTTTCCTAATAGGTCTTCTGCTCCAGATGAATCTAATATTGTGCGCGAGTCTATTTGAGAGGTGGTTTTGAGAGCCATACGAGCAGGAATGTTTGCTTTAATGGTACCTGTTATAACCTTCACATCTGGACGTTGTGTTGCAAGTATAAGATGTATACCAGCCGCACGACCTTTTTGAGTAAGGGCAGTAATAAGAGGACTTATTTCTTTTGGGTATGACAACATAAAATCATTATATTCATCAAATATAATAACCACGAAAGGCATTTTTGGTGGTAGGCCTTTTATCTCATCTCCTTCTTTTGCTTTCTTCCTTGCTTTTTCAAGAGCGGGTGCAAGTATTTTTTTGTTATAATCACCAACATTAACTTGCCCATTTTCTGCTAGTATTTCGTAGCGTCTTTCCATTTCTTGTATTGCCCAGTTAAGAGCTTTGATGGCGCTCTTCGGTTCTTTTATTATTGGTGTATAAAGATGTGGCAAATTATTATAAGCGGTAAACTCTACACGCTTAGGATCAAGTATTATTAGTTTAAGATCATAAGGGGAGTTTTTGTACAGTAAAGATATTAGTAAGTTTTGAAGGGTTACAGATTTACCTGTACGAGTAGCACCAGCAACGAGCAAGTGTGGCATTTTTTCTAAATCCCCAAATATCGGCTTACCGATAATGCTTTTACCTATAGCAAGGGTAAGTGATGAAGATGATATAAATTCTGGAAGTTCAAGCATTGATCTTAATCCCAAGGTAGACTTTCTTTCATTAGGTATTTCTATTCCGACAAGTGTCTTGCCTGGAATAGGTGCTTCTATACGCAAAAACTCAGAACCTAATTCCATAGCAAGGTTATCGTGTAGGGTTACTATTTTTGATAAGTTAACACCTTGAGCTGGTTTGAGTGTAAATTGAGTAACTGTTGGGCCAACGGTTACTTCACCCATCTCTACGTTTATTTTGAAGTGGGCGAGTGTTCTTTGTATTGTTACCATTTTGGCGCGACTATCACCAGCACCCGATTTACCAGAGTCATAATTAAGAAGATCAAGTGGAGGGGCCACGAACTCAGGGGTCAATATCACAGGTTTAGGTTTTTCTTCTTTTTTTACTTTCTTCTCTACGGGTTCTTCTTCCTCTTCAAAAGCATCCCCAATCAACTCTTTTCTTAAATTATAAGAAGATAATTGTTCTTTCTGGTTATTGTCTTCTTCTAGGATTATTTCTTTTTCTTCTTCTATTACGTCATCACTTTCTTCTTTTGTGTCGTTGTTATCACTTTCTCTTTTTCTAAAAATAACAGAAAGTATATTTTCGGATAAAAATTTAAAAGAGTTTGATATTGGTGCAAGGGACGGCTTACGGTTTAAGGTCACAATACTACCTATTACAGTTATGCCAAACAACATTGCAACACTTGGGTAAAAAGCAAAGTAGTTAACAAGGGGAATATTTATCATTTGTCCTAGTAGCCCGCCGAAGTTTTTGTCATAAAAAGTTCCGAGACCAGCCACTCCTATTATAAGTAATATTGATCCAAAAAAAGATGATAGTTTTATTTCAGGAAACTCTTCTTTCCATAGATAGTATGCTAGGTAGAACGAAACAAGAGGAGTGAGATATACATATACACCTATTATTGATTGTATTCCAGAGAAAAGTATTTCACCACCAACACCACCCGCGTGTACAGCACTAAATAAAAGTAATACACCAACCATAACAACAACAACAGACAAAACACCAAGAAGTGTTTCTTTTAGCACGGGTTCTTTATTTGATATTTTTCGTGGTCGCCCACGTGAACTTTTTATTTCTTCTTCGTCTTTCACCCTTACCATAGATTTTTAATTTTTGCTTATATTATAAATATATTTTAGCAGAAGAAGTGATTATTTATAAGTGAATAACATTTAAATTGTAAAGTTATCAAAAAATAAAGATAGGGTAATATTTTTTTATTAAAAAATATTAAACGGACGATTAGTCAACCTTTGACTTTTTCTATAAAAGGCATAGAATAGACAGTACTTTAAAAAAGGTGCATCAAAGGACAAAAGTATCCGAAAAGGTTTTATTTAAAGGGACAAATATAAAAGACGGTATTAATTTTTATAAAAGACAGATTAAAGTCATTATGAATGATAATAAAAAAGATTACGGAAATTTGATAGCTAAAAAATCAGAAAGGCTGGTAACGGCTTTATATTTGGTAACTGACTTAATTTCAGATACAGAACCAATAAAACAAGGATTAAGAAAAAGTGCAGTCGGTTTATTGTCCTCAATGAACGCACTGGCGCAACTTGAAGTAAAAGACAGGGTTACAGAGTTTAAAACGTCTCTTAAATCAGTAACAGAAATACTGTCCCTTTTGCATGTTTCAATAACAACAGGTCTTGTCTCAGACATGAATGGAAATATTTTAATGGATGGGTTCAGGGCGTTACAATTAGTCCTAGAAAAAAAGCAGCCAATTTTAACGAAAGAAATGTTGTCTATAGATAATGAAGAAGAGTTAAATAGAAGCACTTCTTTGTCTAATGCAATAACGTCGACATCATATGATGTACTAACACCGTTATCAATTTCTCGTATGAACGAAAGTGTAAATACTGATGAAAACAAAAAGACAAATAAAATGTCTTATATAGAAAAGCTTGAAAAATTTGATTTTAATTCGAATAAAGTAGAAAAAGAAACAAATATTGTAAATGATAATGATACAGACTTAAAAGATTTTAATAAAAACACCAAAGCACAGACAACCTTTAATTCTTCCTTTCAGCTACGAAAGCAATCGAGAAGAGATCAAATACTTGCTTTATTTGTAAAAGGGGTTGATGTCAGCATAAAAGATATATCTGCCAGGATAAAAGGGTGTAGCGAAAAAACAATACAACGTGAACTCAATAACTTAGTTTTTGATGGAAAAATAAAAAGAATAGGAGAAAAGAGATGGAGTAGATACGTACTACGCTAAAATTTAGTCTACTAGGTATGTGAGGCTGTCTAGTTTTATATTGGAAGAATTTGGGTTTTTAAATTATTAATTTTTAATTTCTAATTTTCAATCAATTTTTAATGTTTTAATATTAAAAATTGATAATTAAATTCTTGATTAGAAATTAATAATTTAAAATTATAAATCTGAGAAATATTCTTAATTTTAGCCTTCAAATAAGGGTATTTTGGTCGTTTATCATAAACTGTCAGATGAAGGTCATACATATGGACTTTTACACCTTTTTGCGCTATAATATATATAGGTACAAGATTTGTACTTCGTAATGGTATTATCCACATATTTTTAATTCATTTAATTGCAAATATATGGAAAACAAATATACTATTATGTAGACGTCTCTGTTTGAGAGCGTCCTCTGGTATTTGAGATACATTTATAAGGTATCTTGAAGACAGTAAAGATCATTGACAACAGAATAGTGACGCAGATTAAAATCCTTTAATAAAGTAATAATTTATCTTTATGTATTTGTCATCCTCGCGTATGCGGGGGTCCAGGTCTGAATTATGAATTTATTTTTGATTAAAGGTAAATCCAAAATCGCCATTCGGTCAGTCTTTGATCGTCTGTCATTAAATAAAAGTGATGTGTTTAGTTAAGTCGAAACTAAATAAACACATTACGAATAACTAAATTAAATTAGTTATAAAATAACAATCTTATAAAATTAGTTTATGTCTAACTTCTCAATGAAAGCTGTTGTAGCAACAACAGTTATCGGAGGTGCGATCGCTGGTGCTTTAACAGCTTCAGCTGCTCTCAACCTTCCAACACAGAGCTGTGCTTTCATGTTTAATACAAACATGAAGCTTGGCTCACGTGGTGCAGATGTTAAGAATCTACAAATGGTTCTTAACGCTTACCCACAAACACAAGTAGCAGCATCTGGTGCTGGTTCTCCAGGAATGGAAACAACATCATTTGGTCCAGCTACTCGTCGTGCTGTTATCAAGTTCCAAGATCTACATCTTGCTGAACTAGGTATTACAAAGGGTACAGGAAACGTATTCGCAGGAACACGTGGCCTACTTAATGAAGTTTGTTCAGGTGCTTCAACAGGAAACACAGGTTCAAACACAAATACTGGTAATACAACAACTGGTAACACAACAAACACAACAGGTGCAGTATCAGCTTCACTTGCAGCATCACAACCTATGGGTATGGTGGTAGCAGGTCAAACAGGTGCAGCACTTGCAAATATTAATTTCACAGGTAATGGATCAGTAACAAAGGTAGTTCTACAACGTACTGGAGTTTCTATAGATGCTTCATTACCAAATGTATACCTATATGACGGAAATACTCGTATCACAGATGCGGCTTCTGTTGTAACAGGTGGTTACATTACATTTAGCTCACCATCAGGACTATTCTCAGTTAACGGTTCTCGTACAATTACTGTACGTGCTGATATCTGTTCAACTGGTTCATGTGGATCAACAATCGTTGGTCAAGCAATTGGTGTAAAGCTTAACTCAATAACATCAGGTGGTGTTGAATCAACATTCACAAATGTTATGGGTAATTACCTAACAGTATCAGGTGTAACACTTGCTACAGTACAATTAGGTTCAGGTATTGATACAACTGCTAAGAATGTTGATGCTGGTACACTAAACTACAATGTTTGGTCAAACACAGTATCTATCGGAACACGCGATACTTTACTACGTGCTATGACATTTAAGTATGTAGGTTCAGCTCCACTAGATTCAGTACAAAATCTATCACTATATGTAGATGGTACTAAGGTTGCGGGTCCTGCTACAGTAAATGCAGCAAACAACAACAAGTTGACATTTGATTTAGGCACAAATCCATTTGTGATGAAGTCAGGTTCACACACCGTTGATGTTCGTGGTGATATTATCAAGGGTTCAAGCTTCAACTTCTATTTCTACATAGAAAACCAAGCTGACCTTATGGTAGAAGATACTAATCTAGCAAATATAGCTATTGGTGCAACAGTAGGTGCTTCAACAGCTATCTCATCATCAAACACAAAGTTCGGTACAGTTACAGTTAACAATGGTTCTGTAACAGTAAACGTTGATCCAGCCTTTAATCCAACAACAATTACAGGTGGTTCAACAAACATGCCAATCGCACAGTTCACACTTAAGGGTTACGGTGAAGATGTAAAGGTTAATACTCTTACAGTTACACCAGTAGCAACAGGTGCTGTAACAGGCGGTCTTAACAATGTAAGTCTTTTCCTAAATGGTGGCCAAATCGGTACATCACAAAACTGGACAGCGACAACATCAGGTCTTAGTTATACATTAGGTTCATCACTTATTGTGCCAGCTGGTCAAACTGTAACTCTTACAGTTAAGGCTGACGTAGTAAAGCCATCTGATTCTTCTGCGTATACATCTGGTACAGTTACTGCTAAGGTTAGTGGAACAGATAACGCACAAGGTGTTAATTCAAATCAACTTGTTTCAGTTGGTGGTTCAGGTGGTGTAACTGACCAAGCAATCACAGTTGGTTCAGGTTCAGGTACATTTGCTCGTACATCTGGTTTCGTTTCAGGTACAGTTGCTCCTAACTCAACTGCTGTAAAGCTTGGATCATTTACAATCCAAGCTGGTACCGCAGAAGATTTAGTTGTTAACTCAGCACAAGTTGCTCTAACATATGCTGGTTCACCTACAATGACATCAGTTAACGTAAGCAATCTTACACTTAAGACTGGTACAACAGTATTAGGTACACCAGTAGGAACATCTCCTACACAACTATCAGCTGGTACTGCAGCGTCAAGCACATTCTCATTTGCTGACATGACAATTCCTATGAACACAACAAAGACATTTGATGTCTATGCTGATCTAGGTTCTGCAACAGGTACTGTATATGCTGATATGTCTCTATCAACACGTGGTGCAGTAAGCCGTATCGCAAGTACAGCTTCAGCTTCAGGTTCATCAGCGGTGATTTCACCAGTGACTGCAACCCTAGCTGCTACAACACTTGTTGCTTCATCTCCAATTGCACAATATGTAGTTGGTGGAACAACATTCGGTGTTGCAACATTTAAGATGAAGACATCAGTTGGTGACGCAACAGTCACTAAGGTTACATTTGCTGTAACAGGTACAGACGCTGTTTCAACAGTTAAAGTTGGTAACACAACCGCAGCTGTTGTAAGTGGTTCTGCACAAGTAACAGGTCTATCAATCCCAGTTACAACAACTGGTACTGATGTTCCTGTAACAGTAACATTCTCAGGTTTCAAGAATTCAACAAACGGTGGAGCTTTAACAGCTAGTGTTGATACTGTAAAAGTAACAGTTGATGCTATCGAAGCTCAATCAGGTTCTGGTGCTACAATCACAGAAGGAACAGATGTTGATTCTAATACAATGACACTTGTTGCTTCAAAGCCAACAATTACTGGTAATAATTACTCAGGAACATTGGCTGCTGGTACACAAAAGATTGCTGAATTCACAATTGCTGCTGATGCAAATGGAGCTATCTCTCTTGCTACAACATCTCTTGTAATTTCAACATCTACATCAGGATCACTTATAGTTACAAACGTAAAACTATCTGATGATAACGGTGCTAATGCACTTACAAACTCAAACACAGTTTCTGCTCCATTGTCTGGAACAGAATTTGAACTAGGTTTCTCATCAGGAAACGCTTATCAAATCTCAGCTGGTCAATCAAAGACATTCCAAGTATGGGGTACAATTACTGGTAGTTTCGGTGCTGTAGGTACAACACAATTATCTACACAGCTTAATCCAACTCTATCTGCATTCAAGTGGTTAGATACTGTATCAAGCTCAACAAAGATTATGACTGGTTCAGGAATCCAAAACTTCCCAGTAACAAGTTATACTCTAAAGAACTAATCTGCGTCAACATATTCTGGTCGTCTGACAATATTGCTTGCAAAATTGTTTGAAGATAAAGAATGTTTAACGTAAGTTAAATTCTTAAGCAAAAGCGC
>JACCDG011276265.1_pt1 | contig 25182 bp, 12 predicted proteins | sample 7442471 | NCBI WGS metagenome assembly JACCDG01 (sample SAMN15323444, study PRJNA562643) | freshwater metagenome | isolation source: river surface water | place: USA:Blue River Watershed | collected 2017-08-17 | reverse complement strand
TATTTACTTTTACACTGGTTGAAAAACTATAGAATATATATTAGTATAAATAAATTATGTCAAAGTCTCTGTATAGTTTCAATATTTTTAAAAATGCCGAGGTCGAAGAAGACAAGACTGAAACGGTGACAAACGAACAAGGCGAGTCAGTTACTCGTACTTATAAGGAAAAGGTAAAGAAGCAAATCCCAGTAGAAATAAATATTTTGCAGCCAAATCGCAAACAAATGCAAGAAGCCGACATGGAATTTAGTATTGAGATGAGTAGATGTATTAGAAATGGGATCTTAACAAAAGCGATGTTGCTGAATAAGTATAGCGATACTGGTGGTTTGATTAGCGATACAGATGCAAAGATCATGGTTTCTGCCGCTGGAGAAATTGGAGATCTACAAAGTAGACTTACAATTCTTAATCTAAAGCCAGAATCAGAAAGAGATGAAGATTACAAAAAGAAAATTGAAACTGTTACCTCTGAAATTCTACAAAGACGCAAGACTTTGATCGAAAAAGAAACTAGTTATATGACTCTTTTTAATCATACTGCTGATATTAAAGCTCAGAATAGAGCTATTCTATGGTATGTGCTTAATCTTACTCAATTTAAGGATAATAGCAAGAAAAATGCTGAATTTGAATGGTTATTTCCGGGTAAAACTTTTGAAGCTAAAGAAGCAGCAATGTTTGATTATGAAGAAAATAAGAATGAAATTTACGAAAAATGCTATACTAAGTTAGCAAGTCTTATTAGTTATTGGTTCTTTACAAGCAACACCGAAAAGGAAGAGTTCGATAGAATCATTGGAGAAATAGATGGAACAATCCCAACAGAGTAAATACAAGAAAGCTTTTCGGGATATTAAAAATGGATTCTCTGAAATTAAAGTTTTAGAGAATCTTTTTTATTTAAAGCACTTGTCTTTAGAAGATCAGGTCGATATTGATCAGATCTACGATCATTATTTTGAAGAAGCAAAAATCAGAGGAGTTCCTACAAACGATGAAACTCTTAAACGTCTAATTGAAGAAAAACAATGGACCAATCGGCAGGAATCTTTAATTAAACAAGAAGAAGATTTAATAGAGAATTTTCAAAAACAGAAAAAAACGTTATTTTTAAAATCAGAAATACTAAGAATAAATGCTGATATAGAATCGGCTCAAAAACGATTATATGATCTTAAAAATACAAAAGCTTCTTTTTTTAATCGCACGGCGGAAAGTTATGCAGAAGAAAGGGTTAATGATTTTTATATTTTAAAATGTTTATATAAAGATAAAAAACTAAGCCAGATGGCCTTTGAAGAAGATCAATTTGACGAAATCGATTCAGAAACTCTAGCTTGTATTATAAAACAATATTCAGAAGTATATAAAAATATAAACGACAATACAATTCAGCATTTAGTTTTGCAAGATTTTTTTAATTTATATATGCCTTTTGCTGAAAATCCTAACGAATTTTTTGGCAAATCAGTATGTGAACTTACTTATAATCAAGTAAAATTGCTTATTTATTCTAGATTTTTTAAGAATGTATTTCAGCAGAATGATAAAATGCCTCAAGAAATTAAGAATGATCCAGACAAGATCATTGATTATGTAAACGCGAATGAAAATGCTAAAAAAGCTATCGAAAACAAAAATAACAAAGAAAATCAAGCAACTTCTATTGTTGGCGCAACATCTGAAGATCTTGAATATATAGGTTTAAAAGCTAAAGGTCAAAAAACTCTTTCTTTAGCTGATGAAGCCAAGAAGAAAGGCGGTTCATTGAGTATGGATGATATGATGAAATTATTCGGATAATCTGTAATTTAACGTGTAAATAAGGAATATGGCAGTTCAAATTAATGTCGCGGCCAATCAAGCAGCATTAACCGCTTCTATTCAAGCTGGTGTTCAAGCGTATAATCAAAGATTCGCTCAGAATAATCAACTTAATTTGACGGTCAATCAACGAGCTTTCTCTCAACCTCTTGGGAGAATGACGGGTGATGTTAAAGACTTTGAAGCTGCACTCGCAGCCTCTAATGCTCGTGTTATTGCATTCGGCGCTTCAACTGCTGTTTTAGGTGGAGTCATTCGCAGTTTTAAAGAATTAGCTAGTGTTACCATAGACGTAGAAAAGAATCTTGCAGATATTAATCGTGTATTTGGACTAACTACAAGTCAATTACAAAAATTTAGTACAGATTTATTTAATGTTAGCAAACAAACGGCTTCATCTTTTGATGACGCTTCTAAAGCCGCTCTTGAATTTTCTCGTCAAGGTTTAAAAGCTGAAGATACTTTGCAAAGAACAAAAGACGCTCTTACTCTAACAAGATTGGCTGGTATCAGCACTGCAAATGCTGTTGATGCATTAACTTCCACTGTAAACGGTTTTGCTACAACTGGAATTACTACTACTCAAATATTAAATAAACTTGTTGCGGTCGAACAAGACTATGCCGTGGGTGCAGGAGATTTGGCTGAAGCGCTATCTCGTACAGGTCAAGCAGCGCAAGAAGCTGGCGTTAGCCTTGATCAGTTAAATGCATTAGTAACTTCTGCACAACAAAGTACTGCAAGAGGTGGCGCAGTAATTGGTAACGCGTTGAAAACAATTTTTACTCGTTTACAGCGTACTGAAACTTTAGATCAGTTGGAAGCTTTTAATATCGCGGTTAGAGACGTTGAAGGAAATATTTTACCAGCCGTTCAGATATTACAAAACTTTGCTGGAGCTTATAGAGGATTGGCTGATGCTCAAAGAGCGCAATTATCTGAACAAGTTGCAGGTGTTTATCAAGTCAACATTTTAAAAGCAATCGTTAACGATTTAAATAAATCACAAGGCGTGTATGCTGGAGCCTTACAAAAAGGAGCTTCAGCAACAAATGAAGCCGAAGTGGCTACTGCAAAATTGAATCAAACTCTCGATGCGTTATTAAAACAAACTGCTGTATCTACACAACAACTGGCTAATAATATTGGTAAAGTGACATTTGAACCATTAGCTAAATATGGAACAGAACAATTAAAGAGTTTTATTGAAGGATTAAACACTTTATTGGAAGGTGATGATGCTGGAGCTTTATTTGCAAATGGTTTCTTAAAAGGAATTAGAAATGTAATAGCTGGTCCCGGTGCTATTGCCGCATTTTTTACTCTTTTTAAATTAATACAAAACTCTTTCACTTATCTTAGTCAGGCTTTGCCTCAGATAGCTGGTATTACTACAGAAACACAAAATAGAAAAAATATTGAACAATCTATTTTGCAAATTATGCAACAACAAGGGCCAGCTTCGCAAGCTCTTGCTGGATTGATGGGTAATCAAGCTGCTCAAGCTCAATTGCTACTTCAAATAGCTAGACAGCAGACAGCAGAATATCAAATGCAGTCAACTCTTGCTAGACAATTAGCAGCTCAATTGGCTACTCAAGGAGTAAGAGTAAAAGGATCTGGTGGATTGCAAGTTACTCGCGCAGATGGATATATTCCTAATGCAACAAGAATGGCGGAAGTTGTAGGCGCACAAGCTGGTGGATACACTCCCGGTAGAGTCGTTTCATCTCCTGTTGGTGGGGTGATGAATACAGCAGAAGATGTTAAATATATTCCCGGTTTTGCTCAACCTTTTATTAATCCTCCTGCTGGATCAAAGGCTGGTCGCGCACACAGACAAAATGCTATAAATAGAACAGGTGTTGATCCATATATGTATTCTGGATTTATTCCTAATTTTGTAACTAAAAAAGATCAAATTTTATTTAATAAACAAATTGGAAGAGCTTTCGAAGATCAAGTGGGCATAGACATTGGTATGTCTCCTTCGTTTAATAAAGCTATCGATTTTACAAGTGTTCCTAAAGTTCCTTCAGATCCACTCAAAGAATATAACAAAAATTTCTATTCATCAAATACGTTTGCAGACGCTTTTAGTGGCTCTGGTCATGATGCAGCAACTAATATTGGGAAAGTTATAAGACATCTTGATTTAAATTATAGTAAAATTCTTAAAGATCCGTATTCAGATGATTATTTTTTTGATGGAAAAGATTTACTTTTAGATCCTAACTTTACTGAAATAGTAGGAAAAGGAAAAGATCAACAAATTGTTGCGGTTACTAGTAAAGCGTCAAGTTTAGCACCAGACTCTAAATCAGTATTTTTAAAAGGGTTAAATAAAAAGCAACAAGCAAAAGCTTTGAGTCAAAGAATTATAATGGAGTTTTCTAAAGACAAGGTAAATGTTGGTTATAATAAATTTAATGGTTTTATTCCTAATTTCGCTCCTCCAGCAAGTGCGATAAGAGTTCCTTGGTTTAAAAAATTTGGTAATCCTGCTTTTGATGCTATTCAACCTGCTTTGGGGATATCTAAAGCAAGTGACATAGATACTTTTAGACAAGTTAATTTTAAAAGCAGTGCTAAAGGTGCAGATAAGGTTGGAGATAATAATATTTTTGCTCCATTGTATGAAGATTTTGTATTTAAAGCAATGCAATTGGTTTCTCAATCAAAAATTAAAGATCAATTGATTAGAGGTTATGCATTACAACCTGGAACAGATCAAAAACAATCAGCGTTTGATGCGTTTTTAGGAGATGTAGCTCTTGAATACAAAGGTTTTCCGAAAGCAAATTTAACTGGTTCTATTTCTGGAAATTTAAATGACAAATACGAACGATTTGCCAAAGCCAATCCTACTGGCGCAGCTAAAATAAAAGAATCGATAATTACATTTAATGAATTAGGACATGAGAATCAATTGCCTTCTGCATTTGGAAAAACTTTTTCTGAACTTGCAGGAACAAGCTATTCTCAAATGGCCAAAAGCAGTCCCGATCTTGTAAAAGGATTATCCGCAGAAACAAATAATTTATTAAACAGTTATGTAAAAAATCCTGCATTTTTAGCGATGACTGCTGCAAGTGGTTTTATTCCTAATTTTGCTTATAAACAAGCAGTCATGGGCTTAGAAGAAAGCATGAGCGGCAACAAGGCCATCTTCGATACAAAGCCTTTTCCTCATATTAGAAATAGCAGTCAACCAACATTTAGTTCCGCAATAGCTGATCACGGTGGTTTGGGTAATGCATTGAGTGATTCAATGAGAGGTCAAAAAGCTGCTGGATTGATGCATGGAGGATTTATTCCAAATTTTGGAAATAGTAGATCAGCTAGAAGAAAAATGGCGAGAAATCAAACCCAAAGCCAATCTCAAAATACACAATCTGGATTTGATCCTGCTATTCTACAAGCCGAAGCAGAAAAAATTGCTAAAAACGTTGTTAAAAAAATGAAATACGCTTACGATTATATAGGTGTTTTCGCGGCTGCTTTTGCGGATACGATAGAAAAAGGTTCGCAACAAGCTAAAGCCGCTTTGAGTTCTGGTATGTCAAAAATTAAAGTTAGTGCTAGTAATTTAGGCGCTAACGTTTCAAATTCAGTTAATAACGCTGCTTCAAATGCAATAAATCAAAATACTTCTGGTGGAGGTGGAAAATCATTTATAGGAGCAGTTAGTAAACGTTTGGGTAGAATTGCTGCAAATCCATTTACTACTATAGCTGGTAATATGCTCGCTGGTCAAATTGAAAGTTTCTATACAGGTGGGAAATCAAGAGAAAAGCTTACAGAACAAGAACGTTTCAAATCATCTGCTTTTAGTAATGTTTTGGCTTCTGGTTCTACTGGATTACAAATAGGTGGAATGATTGGTGGAGCGCCTGGAGCAGTTATTGGTGGAGTTTTGGGAGGATTAACTGGATTAATCACTGCAATAAATAGTTCAAAAACAAATTTAGATGATTTGACAAAAATATATGAAGAAAAGAAAATAAAAGAAAAAGAAAGTTTCGATGCGGCTTCTGAATATATTCAAGCAAAATCAAAAATAGCTGCAAATGAAAACATTAAAGATGCAAATAAATTAGGCAAAGAAGCTTCTTTAGCTTTTGCTAATATCAAAGATTCTAATCTTAAAAACGCTTTATCTGATGCTGGAAATGATGTAATTAAAATGACCAACATTCTTAATGAATATACTTTAAAACAGAAAGAAGCAACGTTAAATATTGAAGCTTTTTCAGCTAATTTAGTGGGATTGACAAAAGAAAGAGCCAAAGAAGTCGGCATGAAAACTACAGGTCCAACTTCTGGTTTATATGGATTAGAAATAGTTCAATCACTAAAATCAATGTTAACTAAAGACACATCCGCGTTAACAAAATTAGATCTTGTAGATCCAGATACCCAAAAAGCCGTTTATCAGCAAAATGAACAATTTTTCTCAATGTTTAGAAATGTTCAATCAGAATCATTGAAAAAAATTCAAGCGGGTATAAGTGGAATGTATGTTAGTTTTATACCTGATTTCGTTGGAAATTTTGAAAAATCAATTAATTCAATAACTGAGCTATCCAAAGATCAAAAAGAAGTATTAATCGCTACATTAAAAAAAGGAAAAGAAACTGGAAGCGTTTTAGTAAAAACTTTAGCAGATCCAGCGGCTTTTAATAAATTATTCTCAGAGCTTTCTATGTATTTTGCTTTGAAAAAAGCTGAGGAAATAATAACAACAAAAAATGCTGAAGCGGTAGCCGATTTAAATTTTCAATTAAAAAAATCTATAATATATTTAAATACAAGAATACAAGATGAAAGTAGATTATTAAATCAAGAAAAAAGATTAAGACAAGTTAAATCGAAAACAGAAGGATATGTGACAGAACAACTTTATGGAAAAAGACAAATGGCTTATTATCAGAATCAAATGGCTATATCTGATATAGGCACAACTCTTGATGTAAAAAATTTAGATTCTATATCTAAAATATTAACAACTAATATTGAGGGTTTAAGTGATGCACAAAAAATAGATTTAGCTAAAACTAGAGAATCTCTTGATTTAAAAGATCCTCAAAAAGCTTTGACTCAAATGAGGGGTTTTGCACAAAGAACTTTTGGAACTTTAGATCCATTAAAACTAGTTGATAGTCAAAAAACATTCGTAGAAGCAATTGATGCGGCTTCAGAAGAATTAAGAAAAAATTCAAAAGATGCTGCTAGTGATTTAGAAGAAGCGGCTGCACAATTAAAAGCAGCTTTCGAAGAAATAAATTTATCTTCAAATTTCATGTTTCAATTTAAAGCTGGATTTAGAGATCTAGCAAATGAAGGTGAAGCGTTAATAGGAACGATAGGAAGACAAATACCAAAAATGTTTGCTGATGGCTTAGTAGATGGAATAAAAGCTGCGATTAGAGAATCAGATAATTTAGGTCAAGCGTTAATGGGTATAGCGGCTAAATTTCTTGATGAACTAAGTACTATGATGCTAAGATCTAGTATTTATCAAATCATGGGATCATTTGCTCCTAGTCTTGTTCAAGGATATGGAGTTGATTTAAGCGGATCTATAAGAAAACAACAAAAAGGAGGTGTAATTCGCGCTCAATCTGGCATGTATGTTTCTGGTTCTGGAACTGGAGATAAATATCCAGCATTGCTTGAAAACGGCGAATATGTTTTGAATAGAAGAGCGGTAATGGCAATGGGTGGTCCAGCTTCACTTGATCAATTAAATTTTGCTATGGCTCCTCGTTTTGCTTCTGGAGGTTCATTTAATAATGAATTTACAGATCTAAAATCAATGGAAGCTAATATGACGAGTTATGGAATGGAAAATAGTAAGTTATATGGTGAATTAAGAGACGCTGAAGTAGCTGCTGCTGAAGAGCGTAGAAGAAAAGCTTTTGCAAATAAACAACAAAGAGCAGCTTTAATTGGATCTTTAGTTGCTGCTGTAGCATCTATAGGTTTAGCACAAGGAATGTCAAATGTTGCGCAAAATGCTCAATCTAAACAAGCTCAAGCTTTATCTGGCAAATTAACAACTGGAGCAAATTTAACAAAAGCTGAATCAGCTTCTATTAAACCTTTCATAGATAAAGGTTTGATAAGTCCATACTCTGGAGCTTATACTGGAGGAAGCAGTTATAGTGGAGCAAAGAGTTTCTTCTCTGGTCCAACTGCTTATGGTCAATCACCTTGGTTTCAAAAAATGAATCCATTTGGTAAACAAACTGGTGGATTAATTGGTTCGCGTTTATCTGATACGATTCCAGGTTATATGGAAGGTGGATTATATAATACTCCTATAGTTAAGAGATATGGTGTTGGTATGCAAGCTGGAGGTTTGTCACCGATATCAAATAGTAATTCTAACGTTGTTAATACTACAAATGCTACTAATTCATTTAACTTCAATACTAATGTTAGTAGAGATGGAACAATTGAAGTTGGATCTAATTCTACAAGTTATACTCAACAAGATGTAGCATTATCTAAGAATTTGAATAGTAAAGTTTATGCGGTAGTATTAGATGCTATTAAAAATGAACAAAGATTTGGTGGAAGTCTAGCTGGAACGCGCCAAGGATAATATGAAAAATGCCGCATTAAACTACGAAAATAGATTCTATTTAAATGGCGCAGCTATTTCTGGAATATTATCTGTTAATGGTAGTTATAGTATAAATTACGCTCCAATAAATACAATAGGAGTAGGATATAATAAACAAATAATGGCTGACGTGCCAACAGCTCAATTTAAAATTGATAAATATTTATTATATAATGATCCTTTTTTACCTTTTACTGGAGAAAATACTTTTAAGCAAGCTAGGACTTTCGCTGGTAGTATAAATTATTTTGGAAAATCATTTGGTTTTCAAACTGGTTGTTTAAATGGATTTAGTTTAGATTGTTCTGTTGGAGAAATACCGCAGACTTCTATAGATATACAAGTTTTTGGAGATATAGGCAATAATATTTCATCTTCTGGAAATTATGGCGCACCTTATATTAGCGTTCCACAAGTCAAAGATATTATATTATCTTGTAGTGGTTCTTCGACAAATAGAATTACTCAATTTAATTATTCTATAAGTTGTCCAAAAAAACCTATTTATCTTTTACAACCATCAGGTCTTTCTTCAGGAGGATCAGGCCCGTCTGGACCAATAGCTAATTATGCTTATGTGCCTTACGAAATACTATTAGAATTACCTATTGAAATAGACGCCTCATTTAATTTGGAAGTGGATGATTATCAAGCTAGAAAATTATATGATCAATTAAATAATGATATAGATTTGTCTTTTTCTATATCGATAAATGGAACTGTTTTAGAAGATCAGGTTTTATCCGTTTCTAATCAAAATTTAACAGTTAATGGAGGAAACGATTTGCTTATGTATAAAAAAGCAGTTGGAATAAACATGTTTAATCAATCATTTAATAATGTAAAATTAGTGTCTCAAGAATTTAATTCAAGTGCGGAAGACGTTTTAAGTGTAAAACTTAATTATAAAGGTTATTTAAACAACTAATATGGGCATATCACTATCATCATTATCTGCGAAATTAGGTTCAAATGTAAATGCCGATGATATCTTTTTGGTATCAAATTCAGATTCTTCACAAGATAATAAAATAACAAGAGATGAGTTTAGTAAAGCGTTTACTGGTTTTTACGCTCAAAATTCACAAGGTTTTACTATTTTTGAAAATAATGGTGTTTATGGATTAACAATAAGTGGAGCCTATGGTTTTGTTGGTATAAATGATAAGACTCCATTAGTATCTTTGGATGTAGTAGATAATATCGCTTCTTCACCCGGTTCTGGTCAAATTAGACTAAGTACTCCAAATTCTGGAAGAAAAATAGCTTTTTCATTAAGCGATCCAAATACTTATTATGAATTTAGCAAAAAATCAAACGACACTAAATTATATTTAGAATCTTCTATAAATAACGGATCAACTTTTAGTAATTTATTTGTTGTTGATCAAAGTGGTAATTTTGGTTTGACTGATTCTACTGGGGCTTTATCTGATAAATTTTTAGTTAGTGGAATTTCAATTCAATTTCAAAATTCTGGAAATGCTTTATTGTTTGATCCATATAATACGGAAATAAAAACAAGTGCTATAGACGAGACTTTATTTTTAAATTATAATAATATAGGTGATGTAAATATTGGTTATAATGGAGTATATGTAGATAATAGTTTAACAGCGCCTAAAGTAGGCATTGGACATTCTATTCCTAATTATACTCTTCATGTAAGTGGAACTGCAAGTGAAGTAAGTAGATTTCAATCTGTTGGAACTAGATGTATAAGTAGCTACAAAAATTCAACTAATACCGCTTATGTTGGATCAAATACTAATTTTGCATTTTTAGGATTTAGTCCATTATTATCTGAAAATAATTTGATAGTATCAAATGCTGGTTTTTTTGGAATGGGGGCTACAGCCCCATCTTATAAATTAGATGTTAGAACTGCTAGTACAGGGCCTGATTCTTATACTCCAGCATCTTTTCAGTCAACTAACGTTCAAGGCACAACTCAAATTGTTATAGCCGCTAATAAAGACACTTCTTTAGATCCGACAGCAAATAGAAATAGTTTAGTAACTTTTTCTCGTTATGATGGTTCGCCAAACACGCCTAAATGGTCAATAGGAAATTTGTATAATGATTCAAGTTTAGGGGTTTTAGATAATGATTGTTTTGTATTTATAAAAAATGGTTATTTTGGATCTTCTCCAGATGCTGTTGCTAAATTAACTGTTAATGGAAATTTTGATATAGATGGAAGTTACACTTCTAGTGATAATTATTGTAAGGGAAAATTTGTTCAAATATATTCGACAAGAGTAACTGGAGCAAATATATATTTTAATCCTTTAATTAATAGTTCGGCAGCAAATCCGTCTGGTCATAATGATTTCGAAGCTCCATTTAGCATAACACAGTATCCAGGATCGATTGAAAAAGTAATGATAATAACTTCAGATAATGCTGCAATAAATGCTGATTATAGATTTGAAATATCTGCTGTTAATCCTGTATATAATCCAGCGGTGGCAAACGGTTATATTTCAGGATTTTATGTAAGTCCACCTAGTAATCCAACTTCATTACCAATAAGTGGAATTATAGGATATACAACATTTAATAATTTAAATTATAATAATATATATAGCAAATTAAAAGCTAATTTCACTGGAACAACTTCTTTTGGTTCGGGGCAAATGTTGCAGTATAGAATATGCGAAACGGATGGAACTAAAGATGGATATGGTCCAGTTGACTTTACTGTAATATCTACAATTGCATATACCGTAAGCTAATGAGCAAATTTATTAAATATGAAAATTTAGATTTCAGAATAAATAATGATGTTTTTTATTCTACATCGGTTCAGCTTTCTTTGCGAACAAATATAGAACCTGTTTTATTATCAGATGGATCTTTATTAAGATATGCACCGCAAGGCGCGGTAGTTGGTAGTTTAACTACGGAATTTTTTTTAACAGGAGCTTATCCTAATTATCTAATTCCAACAAGCGCATCAGAAGACTCAATAAACGCTTTGTTTGCGGGAGTTCAAATACAGAATTGTTATCTTAAAAATATTTCATTTAAAGCTTCTCAATTTTCTCCAATTTCTTTAACTGCTGAATTCGATTGGTATGGAAAATTAAACACAGTTGATAGCACAAATAATTTTAAACCATTTTATTTTGATAGGAACTCTCCTCTAAATAATATATCGCATTCAAATAGAAGTTATATATCAGATTTGACTAATGTATTTGGATTTTCTGAGGTTTTTGGTTTTCAGTATTCAGAACAATGTGAAAGAATTCCATTTTTTAAAAACGGTGAAACAGTTCCTTTTAGAGTTGCTAAATCAAATAAAAATAAAAGCGTAAGCGTAGATGGTAATTTTTTTAGAGAAAGCAACGTTTCTGAAATAGAAGGTAAAACAAGTAATTGTGATTTATATATAAAAGATTATAATAATAATCTGTTAAATGTATTTAATATATCTGGAAAAATAGAATCTAGAGGGATAAATACAAGCAATAATGGAATATTGCAAAGTAATTTAGCTATTACGCAACGCCTAGCTCCATTAAGAAATACATTATGAGCAAATTTTTAAATACGCAATTTTCTGTTACAGGGATTAAGGACTTTGATATTAATCAAAGTTATGATAAATATGATTTAGTAGATTATGAATATTATACTGGTAATTCTGCTTATCCAACTAATGTATCTGGTTTGTATGCTTGGTTTAATTTGGATAGTTTAAATAATATTGAGTTCGATGGATCAGGAAAAATATCTAAATGGTATAATTCAGCTCCAGGTTTTTCAAAACAAAATTTATTAAATGTAGACGCTACTGAAATTTTAGATTCCAGACCGAGATATGATTCAGATGCTAATTCAGTCGTTTGCGAGCGTTCTTTGGGAGAGATTTTTAAATATAATCAATTATATACAACTCAAGATTTTTCTGGATTTTTAACTGGCGATAGATGTTGGTTTGTTGTTTTTGAGTATAATGATTTAAAGAATGGATTATTTAATTATGATGCTGGCAGTCCGTATGGAATAATTTATCCAAATTACTCTACAATTATAAATACAGATGTTAACAATGCTTATGTAACAAGTGGTGCATTAATGGTTTATGGAAATAATACAGAATATTCTTGGAATACAACTGCACCAAAAGAATCACAACAGTTTATAGTAGATACGACAACTGCAAATGGAATAATTTCGCCACCGACAATAAATTCATCTTTTTCAGCATCTAAATTATTAAAAAAGAAAAGTATAGTTTCTATTATAAAAAATAATACTACTAATAATTTTAGATTAAGAAATAATGGTTGTGAATTGTTGAATTTGACCAGCGACTACTTTTATAGTGGTTCCGCTGGTTTAAGAATTGGAACTGCTGGTAATGGTCATGTTGGCGCTAATAATATATGGAATTATGATGCATCTAGCATCTCTTACTATGAAATATTAGGATATTCGAAAACTCCTACTGATGATGAAATATTGCAAATAGAAAAATATTTATTTAAAAAACATTTTACAAATGATGATGGTCTTTATATAGCTAATCAAAATTTCACAAGCGCTAACTATTCTTATGCTCCAATAAATATAACAGGATCTGACTATTTAACAAAAAATATAGATTCTATTTTCAATAAGACATATGGATGTTCAGCTAATTTTGCAACAAAAGCTTCGAAAATGCAATATGGAGATGGTTATTATACAAATGTAATATCGAATGTAAATAATTTATCAAGCACTTTCAAATTAATTTATGATGGTTTAACCGATGTTCAATCAAAATCATTGATAGGATTTTTTCAAAATACTTTTGAATATGAACCATTAGGGCCAATCGATTCATATCAATCTGTTGATATTGAATTATTTTATCCATATAAAAATAATGCTAAAATTTATTTCAATTCTTTAGATTATTCTTCAAAAGAATCTAATTTAAACACTGTTGTTATAGATTGCAATTCTGCGTATGATTCTAATTTAGATTATAAAGGATTTTTAGTTATTGAAGATAGCGTTACAAGATTGTTTAATCAAAATAAATCTTATTTTCAAAATGATGTAGTGTTTTTTAAAACAACTAGTTCTTTGCTTGAAGGTTATTATTGGTATACAGGAATTGATAATAAAGTTGTAAACGTAAATGAAAATCCTACTGGTGCTAATAGCTTATTTACGAGAAAATTTTATTTCAAACCTGATTTAAATTTTCAAATTCCAGTAAGTCCAAGATTTATTAAAAATGAGTATGAGATGACAGCGGCTGTTTATGAAACAGATGGGATAAATAAAACTGTTTTAGATTTTAATTTAAATTTTTCTAACAGATCTGATAAAGAAGCAATCGCCATATTAAAATATTTAGATGATAAGGCGGGTTTTAAGATTTTTGAAATAGATTTGCCAGAACCTTATAATAAAACAATAAATGTATATTGTCCAGAATGGAATCATACATATAAATTTTCTAATAATCATGATATTTCAGTAAAGCTTTTAGAATTCAAAGGTTTAACTTCTTCAGACATTTATTTTAATACATTAATATCTTTATGACTTACATAAATACAACTGGTAAAAATATTGGTCAATGTTTAACTGGTTTTGCTATTTCTTATCCATTATATATATATAATAGTGGAAACTCTCAGATTGAATATACTTTTACAAATAGCAATCAAACTAATTTTGCGCTGTCGCATTCATCTTTATTGTTAGATAGCAGCGATTATGATAATGTCGATATTTATTATGTTCCTTCTATAAATGCTCCTTCAGGCACACAATCAACTATTATTAAAATAACTAGTGAATCTACAGAAGATGGTTCTACAGATCCGAGTGGAGATATTACTGTAGAAGTTACGGGTAATAAAATATTAGATATAACAGGCGGCTATGTTAGAGCTTTCAAAGCTGTTAGAAATTATGATTCTCAAAATGGTTTGAATTATGATTTTTATTGGTCTGTTCCTACCGGAACTGAAAATTTAAATAATTATTTTTTTACAGGATATAATTTAGATATAGCTACGAATTCTAGTTTTTCATCACCTTCTATTATATTTTCTAAAATAATTAATGTATCTGAAAATAGTAAAGTATTTCCTAAATACGGTAATTTTTATGGAACAGACGAAAATATAAATTATTTGAATGTTTCAAAAAGCGATTATCCTTTTGAAATAAACGTAGATTACTATGCTAGAATGTATACTAAAACAGTCGCTAATACTGGTATACATATTTATGCTACAGGTGTAGATTCGGCAACTACTCAATTATCGAATGAAGTAGTTAGTGGTTATAGCGGTGCGCCAATAAATATAAAATTTGTAAGAGGCCCTTTGAGTGTTAATTTAAAACAAGGATATGATATACAAAATTTTAATTTATTTAAATATATTGTAGATGTGAATTATGGTAAACCAGATTTAAGTTATTATAATTCTATAGACATATATTTACCAGAAGATAGTATTTTTAATTCAACAGATAGCGATAAATACGCATTACAATTAGATGGTGTATTTCAAAATTTTACTGGAGATATCGGTGGCGATACAATAATAAATATTTATATTCCACAAACAACTACTTTAGTTGGTTCTCAAGGTAGAGGTGGTCAAATAATAAATCAAAATTTAAATAGTTATAGTCCTTTTGGTCGCGATTGGTCGAGCTTAATTACTCAAACTATAAATAATTATAATAATAATACTTTTTCTGATTCAAAAAATGGCGGAAATGTATTAAAACTCGCTGCAAAAACAAGTTTAAATAATCAAAATCCTGTTTCTGATATAAAATATAATCTGTATATACAAAACAAAAGCTCTTTGCAATCTGGAGGAGGAGGTTCTAAAGCTGGAGTTGTAATGACTAAAAATGGTTTAGGTGGTAGAGGAAATGATTATATATATCAAAATGGCAATTTTCCTATACAAGGGGCTACTAATTCTTTTAATACTAAATTTGATTTAGTATATTCATCTTATCCTAATGTAAATACAACTCAAATAAACAGTAATCAAACACAAACAATAGGTTATTGGTTTTCTCCTCAAGCTGGTCGTGGAGAATCTGGATCACAAACCGTAGTTTATTATTTAAATCCAAACACTAATTTTACGAATACAGATTCAAAAGGAAAAGCCAATTCTTTTAATGAAGTAGATAAAGATTTGAGTAGTGTAAATCCTTTTGATTATAATCAAGGTAATTTATTTGTAGCTAGATTTAAACCGGTTAATAATATAGCTACAAATCAACTTTGTGGTAATTTAATAACTTCATTTTCAAATTCTTCTGTATTATTGAACATATATAATAAAAATTTACCCTCTGATTACATATTTAGATTTCCTAATAGCGGTATTTCAACTGCTCCTAATTATTGGGTAGGAGGATCTTATACTTTAACTGGATCAGCTACATATTCTGCAAATTATAAGAGTTTTGGCTATAAAGCTTTAACTTTAAATAATCAATATTTATCAACAACTTTTAGCGATTCTGTTTTATGCGATGATTTTGATTTATATATTATAGCTACAATAGGAGAATCAACAGCTTTTAATACACTGGCAAATTCTTCTACATCTTTTAAATTTTTAGATTGGTATAAGACGGCAGAAAATGTCTCATCTAAACATTTTTTATATACGAAATATCCAATAACTTCTTATAATTATTACTCTAAAGAACCTAATGTTTTTCAATCATTTTTAACTCCATTGTTTGACGCTGCAATAAAAAACGATACTTCTGCTAATTTTTTTACATATGATAAGACTAATATTATAAAAACAAATTTTACTCAGATTTCTAAAAGTTTAAATTCTTCTGATCAAACTTATTATCCAGTAATAATAAACATAAAACGTTCAAAAACTTTTTATTCTATTTTTATAAATGGAGTTTTATTGACAAGTTATGATTTGTTGGCCTTAACTTCAGATGCGAATAAATCTTCTTCATTATTCATAAATGATATAAAAGGAACAACTTTAAAGTTCATAAATGATCTGTCAACTTTGAATATTTCTCTATTTGATATAGTGTGTTATAATAGATTATTAACAGACAGTGAATTAATAAATATAAATAATTATTTTATGGATCAATATTTCAAATTGTTTACTGGAGAAGCTTCTGCTACTTACGATATAAGAAATAAAAATTTTAGATTACCGAATATTTTCAATATAGCTGGAACATATTCAAACGCATCTTGATATGAATACTCTTTTTAGATTAAATAACTATTTAATATTAGATCTTTATGAAATAGAGTTAGAGCCTAATGAGGGTTTTTTTAGATTTCATGGATCTAAAAATTTTTCACAAAATCTAGTTTTTCAGGGAAATGAGTATTCTTTTTTACCTTGTGAATTCTCATCTTTTCAAAAAAGTTCAGATGGTAGACAGAGCAGACCATCTTTAAAAATAGCAAATGTTAATAATTATTTTTCTAAAATTTTGGCTGACAGAAATGATCTTATTGGTAAAAAGTTTTATAGAAAAAAAATATTAGCTAAAGACTTAGATATAATAAATTTTACAGATGGAATAAATCCTTATGGGACATCAAGTTTCAATACTTACATTGCATTTGACAAATTAATAATAAATTTAAAGAAAAGTGAAAATAAACAAGAGGTAGAATTAGAACTTTCTTCTAAGATAGACGTTCAAAATTTAAATATACCTGCAAGAAAAGTTACAAATGATACTTGTGGTTGGAATTATCGTTGTTATGGATGCAATTATGGTAATACATCTGATTATGCTGGTCCAGTTATAAAAAATGGTTCTGGAGATTCAGCTAATGCTTTATATTTTTTCCAGAACGTATGGAATAATTCAGTTTCTTCTAGTCCTTCTTATCCAGGAGTTACAAGCAATATAGGTATTCCAGTAGCGGATCAAAATGATAAAACCTTTTTATCTGGATATAAAACTAATTTGAGTAATAATTCTTATAACTTAACCAGTCTAACATATAAAGGTGAATGGTTAAATACAAGAACTTATTCAAAAGGTGATTTTGTGTTTATAGATCCATTGCCGAGTGTAGATTTAGATGATGAATCTTCTTTGATAGTACCATTAAATAATCCAAAAACTTTTTTTGTGTGCTTGCAAGACAATGTGTTAAATAAAAATCCGCTTGACAATACCGATATTTGGAAGCAAGACAAATGTTCTAAAACACTCAATGGCTGTTTACTAAGATTTCAAGACAATAAAACATCTGCTGGTAATTCTAGATCTTCTTTGCCATTTGGAGCTTTTCCAGCTACATATCCATATGACAATGACTCTAAAAAATAAAATACTTGATCAAATCAGATTATTATGCAAGAAAGATAAATTAGAAGAAATATGTGGATTCATAATCAAAAATAATGATAACTATGAATTCATAAACGCTGTAAATAAACATCCTGATAAACAGAATTATTTTTTAATATGCCCAAAAGAATATTTGAATATAAAAAATAATTTTGAGATTATATATTTATTTCATAGTCATCCAAATGGAGGTTCTTTTTCAGAAACAGATATGTTGTATCAAAAATATCATAATTTAAATATGTTGATCTATAATGTAAAAGACGATTGTTTTGAAGAAATGATGTGTAAATAATATTTATATGGTTAATGTAAAGCTACATGGAGTTTTTGAAAATTTAATTAAAACAGAATGGAATTTCAATGTGAAAACCGTTTCTGAAGCGTTTGATGCTATTGAGGCTAATAGTGAAAAATTAGTAAAGACATTAGGTATTTTAGAAGAATATATTTCTCATTTTTTAATTTATGTAGACGGTAAAATAATGCCGCCAGAATACATAAATTCTCCAATTTTGAATAAAAACTCTAAGATAGAAGTAGTTCCTTTGATTATTGGTTCTGACTTTGGCATAACACTTTTAGTTTCATTGATAATAATGGCCATAGCCACAGGTATTCAAATATTAATAACTAAATTATTGTCACCAAAAACACCAAAAGATATAAAAAATAATTCTAAACTGTTCTCAGGATATGAAAACGTTGCTAAAAGAAATATAGCAATACCTATAGGATATGGTCGTTTAAAAATTGGTTCTGTAGTTGTTTCTAATTATTTATATAATACAAATAGAATAGCTTCATAATGAATATTTACGTTCAAAAAGATACTAGCGATATTTTATCTATAGCTGCTGGAAGTAATAATGCTACAATAGATTCAGAATCGTTTTATGAATCTGTAGATCTTTTGAGCGAAGGGCCTATAGAAGGTTTGGCAGATTCTAATGGAAATACTCTTAATTATATAAGTTTAAATAATTCTTCGATTAATGGTACAAATTCGATTAATTCATCTTTAGCTTATGGAGTGTATTATAATGACGTTTCTGTAAAAGATAGTAGAAGCAATTTGTTTAATGTTACTTCGTCTGATTTTACTTTATCTTTGGGAAATTCTTTAAAAAATTCAGACTTAAATGCAAGTTCTTTGTATGAATATAAAAGTAGAGTTTATGATTTAGAAAAAGATCCTTTTTTAAATTTTGATGTAACTAAAAATTATGATACTAAACTTTTTTATGAAAATAGTGCTGATACTGATTTTCAAAAGAAGTTAATTGCATTAAAAGATACTGCTCGTTGTTTCACTCATTATGTAAAAAATAAATACACAACAACAATAATATTAAATATTTCTATTGATTTGTTGTATTATATAGGAGGAAAAGGTGAAACTTATAGTAATTATGTAAGATTCGTTGTTGCTTTAAATAATCCGCAAACGAGAAAAACAACATTTTTATATTTTCAAGGTTATTTTGTAGTAAAATCTACACCAATTATTGTTCCGATTGTTTTAGAAATATCTGATGAAGATAGAGCTAATAATCCATTTTCAGAATTTATTATAAGCGTTTACAGTGTGCAACAGAGAATAAGCGCGATTCAAGAATTAAAAAATGCAGGTAATGCTTCAAGAAATTTTTCTGTAGATTCTGTGATAGAGCAGATAAATTATGGTTTTTCTGCTCCTTATTCAGTTTTGTGTAGAAATAAAGTGAGTGCAAAACATTTTGGATCGATACCTGTTCGAAGCTATGATTGCAAGCTATTAAAAATAAAAGTTCCAGAAAATTATGACTGTGAGGCTAGAGAATACTATGGAGACTGGAATGGAGATTTTAGTAAAACATTAAAATGGTCTGATAATCCAGCTTGGATATTTTATGATTTATGTGTTAATTCTAGATATGGATTAGCGAAAACATTTTTCAATGAAAATGATTTAAATAAATGGGAACTTTTTAAAATATCAAAATATTGTGATGAGCTTGTAAAAACAAATGCTTCAACAAAATATGCATCAGATGATTTTACATATGACAATAATTTAACTGATATTAATTCTATAGATTATAATACTATAATAATAACTAGAGCTTCAGCTATAAATCAAACTCAATTATCTTTAGAGTATCCTGTAGGATCTTTACTGTTTTTGTATGATATAAAAAATGAATTCGATGAAGCTATAGATAATAATTTCAAGAAGATTATAGTTTCAGCCACTGTAACAGGAACTTACACTGCGAAAATAAAATTATATAACGATTTTGGCCCAAGAACATTTATTGAATCTGACAAAAGTGGTAAATTTTTCACAGCGTTGCAGTCGTATGTATCTGGAAATCCTTCTTTATTAAATAGGCAAGATAAAATTAAAAAATATGCTGTTTCTTACATATCTAGAACAAATAATATTGTATTAACTTATAATAGCGCAGAAGAAGAAATTTCACAAAAATATAGTTCAGCCAAGATATTTGATTATGATCTAAAAATTAAATCGGGAAAATGTGTGGCTTCGCAAGAAGGTTTTGGAGATTTTTTAGAACCAAGGTTTAGCGCGAATATTTTAATTAATAGTGAAACAGAAAGTTTGAAAGTTTTGTCGGATTTATCTTCTGTATTTAGAGGTATTTTTTATTTTAAAAATGGTTACTTGAGTTTAAGTAGTGATGTATCTCGTCCAGTTAGTTATATTTTTACAAATTCAAATGTTAAAGATGGTTTATTTACATATACATCTAGCGATTTTAATAATTCTTTTTCTATAGCAAAAGTTTCATATTTAGATAAAAATGATAATTTTAAAGACAAAATTGTTTATGTAGAAGACTCTGAATTAATAAAAAAATATGGTTTAATAGAAAAAGAAATTATTGGTTTTGGAATAACTTCAAGATATCAAGCGAATAGGGTAGGTAAATGGTTTTTAGCGACTGGAAAGCTTGAGTCAGAAGTAATAAGTTTTACAACAGGCGTCGAAGCTAATTTATTAAAAATTGGAGATGTAATAAGAGTCGCAGATAGTTTAAAATCTTCTAACATAAGTTATGGAAAAATAACTTCTTTAGATTTTAAAAATAATTATATTTATATTGATAGGCCAGTTGCAGATAATTCTTTAGGGAAGAATATTAGAATTTTTTCAGTTGTTCAGGGTGAACCAGTTGAGTTGTCTTTTTACATACTAGAAGTAGATAACTATAATTTAAGATTAAAGTTAATAAATGAAAAATATTTTTCTTGGGTTTTGAAGTCTGGAATTGCAGCCTCTTCAGATAATAAAATATTAACTGCTATAAGTAGTTTTGCATCAGGTTGGAATAAAATAGCTTATACTAATCAATCATATATTGATAATTGTTCTCTTAGTTTTTTGGTTCCTGATATATCTAGTGAAACATCTGTTGGTATTTCAGAAATTAATAATATAAATTATAGTTACACCGATATATATTATCGCTTTAGATTTAATGCTGCTTCCTTTGTTATTGAAATTAATGCTTCTAGCGTTGCTTCTGGCGCTTTTAAAATAACTGATGTTTTTTCAATAACTTATGATGGCAAATATATTAAATTTTACCAAAATAATGTTTTATTATATACAGAAACAGATAGCAGAACTAATAAAAATTCATTATATGCAGTAGTTGCTATGAAAACTATATATGCAAGTATAAAAGATTTATATTACACATCTTTCCCAGATGAAATTTATGGTAATTATGCTAATTTAAGATCAGATGTAAATTTTGCTATTTATTTAGAAAATAACATAGATAAACAAAATCTTTATCGCATCAGTAGTATTACAGAAAATTCCGCTAACGATTATGCTATATCAGCTCTTAAATATGATGAAGAGAAGTTTAAGATAATAGAAGATGATAAATATGTAGATCCTAATCAAAACAATCAAAAACAAGTAGTTTTTTCAACAGACGACTATGTAAATTCTGCATTAACAGATGATCAAATAATAGCTAATATAACAAATCCTCCTTTAGATATAAGTTATGTTCAATCAATTAATGCAAATTATGATTATTCTTTTGTAATAGAAAATGAAGTATTAAATGCTAATTATAATATGAAAATGTATCAGTCAATTAGTATAAATTTTGTTAATTTATTTACATATTTAACTAGTCCTTCTATCTATGGATTGCTTTGTAATATTACTAGAAATGGTAAAATTTTAAAATTTAAAATTTTAAAAAGTGAAGCTCGTTTAATAAATGTCTTTTTGGGCGAAAAGCCAATTTCTTCTGGAAATTATAGTCCTAGTTATTTTATTGATTTTTATGCTTTTGATAAAAATTTGAAATTAATCAACGTGTAAAGTAATATATGGCTTTTATTCCAAATTCGGGAATTGACTATGATAAGGCTTTTGAGATATCAGGTATTAGTTTAATTACAGCTAATCCAGATTCTTTGATTAATGCTACAATATCGCCTGTAAAATATGGATTAGGACAGTCTGTTCCATTTGTTAGTGGTTTATTATTGGAAGATTCAATAAATTTAGATTGGTCAGTAATAAGGCCAGTAACAAATGAAATTATATCAGATATAGTTACTGACGCTGGTTTTTCTGGTTTTGCTATTAAATTCTACGATTCTAATCGTAATTTAATATTCATTTCTCCTGAAAGTTTTTTAACTACTTCTTATTCTATAAATAATAATGATTTAGTTAATTTATTTTCAAGTTTAACTGGAAGCGAAAATGTCGGCAATTTAAATCAATTTTTTATAGATGTAGTAAGTACGGATATACAAGGAAGAACAAGCACTGGAAGCGCTTTGGTTGATTTTGGTACTCCGCAAGTCTCAATATCTGGTTATGATATAAAAAATGATGTAACTATAAATTTATCATATCAAGATAGAAAAATAATAAAGAATTTAGATGTTTTTGTTACTACGGGAGCTTCTTTTAATGCTTCTTCAACAGATTATTTATTTACGCAATCTTATGAAAACACTAATATTGATAGCGTAATTATACCTGATTTACAGAATAATTCTCAATTTTTAATATCTGATAACAATGTTCGTCAACCTTATTATGTACATTTAATACCATATAGTTATTTTTATAGTGGTCAACAAATAATTTCTTCGGGCATAAAACCATTTTCTTATAATCTATCTAGTTTGCCTAGTAAAATATCTGGTTTAACAGGGTATGTTTCTTCAAGTTTAAATAAAACAGATAAAGATTTAAATTTAGAAGCTTTCATAATTTGGGATTCAATAACTCAGTCTCAAGATTGTGTTTTTCACGTCCAAATAGAAGAAAGCGGAAGCAATAAAAAAATATACGATTTTTTTAAACAAAATTCAATTCCTGAGAATATTTTATCAATTGCTTACGGTACAGGAACTGGAGTTTCTGGAAATTCTAATATTTTTTCAAATTATGGATCTTCAGGAATTCAATGGACAGATCATACAATTTATGTAGATAATTTTGGATCTTTGCCGATTGGAACATATACTTCATTATCGGATAGGGTTCCTTATATAACAGAAATAAGAATTGCATCAGGTAATTCTAATTATCAAGATATCTTTTTGTCTTATGGATATACAGGAAATAATTATTTTAATTTTTTACCTTCTGGAGGTTTTTATAGTGGAACTGTTTATACTGGAACGTATTCTTCTGAAAGATATTTAAATAATTTTACACCCTCTACAACAGGTATTGATAATTTGGGGGATTTTGTTACAGGAATACAGATAGCAAAAAGAATAACTGGTTTTGCTGATTTCGTTTATTCTACAGTAGATCCGTCTTTTATTTTTCCTGTAAAAGAGGATACAGATTATTTTGTAAAAGTACGCGCAATTAATTCTCAAGAAGTAGTTTCTGAATTTTCAGATGTTTTATTCATTGGTTCTGGATATATAAATCAAGCGATAAATTTTAGTCTATTAAGTGGTAAAAAAGTAATTGACGGTTCAGGTGCTGCAAATTATATACCTAAATTTTCTGATTCTGATACGTTAACTACAGGAACTTTATACTATAGCGGTTCTAATAATTTAGTATTTACAGAGCTTCCGACAACCACAACTTCTGAAAATTTATATAAGTTAGTAATAGAAGACAATATAATTAAAAAACAAGTTGATACGGGTAATGGTACTTCTTTAATAGATGAATTCACTGAAAATAATCATGGATTTATTGTTGGTGATGTCGTTAGATTTGATGGGGCAAATTGGCTTAAAGCACAAGCTGATAGCGTAGAACATGCTGAAGTTCAGGGTATTGTAAGAAATGTTATTGATTCAAATACTTTTAAATTGGTATATGATGGATTGATTGAAGGGTTGAGTGGTTTAACACCGGGACAAGTTTATTTCTTATCAACAACTACAGCAGGTGCGGCAACAACAACGGAGCCAAGTAATTTTGGCGAAGTTTCTAAGCCTGTTTATTTTGCATTAACAAATACTTCAGCAAATGTTTTAACGTTTCGTGGTATCGTAATTGAACCTCAAAGTGGAACTTCAGGAACAAGTGGAACAAGCGGTGATCCAGTTATTTCTTCAACTTTAGCTTATTATAACAACTCGACTCAAAGCATATCTTCTTCTTCAAATACAAAGGTAGCTTGGTCTACGGCAGATACTGCGAATACTCAAGGATCGATTGGATTAACTTTCAATGGAACTGATAGATTTACAAATACTTCTGGAGATACAATTGTTATCACTGTTGATGGATATATAGGGTGGGCAAGTGGCGGAACTTCTGGCACATCTAGATCTGTATTTATAGTAAAAAATAATAACGTTCTCTCTTCTCAGGGAAGATATTCATACAATAGTATACCTGCAAACGATGATTATCCAGTAACTCATTTTTCTTCAGTTTTAGTTTTAGATAACAATGATTATATAGAGATATATGCTTGGCATAACGATTCAAGTTCTCAGAATATAAATGCGCAAAGTAATTATCCTGCAAGTAGAATAATAATAGCTAGAAATGAAGGCGTGGCGGGAACTAGCGGCTCTTCAGGATTAAACGGATCTTCTGGTTCAAGTGGTTCAAGTGGTTCAAGTGGATCTTCTGGATTAAGTGGATCTAGCGGTTCTTCTGGATCAAGTGGAAGTTCTGGTTCTAGCGGTTCTTCTGGATCTAGCGGTTCAAGTGGATCATCGGGTTTAAGCGGTTCCAGCGGCTCTTCTGGATCTAGTGGAAGTTCTGGTTCTAGTGGTTCTTCTGGATCTAGCGGTTCAAGTGGATCATCGGGCTTAAGCGGTTCCAGCGGCTCTTCTGGATCAAGTGGAAGTTCTGGTTCTAGTGGTTCTTCTGGATCTAGCGGTTCAAG
>JACCDG010018458.1_pt1 | contig 25197 bp, 27 predicted proteins | sample 7442471 | NCBI WGS metagenome assembly JACCDG01 (sample SAMN15323444, study PRJNA562643) | freshwater metagenome | isolation source: river surface water | place: USA:Blue River Watershed | collected 2017-08-17 | reverse complement strand
GTAGAGGTCGCACGACATCCGAATTGTTCCCGATGATCGCACGGGTAAGCGTGGACGGCACGTCTTCTACCCTGTCCTTAATAATACTCTATGTGTCTTTTATGTAAAGTGGGTGGGTGTGGATAAGTCCTTTATATTTTTTATCGGATGTTCCCCATATTAAAAAGATTGTCTTTTCCTTTTGATTGCAATGTCTTTTTGGGGAGAGTAGTCTAAGTCTTGTATGCGATTACATCGCTTCTATGTAGAACAACCCCTTGGTGAAGACGAGTTACACATAGACGAAAGAGAATTGGTGCACCAATGGTCTTCTGTGTTTCGTTACACGACTGGAGACTCGGTGCTCCTTTTCTCTTTAGAGTCCTCCTACGACTACGAATACTCTATTTCGGCGATAACTAAGACTTCCGCCTCTCTTTCATTTATTAAAAAATCTCCTAACTTTTCTTCTAAAGAGAAAAGGGTTCTTTACATGGCTCTTGTGAAGAAAGACACCTTCGAAACAATAGCTCGCCAGGCAACTGAGCTTTTGGTGACAGATATTATTCCGGTTGCAGCAGCTAGGTCCGAAAAGAAGAATCTTAACTTTGAGCGACTCAGATCTATAGTGAGAGAGGCGTCTGAGCAGTGTGGTAGGGGTGATGTGCCTACAGTGCACCCAATACTTACATTTAAGAGTGCAGTTGCTTTGGCAGATAGTTCGCATGTTTTGTTCGACAAGAGCGGAGGGAATATACTTCGCGATGATTCTATTAGAAATATTTGGATCGGACCAGAAGGAGGGTGGACTACTGATGAAGTACTTCTCCTTAAAGAAAAGGGGGTGCAGGTGCTATCGCTCGGTAACTCTGTCCTGAAAGCTGACACGGCGGCAACTGTGGGGATGACTCGGGCTTTTCTTTTGTAAATTGCTGCTACACTGGTAGTTATATGATGGGACAACCACAAAGAATGGGGAGCGATATTGTGTCGATTACTAATACTGATAATAATGGAGCGGGTAATGGAGAGGGCCAAAGAGTACTTCGCACGCCAGGTGTTGTGAGAGACTTTTCAGTACGCCCTTCTTCAGTACACCCTTCTAACGATGGTGCTTTTGGTGAATTAAGAACAACTGGTGAATACCCGGGCACACTAGCAGATGCTCGCATACAGGAACCTAAAGCGAGTGTGGTGCGTGAAAAAGCGCCGGAAGGACCACAAATCGCTAACCCGGAACGGGCAGAAGAAGCTCTTGCAAGACTTGAAAAGGTGAAGGCAAATCAGGGAGGATTCTTAAAGGGTCTCCGTGAAAGGATGGGAGTTGCGCAGGAAAAAATGGAAGCAGTTGCAGCAAAAGTAGGCAAAGCTCTCGATGCTTATAATAAATTAGAGCCGAAGACGAAGCTCATGATTGGTCTTTCTTCTTGTGCGGTCGGCATAGCCTTGAGCGCAGGAGGAGCACCTCTGCTAGCTTCGCTCGTTGGAGTAGTAAGACTCACCACAAAAGTTGCTTCGACAAAGCTTATGTATGACGGTCTGTCTGGTATGCTCGATAAAAAATATGCAGAGTTAGGAGATGTGTCCGAGACGAGAAAAAAAATAATGAAACTAGGAGCGCTAGCTACGGCAGGTCTTGTTAACTTCGCACTACCGGACGCTATAAACAACACACTCGAAGCAACAAACGCTTTTAGTCAATTAGAGCATGCTGCTGCATGGGCTGGTGGCCTGCTCAACAGAGAAACTTCAGCAGTCTCACTAGAAGATAGCTTGGGCGCTAATGAAGCAATAGTTGCTGATGATAAGAATTATAGCAATGAGCAGAGAGAGGCGATTGCGGCATACCGAAATGAAAACTATGGGCATGAGGGGCGTCATGAGAGGGGCGCTGCAACCCCTCTAGCACGAGAACCTATTTCAAAACCATTGGCCCCACCTGTTATACCTGCAATTGAGCCGAGCGGATTTGACGCAGCATCAGCTCCTCCTGTTGGGTCTATCGAATCAGTAGATAGAAATGGCAACTTGCAGGGCTGGACTCTCCCGGACGGAAGCTTTATGAAGCCTGATGGAACCATTAGTGCGCCGGGTGTTCAGGCCATCACCCCTGATGACTGGGTAGATCCAGTAGCGACTGGAGAAAAAACTGTTTACGGTCAAACAACAACAGAGACTCCTGTAGTAAGTGATGTAGTTAGTGATAAGTTTACTCTCGGTGTTGAGGAAAATTTCGTAGTGTCAAAAGAAGCTCCGGTAAGTGTGACTGCCACACCTCAAGGAGACGGGTGGGGAACCTCTGACGGTTCTCAGCTTGTCACTTCCGATGGAGCACCTATCCAATCAGGAGCATCAGCAGGAACTGGGAGTGTTACTCCGGAGCCCAAAGTAAATACATTCGTAAAAGCTGATGCTGTGGTTGCTGAAAATACCATAACCACGACTGCGCCTGGTAATCAGATATCATTCGCCCCAAACACCACCCTGTCGACGCAAGATATTGGCAACCTTTCCGCTCTGAATACTATTACTGGTACAGAAAGGTTCGACACTGCACTTACTTCGGCAGCTAAGGAGATTGATAGTGCTAAGAGTTTCCTTAGCTTTGGAGATGGTAGCGATACGATAAAAAATTCATTTATATCAGTACTACAGAATAACCCATCTGTGAGTGTAAATACCTTACTCTCAGCAGACCCTTCCAATCTTTCAGGAAGAGAAATTGCTTCATTAAAAGAGGCTCAGGGGATTCTAAAAAGAATTATCCCTGAAGATGTCTTGGCGCAGAGTAGTGTTCGAGAATCAAGTGTCGTGAGCGTATTACAAAATAACTTCACAGCATAATATATGGAAGAAATAGAAGCACTCATTGAGAAAGAACTCAATCTTGAAGGTGTTGATCAAGAAACGAAGAATAAGATAATCACCGAGCTTGGTGAGATTATCCTAGAAAGAGCTCTCACTATTGTTTTGGCGAAAGATGAGGGCGGTCAAATGGAAAAACTAATTGAGGAAGGGAAGCTCGGGGAAGCTTTTGATTACGCAGAACAAAACTTCCCTTATCTTGAAGAAATCCTGGAAGCCACAGCGAGTGAAGTTATCCTAGAGTTCACTTCTGCCGCGTGATACAATTACTAATAGCCAATTAGGGCTAATCTTATCTATATACTTATCTTTATTATGAAGAAAATAAATTACGCTCTCGTTTCTCGTTCACTTATTGCACTTCTTTTCGTTTTTGCTGGTATCGGAAAAATAATGGGCTTCTCTGCCTTTGCTTCATCACTTGGACAAATGAATCTTCCTATGCCGATGCTTGCAGCGCTCATCGTTGTCATCATTGAAATCCCAGTAGCACTTGCTTTTGCTTATGGATATAAGACTAAGGAAACTGGGTATGCGCTCATCGCCTTCACTGTTCTTGCAACACTCATCGCTCATCGTGACTTCGCTAACCAAATGAACGTGATTATGTCACTCAAGAACTTAGCGATTGTTGGTGGTATCATGTCTGCGATTGCTTGCTCATGTGGCAACTGTATAGTACACGGTAAGAAGGACTAGTAGGTAGTTAACTACGAAATAAAAGGGCGACCGCTACGCGGTCGCCCTTTTATTTATACTGCACAAACTTATTAGAACAAGTGAGGGGCTTATTTAGATTCTTCCAGGAATCTAAACACCTTGTCGTTGGTAAGAGTCTGATAAAGGTAAGCCTTTGCTCTCTCCTCGTCTGCGTCTTGCACCTCAGCCAAGAGACGAATAAGCTCTACTTCTATTTCTGCTTCTGTTGCTTGAAGCTTTTCTACTTCTGCAATCTTGTGAAGTACAAGCTGACTCATAGCACGCTTCTCTGCATCTTTTCTCCAGGATTCTTTAATCTCACCTTCTGTCTTCTTAGCGTGAGCGAGGTAGTCCTCCCATGTTCCTCCAAAGCGGGTGATATCAGCCTTGAACTGATGCATCATATTAGAGAGCTCTCCTTCTACCATTGCGTCAGGGATGTCGGCCTTTGCTTCTGTTATCAGCTTATCGATGATTGTCATACGTAACTTCTCGCGAGCCTTCTGCTCTTTCTCAAGCTTAAGGTTTTCTCCTACCTTCTTCTTAAGATCTTCAAGTGTTTTGAAAGATTCACCAAATGATTGGGCGAACTCATCATTAAGCTCTGGCAAGGCCACATTCTTGTCATCTGCCTTAGTGTGATCATGGCCGTGATCATGATCATGTGAGTGGTCGTGCCCCTCATGATCGTGATCATGGTGGTGATGCTCGTCATTGTATTTAGTGCGACCCTTACGGAGTTCTTCGAGAACATTCTGTACATCTTCTTCTTTTATCTCGATTGTCTCACCATCCTTTGCTGCGTCTTTTGCAATCTTTTTATATGCAGGGAGAGTGACTTCTGGCATCACAGGTACGGTAATCGTTGCTTCGAACGGGTTACCTTTTGCAATCTTCGTGATTGTGACATTCGGCTGAGCGACAGGGTTAATCTTATGCTCATCTACTGCCTTTATATATGCGTCACGAAGAGCCATGTTTGCCATCTCTTCAAGAACGATCATCTCACCATACTTCTTCACAACCATGTCTTCTGGAGCATTTCCTTTACGGAACCCGTCGATTTCAATTTCCTTCTGGATAGCAGCAAAAGCTTTTGCGTGATAGCTTTCGAACTCTTCCGCCTCTACTGTTATCTTTATTTCTACTTCCGACTTAGGAAGATTTTTCTTTTCAAATTTCATAAGGAGAGCTCGGTCGTTAGGGGTTAAGGTGTTTGGTAGTACCAAATTAATAACCCATAAACAGACCTTATTTTAATTATTTGTTAAATTCTTTCTTGTAGAGATTAATAGATTCTACAACTACTTCTTTTGCAGCCTTTGCATCTCTCACTGTTGGAATGGTTACTACCTTGTTCTGAAGTTTTTTGTAGTTCTCATAGAAGTGAGTGACCTCTTTAACAAAGTGTGGGTTCACATCGGAAAGATCCTTCACATGATTAAAACGTGGGTCACCTACTGGAACCGCAATTATTTTTGCGTCACTTTCTCCTGAGTCAACCATGTCCATAACAGCTACTGGTCGGACATCAACCAAGATGCCTGGCAAAAGAGGAGAGGTTGTCATAACAATCACGTCCAGTGGGTCGCCATCATGCCAATGTGTCTGTGGTACGAATCCATAGTCAAACGGGAATGTCTGTGCCGTGTGTGATACGCGGTCAAGTTTAATAAGCCCAGTCTCTTTATCAAGTTCATACTTGTTAAGTGAGCCTTTGTTGATTTCAATGACTACAGTGATTTCATTTGGAACGTCTGCTCCTGGGGTAATATCGTGAAGTAAATTCATATATTAGTTGATGGTTACTGGTTAATAGTTACTTGGGTGAAGTAGTGTATCGGCTACCTGCTACTTGCTACTTGCTACCTGCTACCTGCTACCTGCTACCTGCTACCTGCTACTTATTTAGGTTCCTCTTCTTTTGCAGCTTCTTCAACGATGTTGTCCACCGCTTCTTCTGTTGCTTCAGCTACAGTTTTGTCTTCTGCTGGAGTCTCCTCTGTTACAGAGTCTTCTCCTGCAACTTCTTCAACAGCGTTTTCAACTTCTGCATTTTTAGGAGCTACGTCTTCTGTAACATTCATTTCACTAATAACGGCCTCTGCCTGTTCATCTATCGTTTCATCAGTGATAATTCCTTCCTTAGTAAGAACACCTTCCTGGTCAGCCTCTGCTAACATCTCACCGTCAGAAACAATATCAATCTTCCACCCAGTAAGCTTCGCTGCGAGGCGCACGTTCTGTCCACCCTTACCAATAGCAAGCGACTGTTCTTCTCGAGACACGGTAACGAGGGCCTTCTTGTCTCCTTCGTTAAGCTCAATAGAGACCACCTTAGCAGGGGAAAGTGCTGTTGCGATGAATCGACGTGAGTCGTCTGACCATTCGATAACGTCAATCTTTTCTCCTGATAGTTCTTGTGTAATTGCGGTTACTCTAACGCCACGCTGACCAACACATGCTCCGATTGGATCAACACGTTCGTCAGTTGAACGAACAGCGATCTTAGAGCGACTGCCTGGTTCGCGAGCAACGGCGACTATTTCTACGGTACCTTGTGCAATTTCTGCACTTTCATTTTTGAAGAGTTCAATTAAGAACTTTGGATGTGATCGTGAAAGTCTAATTGAGAGCCCTCGTGTTCCTTCTTCAATAGAGAAAAGGAATGCTCTTACTCTTTCTCCGGGACGAAGACGCTCTACGGCGATCTGCTCTTCAAATGGAAGAATGGCTGTTGTGCGACCAAGGTCGATGAAAATAGTCCCGCGCTCTACACGCTGAACGATTCCAGAAACGATAGTATTTTCTTTGTCCTTGTATTCGCCCACGATTGATTCGCGCTCTGCTTCGCGAAGCTTCTGAACGATAACCTGCTTTGCAGTCTGAGCCGCAATGCGACCGAAGTCGTCCTGGTTGTCGAGTGGGAATACAATTTCCTCATCAAGTTCAGCGTTCTTCTTAAGAAGCTTTGCAGTTCCAAGAAGAATGTGGCGTTCTTCGTTATAACGAGGGAGGAGCTCTACGCCTTCTTCTACAACTGGATCTGGAGTATTCTCGTCTTCTCCTTCAACTGGCATACGCACCGTTGACTCATCGACGACGATTTTTACCTGCTCAAAGTTAGTCTCTCCAGTTTCAAAATTAATCTGGCAGCGCACAATCTGTCCGCGCTTCCCGTATTCCTTCTGGTACGCTGCAGCGAGTGACTTTTCTACTGCATCTACGACTTTTTCATGTGCAATCTTCTTTTCTTGTTCAAGCTGCTCAAGAGCAGTCTTTAGGGCTTTAATGTCTAACATAACGATAGTTTTTAGTTATTAGTTACTAGTTATTAGTGAATACAGAATTCAAAAAATAGCTTGGAACCAAAACTTTTCTTAAACTTTTAAAGTAATAAAAGGGGATACGGGACCCCATAAAAAACGAATGGCCGGACTCATCGTCCGACTCACAATCAATCACATCCGTATTTATCTATATTATATAACGATTTTATAAAATTGCAAGTATTTTTATTTACTGCTAGGCTCTAGGAGAAGCTTTATTCATTCAGAATAAAGTACTGCTATTTTCAGTAACTTGAGGAGTTTGACATGACAACCAAAACAAAACATCCGCAAGAACTTAGTGATGTTCTGATCACGGACGAGTTCTTTGTTCCTTTGGCGATAGATATGAAAGGGCGGCACCGTTCTCAGGTATTCCTGGGGTTATGGAAAAGGTTTGCCTCTGAAATACCGGACGTCCCTTGGTTCGATGTACCTGTTCCGCGCATCCTGCGCGCGATCGACGGATGCAAACCAAAGGACGCTCTCGAAGCTGCGCGCATCATTGCGTCGCTCATCGCATGGTTTGGTACGAGCGTTGGTCACTGTTTTGTAGAGAAGCTGTTTATTGGCGTTGATCGCTCCAAAGACCACTGGCAAAGGACTGCCAACGCAGACCTTGCCATATCTCTCTGGGCAAAGGAAAACAGCCTATACGTAACTCGGGTGCTACGGAGGCCACGACTACTTAAAATCATCATCCGGCCAACAGGGGACGTGCGACCTTTGACCTCTTTTGAGATAGACGTTGCTGAATGGTTCATGACCTACCTCACAACAGACAAAGACGGGCATGCACTGCTTTGGAAGTTAGAACAGGCAAGCAAATCTCTACAGAGGGCGGAACGGGAGAAAATTCTCCTACTATGCTCATAAAGGCAACGCCGCGCACGAAAGTGCGCGGCTCGTTTTTTATTAAGAAATCTTAAGCAGTCAGTGTATGACCCCACGAATTAGCGCCATTTGATTTAAAACGAGTGTTCTAGTAGTCTTACGTGGGGTTTGTATCAACAACAGAAGGAGAATCACCTTGAAGCAGTACACTTTCGTGAGTGAGGTCCAGACGGCGCACGGGAAAAGCTATTTGGCGAATATTCAGTCCGCTGTCACACGAGCAGCGCCGTCCCCCGGAAACGTCGCGGTGGACGCCAACGAGTCGAATTACATCACACTGCTCCCGACATTTACGGCAAGCGATGAGAAAATGAACGCGATCGTCTTCGGACTCAAAATCGTTACCGCACTTTTCAGAGAGATGAGGGACCGCAGAGTCAATCTGAAAAGCACCTTTTTCATCGTGACGGAACTTGGGGAGGCCCTTGTTGCCCGCGTCTACTACCCGACCGTGATACAGGTTGCAATTGAGGCGACAGTAGAGATGCTGCCTCAATTGGCAGAGCTCAGGCAGCCACTACCGACCGGTATGTGGACGCCATATGTGAAGCTCACAGAAGGGCTAGACCTGAGGAGAGCGCTTGAGAGTAATATCCCAAGCACGTTTGGGGCAATGCTCGACGAACCGCTCAGCGCCCCGCAGCTCCTTGTGAAGGAGAAAGGGGGCTGGGAACGCTGCAAGAGCTGGGTCATCTGAGGTTGCTCAACTACGCCGCGCACGAAAGTGCGCGGCGAATTTTTTATAAAAGTAAGAGTGTGGGTAGCGTAAGCCACCCCGCGTTAGTCGCTAATGGCTACTGGCTTTTACCTTACCACCAATCCATCAGATAACTTCACTATTCTATCTGCAAGCTTTCCATATTCAAGTTCATGAGTGACCATCACTATAGTTAAGCCGTTATCTTTGTTAAGTTTCTTAAATATTTCCATTACGGTTTGGGACGAAGAGGAGTCTAGATTAGCCGTTGGTTCGTCTGCAAAAAGTATCTTAGGGTTATGTGTAATTGCTCGAGCGATAGAGACGCGCTGCTGTTCGCCACCAGAGAGTTCTGATGGTGTATTGTCCTTTCGGTGCTCCAAATTAACACTCTTTAGTACTTCTTGGGCACGCTTGCTTGCAGTGTCACGACTAAGTCCTTGCATGAGAAGGGGGATCATAATATTCTCTTCGGCCGTTAATTCTGGTAGTAAAGAATAATCTTGAAACACATACCCGAGAGTGTGGAGTCTAAACTTGGTCTTTTCAGAAGTAGAGAGGTCATCTACCACATGTCCATCAAGTGAAATACTCCCAGAAGAAGGGCTATCGAGTAAAGAGAGCTGATACAATAGTGTACTTTTACCAGCACCAGAGCGACCCATAATAGCAACGAACTCACCCTCATTCACTTCTAAGTCTATACCCTTCAATACCTCAGTAGTCGTCAGACCGTCGGTAAAACTCTTTTTTATTCCCGTTGCTTTAATGATATGTTTTTTCATATTATTTATTTCTTCCTAAGATGGCATTAAGGGTGTTAGTGGCGACGATGATTCTCGCTGGTAAATACCCAGCAAATATTGAAACAATGAGAACTAACAAAAATTTAGTGAGAACTGACAACGGCTCTGCCACAAGAACAATCGTTGCAAACGGGGTGTCTATTGGATTCGCATCGATATACGGCTTGAGAACTCCGAAAATAAGGAAGAGTGCGAGCACCGACCCGAGAAGCACATAAAAGAGTGCTTGGAATATGTAGCTAAGCTCAATAGCGAATTCTGTCACCCCTACTGCCTTCATAATACCAATCTGTCTTCGGCGAGTAAGAGCATTAATATAGATGATAATAAATATAGTGATGAGGGCAACAACAACTGATACTGACCCTAAGATTGTTCCGATGATACTAAAGAATAACTTAATGTTCACCAAGAACTCCGGAGCCCCTTCTTCTGCAGTATTAATCATTGAGTATTCTCCCATGCGATTATTAATAAGAGGAGTCTTTACTTCATATGGATCAACGCCCTCTACCATTTTTATTGCTATCTCTGAGACATCACCGTCTGTTTTGCCAATCATTTTTCTTAGCTCGCTATCTAAAATATAAGCACGAGAAGAAACGAACTGCACCTTAGAGTCAATAATTCCGCGAACAATAAAATCTTGCGTCACAGAAGAGGAGTCAGTGAGATCTGCAGTCTGTGCAAGCTCTTGCTCAGGATTAACAGGAGCAGACTGTCTGCTGACCGTAACGCGGACCATTTTGCCTGGCTCAATGTCACGAAGAAGAGAAACCAGATCACTTACGCGACTATATTTTTCTAGGTATGCAGATCCGAGTAGTATGCCTCTTGCGTCACCTGGCTGTAGCCACTCACCCTCGACAACAGCCTGCGAAAGACCCGTAGTGTCGTTTTCTTTTACGGGGTCAATTCCAGCTATCTGATTGGAGACTGCGTTGGTATCATCTTCCGTTCTTTTTTCCCACCAATTAGCCTCCACTTTTGCTCCAGCTACTGTGCGAGGGGAATAACTTTCTACTTGAGGAAAGGAAGAGAGCAGAGAAATAATGTCATTACTTTTTTCTATGTAATCATTCTCTGCTTTGTTTGTTATGAAAAGATCACCAGTCCACTGCTGCTTGTAACCACGGGAAGCGCCTTCAACTATACCGACCAAAAACCCGCTCGTGGCGACAAGATTGAGGAATGTAAGCATCATTATGAAAACAATTAGCCCTGTCGCCCACCTTGATGAACGAAGAACTTGCCTCGTTGCTAGGAAAAATCCAAGGGAAACTATATTAAAAAAATGTTTCATGATTAGTTATTGAGCTTCTGCGCCTCTCTCACTGTTGTTTTAGGAGGAAGTAAAATATCTCCTTCAAAAAGCCCTTCGATTACTTCTATAAGCCCTCCTTCACCACGAAGACCGAGTGTCACATCCTTTAACTCCTCTCTTCCGTTATTTGTAATAACTACCTGACCACTATTGCCACTTAATACTGTTACAAACCGTGCGGGGATGGCGTAAATACTATTTTTTTCTGCGGTAATAATTTTTACGTTAGCTGTCATACCTTGTTTTATTCTTTCATCCTTGCCAGCAAAGGTAACAATCACTTTATAGACAGGTACAGTTCCTTCTGTGGTTGCGGTAGGGTTGATGCGCGTAACTGTCGCAGGGAAAACAACAGAACTTCCGTATGCATCGAGGGAAACGTCAACACGAGCTCCGACTTTTATCTTAACAATATCAATCTCTGGGACCTTTGCTTCAATTTCGAACCCATCTTCAGCAATCATACTAATAACAGGAGAGTTCATTGACGTTGTTTCACCTTCTGAAAGATTACTATCTGAAATAACCCCTCTGAATGGCGCCCTAATGATAGTTTTTTGAAGGTTAGCTTTTGCTTGTGCAAGCTGCGCCTCTCCTTGTGAGACGAGTGCCACCTGAGCCTTAAGGGTGTAGGGGTTGGTCCCAGCTTTTGATAACTCAAGATCGCGCGTTGCCTGAGTGTACGCATTCTTTGCAACAAGTAGTGCGCTCCGCTTAGAAGCAAGTTCGGTAAACAGCGAGTTCATGCTCGCCTTAACAAGACTAAGGTTTGTTCGATATGCATCAAGTGAACTATTAGAAATACTGCATGACGACAAAAGCAATTGCGAGACAGCGTTAACAACCTCATTACTTAAGTTGGCCGCATCATATGCTGCTGCTAAAGCAACATCGAGAGTCTCTTGGGATGAAATCGCGGAAACGATGCCGCTCTTTTTTTGAAAATCAGCCAAAACGTCTTCGAGCGCTGTTCTTTTTTTCTCAAGGAGACCTTGGAGCTGCTGATCACAAGAAGAAAATGACAAGATGTACTGTGCACCATTAAAAACAAAAAGGCCTGAGAACTTATTCTTAATAGTGTCTGACGTTACAGAATCTGTGTTTTTGATAACATCAGGGAGTGCGCTATACGCCTGCGAAAGTGACCCTCTCGTATTTTCAACTGTTTGCTCTTTGATAGCCAGCTCTTCTTTTCGAGAACCTTCCTCGAGTTGTTCGAGGGTAGCTCGTCTATTAGCTAGGAGAGCTTCTGCTTCTAGAACTGACGCCTGAGCTTCTCCCGCTTGAAGAGTCGCAAGGACTTCCCCTTGTGCTACTTTTGAACCAACCTTTACCCCAACATAAGCAACTTGGCCACTTGTCTGGAAAGAAAGATCGGCTTCTTTGGATGCCTCGACTGAACCAGACACAGAAACTGACTGGAGGAGACTATTTTGGACTACTGTATATGAATCAGTTGTTTTGGGTGATTGTGAAAAGGCACCAAGGGCAAGAATAGAGATAGTAGCAACCAAAAAAGCTGCTGCCCACGTTTTATGAATAACCAAAAAATGTGAACCCTCTGTAAGAATTTTTTTAAAGAGAGAAGGGTGTTCGATGTTTGTCATACTAAACTTCAGTCTAGCATTTTATAGAAGCTTTTATTTTTAAATACAGTGGATGAGGCGTGATATACTTTTTGGATGATTAAGAGAACAACGCCGCTTATAGTGGGCAACTGGAAAGCAACCCCCGGAACAAAAGAAGAAGCCATAAAATTCATCAAACAACTTGAGAAGAAGATCCTATCCTCTAAGATGAAGCTTCCAAAAAAATCCTACTACTTGGCAGTGCCAGAAATTTTTATCCCAATACTTTCTCCAATTGCTAAGCACGGCTTTATTGGGAGCCAAAACATCCACGGCACAAAAGAAGGGCAAGAGACTGGCGCGACAACCGCAAGACAGCTCGCATCCGGTGGCGCATCATTCACATTGGTGGCGCACAGTGAGGTAAGAAAAAGGGGGGAAAAGGAAGACGAAAGAGCTCAAAAGGTATCTCAGTCGCTTGCGCTTAACCTCACTACAGTACTTTGCTTTGGTGAGCTCTCTCGAGACAAAGAAGGGAGATATTTATCAGAACTAGAGAGTGACGTAAAAAATACTTTAGGGGGAGTAAAGCGAGAGCTTTTTAGTAACCTTATTATTGCGTACGAACCTGTATGGGCTATAGGGGCCGCGGTTCCTGCTACTGCTAGCGAGTGTTTCGAGGCAGTTATTGCCATCAGACGCGCCCTAGCTTCGATTGCGGGCATTGACCATGCAAAAAAAGTTCACGTGCTTTATGGGGGAACTGTCACAAAAGATACGGCAAGTTCATTTCTTGAAGAAGGCGGAGTGAACGGACTACTCCTTGGGAGAGCTTCGCAAGAAGTATCCTCCTTTTTCGAAACCATTACTTCTTCATATAAAGGAAAATAGGTATACTAACTTGGTCGTATTTCTATCATCATAAATATTAGAAGTTTTAATTGTATGAACACAACCTGGAGAGAGCATGTTGCACCGGACCTGAGAACTTTAAGAGGGAAGAGGGTGCTTGTGCGTGTAGATTGGAATGTGCCCCTTAATGACCATAAGGAGATAGCGGACCTTTCTCGATACAATGTCACGGTACCTTTTCTGAAACATCTTTCTTCCGCCGGAGCAAAGATAATAATCATGACTCATTTTGGAGAGAAAGGGGAAAGTCTCTTGCCGGTTGCCAACCACGTTACCAACGACCTTAACTTTATTACCTTTACCCCGTCTTTCAATTTTGATGACCTTGAAAATGCTTCAAGATCACTTGAGGACGGTAAGGGGATGCTACTAGAGAACGTCCGCATGTTTGAAGGAGAAACCGAAAACCTCTCTTCGCTTACGCAGTCCTTCTCACGGCTTGGAGAAGTCTTTATTAATGACGCCTTTTCTGTGTCACACAGGGAGCACGCAAGCGTAGTTGGGGTAGCAAAAATTATGCTCTCCTACTTCGGCCCAACATTCACAAGGGAGCTTGAACATCTCGAAAAAGCACTCACACCTAAGTCTCCCGCACTTTTTATAGTGGGTGGCGCAAAGATTTCTACAAAGCTCACACTTATAAAGCAATACCTAGATAAGGGCGTTAAGGTGTTCGTAGGTGGTGCAATGGTTCACAATATCTGGAAAGAGAAGGGGTTAGAGATTGGTAAGAGTCTTTATGATCCTTCCTACAAACTCTCTGAAAACTTTGTAAGCCACCCTCTTTTACTTACGCCGATAGATGTAGTGCTTGCGACAGGGGAAACGGTAACTATCGACAAGATACCAACAGACGGTGTAGTAGTAGACTGCGGCAAAGAGACTGTTGAGATGCTTTCGTCTCTCATGGCTCTTTCAAATACAGTGATAGCAAATGGTCCTCTTGGGCTATACGAAAAAGGGTGGTTACACGGAAGTGAACAAATTCTTACCAGGTTAGCTGCAAGCACCGCAAGTTCTTACATTGGAGGAGGAGACACAGTAACAGTTGCGCATTCCTTACATTTACTAGACAAATTCACTTTCGTTTCCCTAGGAGGCGGAGCTATGCTAGATTATCTAGCAACTGGTTCACTACCAGGAATCGATGCTGTCACAAAATAACAACTCGCCGGTTATATCTCTTGTAGGGGATGGTATCGCGCTTAAAAAGGTTATACTTTTAGCCAAAAAGGGTGATAAGGAAGCTTTTGCTACCCTTTACACCTCTTTATATACCCCCTTATATCGATACGTACTATCGAGATGTAAAGACAAAGAGCTCACAGACGATGTCTGTCAGCAAACTTTCCTTAAGTTTTACGAGGCTCTCTCATCTTACGAACCTGAAAAGTCTCCTCTTGCGTATCTATTCACAATAGCAAAAAGACTACTCATCAACCACGGAGAAAAGAAAACCTTTGAATCCTTTGATGATTCGCTCTTAGAAACATACGATGATGCATCAGTCACAATCATAGACGACGCACATCTGCACAGACTGTCGGAAGAAATCTCTCTATTCCTTCCTCAGTTAAGCAGCGACGAGCAAGACGTGATACGGCTCTACTTTTTCTCAGAATTAAGCTACAAGGAAATAAGTGACATTCTAGACAAAGAAGAAGCTTACCTCAGAAAAATAAAAGAACGTGCCCTCAAAAAACTTAGAATTCTTACTAAACATCTTTATGAATAGAACAAGCGAAGACCACAACTACATAGAGAAAGCCTTAACCATGTGTAAGGAGAACGTATCGCCGTCAGAAACCAATCTTCAAGCAATACTTTCTCAAATACCAGAGCAACAAAACCTTAAAGAGGGACGTGCGGTACGTTCCCCGTATAGATGGTTGGCTATTTCTCAAATGATGACAGTCTTTGCTATAGTGCTAGTACTCCTTCCTAATACACCGACCAGTGATATGCGTGAAGCTGGATTTACCAGCGAAAACCCCTACTACGAGGTCGACAGGGACGTTGAGGACTTTGAAGCAAGCCTTGATCAAGAAGACGCTGATCGAGCTCTTAGAGATTCTGGCCTTTAAAACAAATTACTACTATGAAAATAACTTTTTATCTTTCTCCGATCCTCCTCTCGCTCTTTCTCCTTCCTTCATTTGTAAGTGCTGACGAAGTAACTGAAGGGCAAGCAACATCTACGACTGCGTCCTCTACTATTACACTCAGTAAGTCACAGATATTTACAGCTTGTTCTCAGGATGCGATTGAACTCCGTGACACTAAACTTGCCCAGGCGAGAGGTACTTATAATAATGCAATGAATACGCTTCTCGTAGAGAGAAAAGATGCTGAGAAAGAAGCAGTAGCTATAGAGGATGAGAAAGATAAAAAAGAGGCTATTAAAGAATCAGTTGATAACTACAAGACTCAAGTGAAGGTGATACAAAACACACTCACTCAGTCTAGAAAAGCTGTCTGGCAAAATTTTGAAAACGATATGAAGACATGCCGAGAGAATCTAGAAAGAAAAGATGACGATGAAAACAAAAGCGCTAAGAAGTCTCTAAAAGAAACCCCTGAGACAAGAGTGATGTCTGGGGCTTCAATGACAGCAGAAGCAAAGAAGGAGACTGTGCCAGAGCAAAAGTCAGTGAAAGAATCACTGCTTAGCTCAATCAAATCACTGTTTGGTAAAGAGTAGTTACAACATAAAATAAGCGACGCCGCAGGCGTCGCTTATTTTACTTTGTGAACACAAACACGTACTATTACTTTATACATATGCCTTTCGTATATATCCTTAAGTGTAGCGACGGTAGCCTTTATACAGGATCAACTACAGACCTCAAGAAAAGAGTACACGAGCACAATAACCTAAAATCTGCTGCACATTATACGAAGATTAGACGTCCTGTTTACGTGGTGTACAGCGAAGAACTAGAGACACTTTCACTCGCAAGAAAAAAGGAAGCAGCTTTAAAAAAATTAACCAGGGAAGAAAAAATAACCCTGATCAGCAAGACCTTATCTAAAGCTCAAGAATAACAGGTGCATGATCGCTTCCGAGCATCTCGTCTAATATATCTGCATTCTTAAAATGTTCGCTAAGAGATTTTGAAACAAAAATATAATCTATTCTCCAGCCGACATTTCTTTCTCTTGCTCTCGTCTTTTGGTCCCACCAACTATACTTCACAGTTTCAGGGTGGCTAACACGGAATGTGTCTACGAATCCGGCTTCTATAACGCGCGTTACCCACGCGCGCTCAATAGGGAGGAAGCCAATCTGATTCGCGTTCTCTTTTGGTCGTGCTATGTCTATCTCCTCGTGAGCCACGTTTAGGTCTCCACAAAAAACAACGGCACCATACTCTTCCTCAAGCTTTTTCACGTGTTCCAAAAACTTTTCATAGTAACGAAGCTTAAACTGGAAATGCTCTTCGTCTCGTCCACCGTTTGGAAAGTACGCTGTAACAAAAGCGAACCCTTCGAATATGAGCGTGAGGCACCTCCCTTCCGTGTCATACTCATCTTCACCTAGACCATAGATAACCTCTTCTGGCTCAATCTTGGTATACACCGCAACACCCGAGTATCCCTTTCGTTCTTTTGCGCTATCAAAATATGAAAAGTAGTCAGAAGGGGATGTGATCTCTTCACTTAATTGATCTATGGTTGATTTCGTTTCTTGTACTCCGATGAGGTCGGCATTTAGCGCAAAGAGCTCCTGTAATGCGCCTTTTTTGTGTGACGCTCGTATCCCGTTAACATTCCAAGAAATTATTTTCATAGGAATAGTATATAGTTACTGGTTACTAGTTACTAGTTACTAGTAACTGCCTACTTCCTACTTCCCATTTCTCCTCTCCCTAGATTCATAGTCTTTGAGGGCCTCGTGTAATTCTTGTACACCAAAATCAGGAAAAAGTTTTTCACTAAAATACCATTCACTGTACACGCTTTGTAATGGCATAAACCCAGATGTTCTTCTTTCGCCACTTGTTCGAATAATAAAATCAGGGGGAGGGACGGAATACTTTGAGGTATCTAAAAAATCAGTCAGTTCTTTAGTAGAATCGCCACTTTTTCTGTAGGCATCACTTGCACGAAGCAGCTCGTCTTCCCCTCCGTAATCAATAGCTACACAAAGAGTGAATGATGTATACTCTTTTGTCTCTTCCTCTAGTGCTGTAATTAGCTCCAAGAGTTCTTTCCCGAGTCTGTCTTTTCTTCCTAAGTGAACAAACCTACTTTTCTTCTCAAGAACCGTCTCATGGAGAGCCTGTAACCCTTTAGCAATGAGAGAAAACAGCTCTTCTTTCTCATCTTCTTTGCGCTTCCAGTTCTCTGTAGAAAAGGCCCATACAGAAACATACTGAACACCAATATCTTTTGCTTCTTGTATCAGTTCTTGAATTTTTTTATACCCCTCTTTATGTCCGAAAAAGTCTGGCAACTTCTTTTCTCGCGCCCATCTACGGTTGCCGTCTGGAATTATACCTAGGTGTTTCGGAAGTGTTTCTAGATTCATGGAAATTCCACTATATCACGCGCTATATATAAAACGAAAGGCCGCGCTTACGCGCGGCCGAACGATATTCTCGTTCTTGGTTCTGTCACTTGCCAGAACCTGTTGCCTCAGGCTGACCTTCGGTGGAAGCGGCGTTGAAGTTGACCGCACGACCTGGCACGATGGTCGAGATAGCGTGCTTGTACACCATCTGTGTCACCGTGTTCCGGAGCAAGACCACGTACTGATCGAAGCTCTCGATTTGCCCTTGGAGCTTGATACCGTTGACCAGATAGATCGACACGGGCACGTGCTCGCGCCGGAGCTGATTGAGGAACGGGTCCTGAAGTAGCTGACCTTTATTGCTCATGATGGTAACCTCTCTTTTTTCGAATGAGCTTTGGCGGAATGCCTTTGCTAAAAGCACACTACAATAATTAATGTAACTGGTCAAATTCTGGCTAGAGGTTCTCCTTGTCCTTTCTTTTGGAATGAAACTTCTCATACTGATCACGAAGGAACTTGTTCGTTACATTTGTATAAATCTGAGTTGTTGCGATTGATGCATGTCCGAGCATCATCTGTACAGTACGAAGGTCTGCCCCATTATATAAGAGATCGGTCGCAAAAGAGTGGCGGATAACGTGGGGGGTGCACTTCTTGGCAATCCCTGCTCGCTCTGCGTACTTATTAACAATACGTTCGACACTTCGTGGGGTTAATCTTACAGACTCTTCTTTCACCATTCGTGAATGCGCACGAGGGGAGTGATCGATAAACATCGCCTCATCTATATCTACACGATTACTAAGGTATTTCTTCACTGCCATCATTGCTGATCCTGATATAAAGACAACACGAATCTTTCCTCCTTTACCGCGCACAGATATCTCTCCAGTTTGTAAATCAAGATCTCTATTAAGAGAACAGAGCTCAGACACACGAAGCCCAGTTGAAAAGAAAAGTTCAAGCATAGCCTTATCTCTAAGCCCGGCAAGAGTATTCTCATCTGGCGCATTAAGCAAACTATCTAGTTCCTTTTCTGAGATAAGGTCGAGTTCTCGCTCAGAGGTCTTAGCAAGCTCAATACGTTCTGGATCATACCCACCTTCACCACGTTTGCGAATATATTTAAAGAAAGCACGGAGTGCAATAAGATGATAGTTTTGAGTTCTCTTGTCTAATGTCTCTACCGCTTGACCCTTTTTCGGCTCGCGAGCAGGAAGGCGGTTGAGGTATACCCTATACTCACGCATCATAGGCTCTGTTATAAGGGAAGGGGAGTCCGCGCCGTAATTTTTATTGGCGAAATCTAAAAACCGTGTGAGGTAATGCTCGTAGTTGCGTACAGTAAGAGCAGAGCGACCCTTTTCAATTTCGATATATTGAAGAAAATCTTGTTTAAGTGAAAGTAAATCCATAGTTCTTCGTTAGGAGAGTTAGGACGTTAGGCAAGACCACTAACGAAGAACGCCCTAACGACCAAGTTCCCCAAGTATACGTCAATGTCGCACAATATGGTGTAGATAAGCCTGAACTTCTAGAAAAAGCTTTATTTAGGGCAGTTTTAGCAATATTTCTAAAGACTGTAAACAGACAACTAAAAACTGGGCAAGGGGTTGCATTTTTTTAAAAAGTGTGCTAGAATAGGGGAATAGTTACGTAATTTATATGCTTACACCTAGAAAGAAGGCTTCTGCCATCAAAAATGCACAGATTCACGCGAAAGACACTGGATCTCCTGAAGTTCAGGTATCTATTCTCTCTAAGAGAATTACAGAGCTCACAGCTCACCTAAAGACACACGCAAAAGATAACCACTCACGTCGTGGACTCATCCAAATGGTAGCTGACCGTCGTACTCATCTTAAGTACCTCGAAAACTCTAACAAGAAGCGTTACACCGCAATTGTTACAAAGCTCGGTCTTAAGTAGTATTATAATCAAGAGTGGCGCCCGATGGGCGCCACTCTTGTTACTGTCTACTGTCTACTGTCTACTTGGGCATAGTATACTAACTATACGTTTCTAATTTTTAATATTTAAAGCACATTGGTTGTTATTTTTTAAAAGACTGCAAGTATTTGCATTTTCTAATATCTAACATCTAATGTCTAACATCTATTCCTATGTCAGTTATTAAACACTCAGGTCAGCGTGTTGCGATTTTTATCGACACACAAAACCTTTATCATTCAGCAAAGAATCTCTATAATTCAAAAGTAAACTTCGGCGCAGTCGTCCAGGCGTCACTCTCTAAGCGTAGCCTTATCCGCGCGCTCGCATATGTTATTACAACAGAAGCAGGGGACGAGACACAATTCTTTGAAGCGCTCACCAAGCTTGGCATTGAGACCAAAACCAAAGATCTCCAAATCTTTTACGGCGGAGCCAAAAAGGGCGACTGGGACGTCGGGCTTGCGGTTGATGCAATACGTATCGCACCAAAAGTAGACACCATTATCTTAGCCACTGGTGACGGAGACTTTGAGCCGCTCGTTGTTTTCCTAAAAGAACATTTCGGAGTACAGGTGGAAGTTATTTCTTTTGGCCGCTCAACTTCGTCAAAACTTCGCGCAGTCTGTGAAGACTTTATTGATATGTGCGACCATCCAGAAGACTTCCTTATCGGCTACCGCACTAGAAGCTCTCCTAAAAAACAAGTATCTCAGGTTGGCAGAGGTCGCGTACGTGCCCCAAAGAAAGCAGTAATTGCGAAGACTGCATCTAGACTAAGAGAGACTCCCCCTACTTCAACCTTTTCAGACGAAGATCTAGGTATCTTCAGAAGCGAAGAATAATTCCGTTACGAAGTTACTCATTCTTCACTAGACCCGTCTAAGGAAGAATGGTCTGACTTTATAACGTGCCGTCCACTAGTAACTAGTAACTAGTAACTATATACTTATCAAATGGTTCCAAAAGTAGACACTTTCGCCAGAGATATATCAGAAGAAATAAAACATAAAGAGGCGTCTCTTGCAGATATTGCCACGGCTTCTAATGATATCGGAAACTCTCCAGAAGAAGCCTCACCTTTAGAAAACAGATCATCAAAAATGTTTCTGATTGCCATCGTCTTCCTTGTGATAGCACTATGCGCACTTATTGCTTTTTTTTACTACTACTTTAGCACCATTAATGCCCATGAACAGTCAGTTCAACCAGCGCAAACTGCAACATCAACGAAAACATCTAATCTAAGCACGCTCTCAGTTACCTTAAATGACAATATAGGGAGACATATTTCACGTGTAGAAAAAAAAGAAAAGGGGTATGTGCTCACACTCTCATCATATGCTCCGGTGTTTGCATATATTACAAGAAAAGAAGCTGACTACGTTTCGCAGCTACTTGATAGTGTTAGTCCGCAGACAGTAGAAAAATCAAAGTCTGAAGCGCCTTCTCTTTCGGAGAACTATGCCACTTCTACGGCAACTTCAACTGTTGCTGCATCATCAACTACTACAGTAGCAACCAGCTCACAAACACTTGCTGCGGAAGACAATGAAGATACGTCGCTCTGGAGTAATGTTACTCTTTCTAACGTAAACATAAGAATCTTTTCAAACGAAGGGAGGACTCTTGCTTACTCTTTTATATCAACAGAAAAACTAGTAATAGCAGCAACAGCTGAGGACGTGCTAGCAATCAAGAATGCTATACTCCGCTAATGAGTGTCGCCACTATTTATAGTGCTCACATTGTAGGATTAGACGCGGAGAGAGTCGCAGTTGAAGTAGACGTCTCTCATGGTCTGTATTCTTTTTCTATTGTTGGACTTCCTGATAAAGCGGTAGACGAGAGTAAAGACAGAGTCATTGCAGCGCTTAAAAATTCTAAGCTAAAAAATCCAAAGACGGAGAATCACAAGGTGACCGTCTCTCTATCACCGGCACATATTAAAAAGGAGGGAACGCACTTTGACGTTCCGATAGCGCTTTCTTACCTCGTAGCTTCTAAGCAGCTCACACTACCAAAAGACATTGGCTGGTTCGTCGGGGAACTTTCTTTATCTGGTGACATAGTTTCTGTTGGAGGTATTCTATCTATTGCAGAAAGAGCAAAGAGAGATGGAGTGACTGCGCTGTATGTACCGTACGACAATAAAGAAGAGGCGGCGCTTATTGAGGGTATTCATATTTATCCATGTAAAAGCCTCTTAGAACTTTTCCTTCATCTTAGCGGAGCAATAGATACAACAGCAGGGGAGGAAATAACACCATTCGTACCAGAAGCAAATGAAAAGGTAGAGCAAAAATCTTACCTGACTGATTTTGCTTCTATAAAGGGCCAGGAGGTAGCCAAGCGTGCACTCCTCATTGCCGCAACAGGCGGACATAATATTGCTCTTTATGGACCCCCTGGAACTGGAAAGACAATGCTCGCAAAAGCTTTCACCAGTATCCTTCCCACTCTTTCCAAAGATGAATCTCTTCAAGTAACTAAGATACATTCTGTTGCTAAGAAAAATGTCACACTCCTTTCTCATCCGCCCTTCCGCAGCCCTCACCACACAGCATCATATGTCTCTATCGTAGGAGGAGGGACAACACCAAAACCGGGGGAAGTAACGCTCGCACATCGTGGGGTTTTGTTTTTAGATGAATTCCCAGAGTTCGACAAGAAAGTAATCGAGAGCTTACGAGAACCATTAGAAGAGGGGCACGTTACAATTTCGCGCGCGAAAGGGTCTTTTACTTTCCCTGCATCACTCACTCTCGTTGCAGCGATGAACCCATGTCCATGTGGTTATTATGGTAGTAAAGTAAAAAGATGTGTCTGTTCACCTGGAGACGTAGATCGTTATGCGCGTAAGCTATCAGGGCCGATTATGGACCGTGTCGATATCTGGGTCCCCGTCATGCATATTGATTACGATACGCTATCAAACAAAAGCGAGGGCGACGGGTCTCTAGCACTCAGTCAAAAAGTTAAAAAGGGGAGAGACTTTGGCAGAGAAAGGCAAAAGAGGAGTGGTAAGTCACTTACAAAGCTTAATAAAGAATTAAGTTCAGATGAGGTAGAGCACTATTCAAATATGACAAAAGAAAGTGAGGATTTGCTTAAAATGTTAGCTAAACAATATACACTTTCTCCCCGTGCTTATCACCGCATACTCAGACTATCAAGAACAATAGCTGACCTTCGAGAATCTGAGTCAGTCGAGAAAGAAGATCTTCTGGAAGCCTTTCAGTATAGACCAAAGCTATATGGAGATAGGGTGTAAGGGTAGACAGTTAGGGGTTAGTTAATTATAAGAATGGCCTCTAGGTGTGCAAGTGTCTAATGCATATCCAAGCTTTGCACTTTCTATATCCTAAACCCTAGTCGCTAGACCCTGTCCTAGAACGGATTCCTTGCGCCACGAACTTCAAAGTGAAGATGAGGTCCCGTTGATCTTCCTGTGTTTCCTACACCGCCGATAACCTGACCCTGTACAACGGTCTCTCCTTGAGACACATTTACCTCTCGTAAGTGGGCGTAGACTGTTTGTATGCCTCCAGCATGTGAAATGATCACCATGTTTCCGTACCCTCCATTATACCCGCCGACTCTAGCTGCAATTACGCGCCCTCCGGCTGATGCTACGACTGCCGTGCCTGGCGTCGCTGCTATGTCAACTGCATTGTGGCCATGAACACCTTGAGTTCTTCTTCCTCCTATTATTGGGCGAAGTAACGTGCCTTCTGGGACACTGTTTGCATATGAGCTAAGTACCTTTGGTTTAACTGGGGCCTTCTTTGCTGGCTGGGCGGCCACAATCTCTCCATCTGGAATAATGATGGTTTCACCAAGCGCAAGCTCACCTCCTAATGTTATTCCGTTATATTTTGCGATATCATTCACGTCTGCTCTATATTTATTAGCCAAAGTTTTAATAGTTTCACCTTTCTTAACTGTGTGCTTAATACCTGTAATAGGGAGGATTATCAGTGTATCTCCAGGCTTAAGAGTGCGAGACGAGAGGTTGTTCGCCCACATAATAGTATTAATTGAAACGTTAAAGAGCTTAGCAACATCACCAATAGTGTCTCCTTTTTTTACTTCATAGATACTGATTTCGTCCGACACGGGAAAATCAATATCTTCTGTAGAGATTCTGAGTGGTCCTGAAACAGCCTTAAGAGCACTTCCGTCTTCCTCCATAACTTCGGCGGAAGAAGCAGTTAGGCTCCCCTCAACGACAGTCGGCTTAAAGAGGGCAATGGTCTGAGTGCTTGGCTCCGAAGATTCGTCTTCATTTTCTTTTTGCACAAAAATCGCCTTCACTCTCTCGGTAAAAGAAGAAACTCCTCCCCAGGCATAGGAAGGGGAGAACGTGGTTAGAAAGATGGCCATCGCCACTAGTGTGACAGATGCAAAACCTTTCTTATTTAGTTGTACAATATCATTCACGATAAATAAAAGAAAGGAAGAGAATTGACATTAATAGCAATTATTGTCTAATCTTTCTCTTCCTGGCTGCTTATGTATACTACCAGAGAAGAGGGTTAACAACAAGGAAAAGACTGCGGCTGCTTTGTGGAGAAGTATGCTAAAAGTCTTGTAAATTAAAGTATACTTGTTAGTACGTATGGCAGATGCAACTTCCAGCAATTTTGGTCAATCTAACCTTGAATATGGTGAAACAAGGATGTCTGTGGGCGGGGTGCCTGTTAACCCAAAAACTGCCGGGACTTTTAGAGTAAGCAATGTTTTAAAGAGCCCTTCTTTTGATACTCTGGCAAGACTTGGATCAGGGGGCAAGCTCCGCGTCAGTGTTGATGGTATCAAAAGAAAAGATGGGCCAAGACCGTTAACAAAAGAAGAAGAAATTCGCCTCACGACTCGTATTGAGTTTCTAATAAAAAAGGCAGAGGAACTTCTTGCCCTAAGATCAGATCTAGATAACGAGGACGGTAAAAAACAACTTGAGGAGTCTTTTGGAGAAATTATTGCTGAGCTTGCGGAGATGAAGGCAGCCATTACTTCTTCAACGCTAGACCAAGAAACATTAGACCAGATAAAAGAGGCACTCGAAGAAAGAGAGCGGGATATAGATACGCACCAAGAAGCACATAGACTAAGCATTCAGTCGCTTGCTGGCATGGCGAAGGACGAGGGGACAGAAGCAGTTGTTGCAAAAGCTGAACTTGAAAAAGCGAGCTATGTTGCCGAGCTTCGTGTTAGGTATGAGAAGTTGGCTAAGGATGTAGAGCGCATAAAAAACTCTCCGTTTTCATTCCTTGGTAAAGATCAGCTAGTCGGAGAGTTTGAATCTTTTTCTTTCCTAACCACAGAAAAATCTCCTTCTCTTGACGACTTACGGCTGGCAACTTCTAGAGTGCCTGAATTAGAAAATCTGGTTGGCGTAGCCATGGTTGAATTGCAAGAATTAGAAAGAAGTGCCCAGCGACAAAAAAGACATCTAGAAAGAATGGCAGGTGTCTCGATTGCTACCTTTGAAAATAAAAAAATTGAAGCGGTTTCCCTTCTTCAAAATAGTGCGACTGGGGTAGAAAAAGATGACACCGAGCGGCTTATAAAAGCAATCGAAAAACTTAGTGCTGCGCTTGATTCTGAGGATGTTACAGAAGAGAAGGTTGAACGTCTCAACCAAGAGACATCTCT
>JACCDG011038648.1_pt1 | contig 25198 bp, 25 predicted proteins | sample 7442471 | NCBI WGS metagenome assembly JACCDG01 (sample SAMN15323444, study PRJNA562643) | freshwater metagenome | isolation source: river surface water | place: USA:Blue River Watershed | collected 2017-08-17 | reverse complement strand
GAGTCCTGAGTCCTGAGTCCTGAGTCCTGAGTCCTGAGTCCTGAGTCCTGAGTCCTGAGTCCTGAGTCCTGAGTCCTGAGTCCTGAGTCCTGAGTCCTGAGTCCGTCATTTCGTTTTCACCCTATCTCCCGCACCTTTGCCGCCTACCGTCATAAATATGTATTTGAAGTACAAAGCGAGCGTCAAACTATGCAGCATCTGTGCATCAGTTTCTGCCAACAGTTTTGGCGTTGACATGTCGATGTTGTTGACCTGCGCTAATCCAGTAATGCCGGGTCGTGCTTCAAATACACCACGGCTGTGACGTTCGGCAATCAACTCGGTTTGATTAAACAAACAAGGCCGGGGGCCTACCAAACTCATTTCACCTTTGAGCACATTCCAAAGCTGTGGCAGCTCATCCAATTTACTGCGGCGCAAGAAAGCCCCTAAAGGCGTAATCGCCGACGCATCAGCCAAATGCGAAGCTACGGAGGCAGTGTCAGGTCGCATGGTGCGGAACTTCACCAAGGTAAACGGTCTTTGATTGCGCCCAACCCTCTCCTGCTGAAAGACTGGTGAACCTGTATCAAACAGACCAACAACATAAATGGTGAGTAAAACCGGAGAACCAAGTAGCAGTCCGACCGATGAAAGCAACAAATCCAATAACCGTAACATCACAACCTTTGTTGAGCCGCTCTACGCAGCCCCTCATCCACTGACACAGGCGGCTTCCAATTCAGCAAAGTACAGGTCTCGCTGATGTCCACCTGCAACGAGCCCAGTAGGCGTTGTGCAATCGAACTTTTGCCTAGCAAACGTGATGCGATGATCAGAATCCTCACTGGTACCGGAATTAATCGCGCTGGCCGATTCAAAGCTTTCCCAATTCGACGCAAAAGGTCAGCAGTGGAAAGGTCTTCACCATCGCTAACCAATAAAGTTTGATTTGCTGCCTTGGGGTGGTCGACACAGGTCAGAATCAAGTCCACCAAGTTATCCAGACCAACTAAACTCCGGCGGTTAGTTGTTGCCAAGCCAAGAGGCAGTGGTAAGCCACGGGCTACCCAGCGCAGCAAACTTGAAAAATTACCCTTCACCCCTGGTCCGTAAACCAATGGAGGACGAATGATTACGACTTCCATACCGGTTTCATCTGACAAAAGGCGCAAACCAGCCTCAGCTTCTGCCTTAGAAATCCCATACGCATCCTCTGGCGCAGGGACATCGTGAGCTGAGTAAGGACCTCCTGGCTGTGTTTCCTCACCATTAACTTTAATTGAGCTGAGAAACACAAAACGCTTCACGCCAGCATGTGCAGCCTGCCTTGCCAAATTCAGAGTGCCATCGACGTTCACAGATCGAAATGCGCTGAGCACATCTGGCGCCATGTCGCACATAATGTGAACTCGTGCTGCGCAATGAATTACGACATCGACCTCAAGAAGTGCCTCACCCCAGTTAGTATCAGAAGACAGTGTCGGCACCACAATCGATTCGAAGGTGACAGCACGCGGATTCGCCAGTTTTATTGATTCAAGATTTCGAACTACCGGCCTAACACTGATACCTCGCTGATATGCGGTTGCTAACACGGTCCTACCCACAAAACCGCTAGCCCCTGTTATCAATACCTTCATCACACTACGTCCAACCATGCCATGTATCGCTGCACACCTTGTTCGACGCTCAGGAAGTGCGCGTCGTAGCCGGCCTGGCGCAGCGCACTCATATCCGCCTGTGTGTAGCTCTGGTAGCGGCCCTTGAGTTGCTCGGGGAAGGGGATGTACTCGACTTGGCCGCGCTGGTGGTGCGCGATCACGGCATGGGCTACATCGTTGAAGCTTTGCGCACGGCCCGTGCCGCAGTTGAAGATGCCGCTGACCTCGGGGTGATCGAGCAACCAGAGGTTGACCGCCACCACATCGTCGACGTGGATGAAGTCGCGCTCCTGGTCACCGGGGCCATAGCCATCGCTACCGTCGAACAGGCGCACCGTGTCGCCGGCCTTGAGCTGTTGCTGCATGTGGAAAGCCACGCTGGCCATGCTGCCCTTGTGCTGCTCGCGCGGGCCGTAGACGTTGAAGTAGCGCAGGCCCACCACGGGGCTCTGGATGTCCTTGAGCAGGGGGCGTAGGTGCTCGTCGAACAGGAATTTGGAGAAGGCGTAGGCGTTGAGCGGTTGCTCGTTGCCACGGTTTTCCTTGAACACGCTTCTGCCGCCGTAGACAGAGGCCGAAGAAGCATAATAGAACGGGATCTTGTGTGCCGTGGTCCAGGCCAACAGGACTTTGGTGTACTCGTAGTTCACGCGCATGACGAACTTGCCGTCCCATTCGGTGGTGGCCGAACAGGCGCCCTGATGGAACACGGCTTCGACCGGACCGAAGCTGTGGCCAGACTGCACCCGCTGCAAAAAGTCGTCCTTGTCGAGGTAGTCGCGGATGTGGGCGTCCGACAGGTTCAGGCATTTGCGGCCGTCGGTCAGGTCGTCCACCACCAGGATGTCGGTGATGCCACGGGCATTGAGCCCCTGGACGATGTTGCCGCCGGTGACGATGATCATGTGCGGTTTTCCTGCGGAGTGGCGGGGAAGATTTGCGTTGTGCAGTCCAGCAGGCTGGCGAAAAGGCCGTCGGCCTGGACTGGGTTGGTACCTGATTCGGGGTTGTCGGACCGCACCAGGTAGGCGTGGCCCACGCCGGCGGCGCGCGCCGCCTCGATGTCGCTGGGCTTGTCGCCAATCAGCAGCGAATCGGGCAAAGACAGACCCAGCTCGCGCGCAGCTTGCAGCAGCATGCCCGGTGCGGGCTTGCGGCAATCGCAGTCGACTGCCAACCCTGGCACCGAGCCTTTGGGGTGGTGTGGGCAGTGGTAGACGCCGTCAAGCATCACGCCCTGGCCGGCCAGGTGCTGGGTCAGGGCTTCGGTCAAGGCCTGGTACTGCGCCTCGGTGTAGTAGCCTCGCGCCAGGCCCGACTGGTTGGTGACGATGACCAGCGCGTAGCCCGCGTCCTGCAGCTTTTGCATGCCTTCGATGGCGCCGGGCACGAACTCGAAGTCTTCCCAGCGGTGGACGTAGGCCTTGTCCTTGTTGATGACGCCGTCGCGGTCCAGAAAGGCGGCCTTGCGCAAAACGGGTTGCGCGGGTTGGCGGATGCGCTGGACCAGTGCCGTGGTCGAAAACCCGTCCACAAACGGGATCGCCACAGACTGGCCGCCCCAGCTGCGCACGACGCGGGTTTCTTCGAGCGTCTCCATGTCGTAGTCGCCCCCCTTGACGTAAATGTCGGGGCGCACTGTTTGGATCAGCTCGACCGGCGTGCGGGTGTCAAAAAACGTGACCAGAGCAACGGACTCAAGACCAGCCAGCACATAGGCACGGTCTTCGGCGGCGTTCAGGGGGCGGTCCGGCCCCTTGCCCAGCATGCGGGCAGAGGCGTCGCTGTTGACGGCGATCAGCAGCGAGCCACCCAGCTCGGCGGCGCGGTGCAAATAGCTCACATGGCCGCGGTGCAATACGTCAAACACGCCGTTGGTCATAACCAGCGGGCGGGTCAGAGAGGCCAGCCGCAAGGCCAGATCCTGCGGCTGGCAGATCTTGTCTTCCGGGCTCATCCGCGCAGTTCTTCGTACGTAAGGGAAGCGGTGCCGAACTTAGCAACCACCAGGCCGCCGGCGCGGTTGGCCAGGGCCATGGCCTGAGGCAGATCCACACCGCAAGCCACCATCAGCGCCAGCGTGGCGATCACGGTGTCGCCGGCGCCGGTCACATCAGCCACTTCGCGGGTTTGTGCGGGCACCGAATTCACCCGGTCAGCCTCGAAAAGCGTCATGCCTTCTTCGGAACGCGTCACCAACAGGGCTTGCAGGCCCAGCTTCTGACGCAGGGCCTGCGCTTTGTCATGCAGCTGGGCTTCATCAGACCAAGAACCTACCACTTGCACCAGTTCGGCGCGGTTGGGCGTGATGACGCTGGCACCGCTGTAGCGCGCCCAATCGCTACCCTTGGGATCGATCAGCACCGTCTTGCCCGCCGCACGTGCAAGCTCGATCATGCGTGGGATGTGGGCCAGCCCGCCCTTGCCGTAATCGGAGAACAACACCGCATCGTGCTCAGCCAACAAGGCCTCAAAACGGTCCAACATACCGACCAGCACTTCGTGGTCGGGCTCTTTCTCGAAGTCGATGCGCAGCATCTGCTGGCTGCGGCCAATCACGCGCAGCTTGACTATGGTTTCCATGCCGGGGTCTTCGCACAGTTCCGCATCGATACCGTGCTTGTCCAGTAGATGGCGAAGGCTACGGGCAGCATCGTCCTGCCCGACCATGCTCAGCAGCGTGACCCGGGCGCCCAGTGTGCGGATGTTGAGCGCCACGTTGGCGGCGCCACCCAGCCGGTGTTCTTCGCGCTGGATGTGCACCACGGGCACAGGGGCCTCTGGAGAAATGCGAGAGACATCACCATGCCAATAGCGATCAAGCATGACATCGCCTATCACTAAAAGGTTGCAATTGGCTATACGGGCCTTCGAAGGCAGGTAATTAATCATGCAAGGCCCAATTCCTGCTCAATCAAGCCACACAGTGTGTGTCCAATCAGAATGTGGCACTCTTGAACACGAGCGGTTACCAAACTAGGAACAACTATACTGTTTTCACACATGCCACGAAGAAGACCGCCGTCTCGCCCAAGTAAACCAACAGTTCTCATACTTAATTTCTGAGCTTCTTCGACAGCACGAATTACATTGCGTGAATTTCCCGATGTGGAGATACCAATTAACAGATCTCCAGGTCGACCCAACCCCTGAATTTGGCGAGAGAAGACGTCATCAAACGAATAATCGTTAGCGATGCAAGTCAACGCTGAGGTGTCGGTAGAAAGAGCAATGGCTGACAACGGACGGCGGTCATTTACAAAACGACCAGTAAGCTCTGCAGCCAGGTGTTGACTATCTGCTGCTGATCCTCCGTTACCGCAAAAGAAAATTCTTCCACCTGAACGGAGACAATTTGCAGCTTTAACACCAACCATCAGCACTTCATCGTTCAATTCATGCAATCGCTCCATCAGATCAATATGTTCAGATAGATTTTTCAAAAACATAGAATTTTTCATATCAGCCTCCGAGCTCCATTAGGTTCCAAATAAAATCTTTTCATAGTCTTATAAAATGAGACATTGACCGAAGAAAAATGCAGAAGCCGACCAAATCTACTGAATCGACCACGAAACATTACCAGATATTCAACGCCAAAGAAATCAGCCACATGCATCCAAAAATTATCAAAACCAATGCCAAAAACAAAATGACCTGATCGAACTAGATCAATCAATTCTTCAATAGGCATGCCTCGAATATCGACGTATGGAAAACCAATGCGAACATTATCACCACGTGAGCCAAATAAGAAAACCTCAAAGCCATGTTCGCGATGCATTTTGCCGGCGTATTCAATGATGGCTCTTTTTTTGATTCCAAAGAGATCCCTGAATCTACCGCTTGCTATAAATGGAGAAACAAACAATCTTTTAGTATCGCAGTTAGAAACGGCAGGGAAACATAACCTGACATGTTCTTTGTAAGCGTTATGAGCAATTTCATAGTCATATCCGATGAATTCACAAAATTCCCTTAGCAAGTAAAATGGGTATGGGGAATCTGGCAAAATTACAGTATTGCCCAGTCCAATGACCACCCTTCCGCCTGGAACATCGTCAATAGCATAGGGCTGCGTTAGGACAAACTCATCCAGTGAAACATTGACATAATCGAAGGCAGCAGTCAAATTCGAAATACCCGGAAGAAAGCATTTGAGAATGTCAAACTTATAGCTTGGCGCTATGATGACTACCGGCTTCAGAGAACTCAAAAAAAATATTAATGGCATAAAAAACAGAACATCACCAAGATGTATGTAATCACGACTGCTTAAATCAATAATAAATCGACCCTGATTTTTAAATTTTTCGCAATCAAAATTTCCACGAATGTAGAGACATCCGCTGAAATGAAGAGATTTTAGTTTTAGTCTTTTATGAAAAGACTCAATAACAGAATTGGACATAATCGAGGAGCGCCTTTTTTGCCAAAATTCTAATAAAAATTCAAACAGCATCTGATGTGGAGTCGGGTATATGAAAGCTAGAAAATTGAATCTCAATTCTGGCTGCGCCACACAGCAAAATCAAAAACACCCAGAGCAATGGATAACTGATATCTGGCACTCCAAATGCCATATTAATAACCAAGCCAATCGTGGCGTACATTAACCAATCGTAACTTCCCAACGGGTTGCGAAATAAGCGGACAATCGCGACTCCCAAAAAGACAAGTCCCGCAACACCCATCGTCGATAAAACTGTCAGAAGAAGGCTAGAAGATCTGTTGGAGCCCAGGCCGACACCTATCCCATATGACTTCATTAACAATTGGAAAGAAAAGATATCCGCAGTTGAACGCTCAATAAAGGATTCGGATGAGATCTTCTCCGTTAACTGGGTCGCGAAATTGTCTCGAATCGATGGCGTCAGTAATATGAATGCAAGCAGCAAAACTCCTCCAAGGCACAAATTATAAAATCTTTTTTGGATGATTTTATTAAAAATATCTGCACAATCTGTGAGCAAAAATTTCAAAATAAAACAGAAAACAGAAAACAGAAAACAGAATATGATCGCTAAATATGAAGCGGCAGACCCCACTAGTGCCAGGCTAATCATGGAAGCGCCTAACGTTAAATGGCCTCGCCCCTCCCGAAGATATCGAACCAGCGCCCCGAAGAAAATGGCTGTCAAAAATGGACCCGCCATAGATGGCTCAGCAAATGTTCCATTCGGTCGTGTTAACCCCAAAGAAAGGTCTGCGTTCGCCAAAACATAATTAGCATCATTGTTAAATAGATAATATGGGAAATCCCATTCCATGACCAATCCTAACCACTGAGCACACAGAGTCACAAATAACAACCAAAATGCAAAATTTAAATTTTTTGTGGCTTTCTTAATGTTTACTACCATGGTTGCCGAAAAAAATATGACTACCATATTAATCATCATCAGGCAAGCTTGGTATTTGTTTGCTCCGCCAAAATTATTGCCGACGCGCAAGTCATTTTCAATGCCTAGACCATACTTGGGTGAATAAACCAAAATGCCATCAAAAATGTGAGGGTATAAAACAGCAGAAAGTATTCCGAGAGTACAAAATGTCAGCAACGCCATCAAGCCTCGACATCTAAAATTCAGACGCACACCAAAAAGTGCATCGACCATGCAACGGAAAATAAAGAATAACGCAACAAAATAATATGGCTGAAACGATATTTCGTGTGCAACAGTCCCCGCCTGAAAGATTCCACTAAAGATGAGGAGACCGAAGATCGAGCTGCGCCCCCTGATGCAACAGGCTACCGCCGTTATTAAAAATATTAAACCCAAATAGGTGAGCATTTTTCCAATTGATTACTTCAATATTTTTAATATGAGATCATGCAATTTATATGTATATTTTATTCTTTCTCGCATTCCGCCAGCTTAATTTCAAAATGTCATCGGATGAAATATCTCGCATGCAATCCATTGTTTCACAACCCCATGGCAATTTGCACGGAGCACACGGGAGATGGTTGCTCATAACAATCGCGCCCTCTCCAAATGGCCTCCATCTACCCACCCCAGCCGCTCCACTATAAGTAACAATGCATGGTGTTCCAACAGCAGCTGCCACGTGCCCAGCCATTGACTCCACGCCATACAATATTTCAGCATGGCGGACTGCTGCGACAAAACCAGACCAAGAGAGCTTGTTGCATGCGTTTATGCAATTGTCAAGACCTTGAATAATACTTAAAATGGATTCTTCTTCTTTGATTCCATGTCCTGTAAAAAGCACACAGAATTCTTGAGAAAGCGAAGTTGCCAGATTTCTCCAAAATTGTCGCGACTTTTCCCTTTTTGGATCCCCTGTGCCGATATGTATTACAACATAATCGAGGTCGTCAATTTTTGAAATATTTAACAGTTGGCAAACCTCTATTTCCGACTTTTCCGTACTCATCGGCAACACTGATCTTCTATGCAAGAAATATTCTTTAGCTAACGCGAGTGGCTTCAAAACTTCGGTCTGAATTTCCCCTTGGTGGACAAAAGGATTTTGGGGGACATTAACTGTAACTGTTGCCAAACTTGAGTAAAGACTGACGTCGAAGCCAATGCGGTTTGGAATATTTGCTTCAAAAGCCAGATCCATAAAATCTGGCAGATAAAATGGATAAACACACAAAGCTAAATCATACCCAATATCACGAATTTCTTTTAAGGCAACTTTGCGAGTTTTTCGGTATTTAAAGTACTTGCTAAATCGATTTGTCGAACTGCGATTGTGCCACCAGTGGTCAGCAATATGGATGTTGGCAATCTCATTATGACCCTGTATGGCTACAGCGGCCCAACTCCCTACTAAAAATCCAATTTCAGAATTAGGATATGCACTTCGCAACACAGGGATGATAGATGTTGTAATTACAACATCGCCAAGATGCGCGCCATTCAATACCAGTATTCGATGCGGTACATCACTTTCGGCATGCGAAGCACTCCGGATCCTATGTTGATATATCGCCCAGATAACTTTTCTTAAAAAATTTTTCAGCCACGCCTTGAGTTTTTTATATATTGATTGAATCGTCATAGAGGGTAGTTCAAAAAAATCTATCAAAAAATCACTCGGAATTTAATTATTTACAACTAAATTTATTGGTGAATGCCTTTGTTTTTTTTAGAAAATAAATTAGTGGTTTTGATATTGTTATTACCCTCAAAAGGGTTGAGGGGTAGCCTGCGTCCATGCATTTTTCGGCAATTTTTCTCCATTCCGATGGATTCGATTGATAACGCAAATCAGCCAAAGTTCGCAATGCAGGTCTCTCCACATGGAGCACATGAATCAGCGCATTTCGATATATCGGTAAATTTTCAAATAGTTTCTTGGCAAGCAGGGTATACCCATTGATGTCAAGCATCACTCGCTTTATCTGTCCTGCAGCTCCGGGTTCGAGGAACCCATCGTTGCCCCCGCGTGACTTAACCAATTGCGCTGAAATATATTGAAGAATGCAGCCTGACTCTATGAAGGATAGAAGCATATAAACATGCGAATATGCAGATCCAATAAATATGGGGTCAAATTGGATTTTTGTCCATTTTTTCCGTTTAAAAACAATAGAGCTTAAATAACTAAAAAATGCACCTAGTGTTGTTGCCAATCTGGAGTATTCGACAAAATGCGCTGGATTGGAAAAGTCAAAGCATTTGTCAGTAACGCTTCTTTCTAGCCAATACCGATTTTGAAGTGGCTCCATCGTAGCATCACAGTCAATTCGATTGCATAGATAGATATCATGCCCATTTGCAATCTCGCGCATGATGAAATTCACTCCCCCTAGAAGTACATGATCATCACTTCCCAGAAACCAACAATATTCCCCCGATGCTAATGCGACAGCGCGCAGATAGTTGGCATCTGGGCCAGCATTATTTTCTACGCGAGAATATATTATTTTTGCAGGGGTCTTCTCCTGTATTTCTTTCACTAACTTATCTGTGCCATCTGTTGACGCGTTGTCACTGATGCAAATCTCTATCAACGACGCGTTTGTCGGATCAATTTGTTCAATAATGCTATTAATTGCCTCGGAGAGATAAGTCCGACGATTATAGGTAGGTATGCAAATGGAGAGTTTCGGGGGTGCCATTTATTTGCCCGTGACCAAATAGAATTTTCTTGGAATAATCCAAGCGGCAGTCAAAATGTACGACAGTATAAGTCCAAAGACAATACCCATGGCTCCTAATTTTAATCCGAGAAAATACTGGAAGGTAACGCTGATAAGTGCTTGAAGAGGAATGAATTTATTGATCTCCGCAACCATCCCGTAGCCTTGGATAGCCATTGCAAACGTATCCGTCCAGACTCGGATCAAAATGTAGATCCAGAAGGCAGCGCAAAGCCCCATAGGAATGTCCTTGACTGTGCCACCGGTCAGCAGTTGAGCCAGGGGATCAATAGTTAGTATGATCAAAAGACCTGCGCCCCCCCCGATAAACAATCCTTGCTTTAGCACTTGTTCAAGGCCACGCCGAGCCTCTGTCCTTTTTCCTGCATGCATGAGATCAGCGATTGGCGTCCAGTTCGTTGCAAGTACGACGTTATGCACGATTGTCAACGTCAGAAAAAGGCGACTGGCCAAGTTGTATTCCACGATTTCTAAGTGTGGCAGTATTCTTGACATCACCGCGTAATCTATAGACAAGGTTGCTGCAGCCATTGTCGCGAAATACATCTGGTGCCTTGAGCTAGCAATTTGTGCGCGAATAGTTTGGAGATTGAATCGTGCCTTTGAAAAAATATTCAATCGGCGAGCTGCGTGAAATGGCATCAGTAAATTTGATGCAGTGATGATCAAAATAATTAAATTGAATTGCTTAATATCGAAAAATAATGCAACTTGAAGCGCTGCTGTCGTCCAAATCGGTGCGAATACAGGGTATATGTTTGGCCAAAAGGACTCATGCTCTGCGTACATCACCTGTATTAAAAGCTGACAGATGCCGGTGATGTAGATGAAGACGTGGGTTCCGACCACAGCTCCCAACGAAACAAATGGATAGTTGACGAGAAGAAACTGGTGCGTCAGATATGCAAAGATCAGCGTGAGAGGAAGGAGCGCGAGGGCTTGGACAAGCATCGTCCCAAACGCGTGGTCTCTCATCGACATGTAGGCGCCATCGTTTCCTCGCGAAATGGAGATTGCGTTCTGGATCGTGATCGGCAAGCCAAGATTCAGCAATGCAAGCCAAGGAGTAAGCGAAATAATGATAGAGAAGGCAGCAAACCCCTCCGAGCCGACTGAATCCATCAGCAGCCGCGTATTCACGAACGCGAACAGCATGACTGTTCCGCGTGCAGCCCACCCGGCCACAATGTTCCAGTTCTTCTTAGTTTTCATTCCCTGAGCAATATCATTGAACCGCCCGTCAGTTTGATTTCAGCTGCGAAGTTACCCAGGAAAGCATCTGCGTTACCCCGTCTTGCGCACTCATGTGCGGCGCCCAGCCAGTCAATCTGCTCATCTTGCCTATGTCGGCAACGAATACTCGCTGATCGCTCTCGCGCGGGGCGAGTTTTGCGTACTGTAGCGGTTGGCCGATTTCATGTTCAAGCAGGCTGAACAACTCGAGCAGCGACAGGCTGTTCGCGATGCCGCCTCCAATGTTAAATGCCTGGCCTGTCGTAGCGTCGGCATGATTGAGCGTACTGAAGTACAGGGAGATCATGTCTGTCGCATGTAGCACGTCGCGCACCTGCTTGCCGTTGCCGGAGATTGAGAATGGCGTCCTGCGCAAACCTGCGCGCGTTTCCGCGGCCATCTGGCAGAACCAGCCGATCCAGCCCTGATCGGCTGTTGCGAACTGGCGGCCGCCATACATTGAGGAGTGTCGGAATACGATGGTCTTGAGACCAAAAATGCGGTGGTAGTCACGCAGATACTGGTCCGCTGAGCCCTTCGAGCAGCCGTACGGCGAATGGAAATCCAGTGGCGTCTGCTCGTCGAAGCCCTCCGGCTTATCCATACAGACGTAGCGTGTATCAGTCTCCCCGTACTTATACTGCTCAAGGTCACCGTAGACCTTGTTGGTCGAGGAGTAGATGATCACCGCTTCTGGTGTGTACGCGCGGACGGCCTCCAGCAAGTTCAACGTGCCCAGCGCGTTCACCTCGAAGTCCATGCGTGGATTCGCGATAGAAGTTGTCATCGCCACCTGGCCGGCCAGATGGAAAATCGCATCGGGTTTAAATTGCGCGATTACACGCTGCACGTCATTTGCGTTGCGGATGTCGCCATGTGAGAAGTCGAAGGCACCCAGGCCGCGTAGCCACTGCAGGTTGCTCTGAGAGCCATGGCGATAGAGGCTGTCGAAGATACACAGTTCGATACCTTGGGTCAGCGCATGGGCCGCGAGATTGGAACCCAAGAATCCGCAGCCGCCGGTAATAAGAAGTTTCATGATTATTAGATTTTTCGAAATGCTAGAAACAGATTTTGGGAGCGAGCCGTATTAGTGTGGCGCGGCGAGGAGACGGCGGAGGCCATCGGTAAGCGGGACCTCGCAATGCCAGCCGAGGTCTCGCAGCCGCGTCGTGTCTGCCACGCACAACATCGCTTCGTTGGCCCGGTAGGGCACCGCTCCGAAATCGAGATCGGTCGAGGCATCTGCAAGTTGCCGTGTCAGTTCGACGAATTCCCGCATTGTCACCGCAACGCCTGAACCTACCTCGATCACATCACTTGCCGCAAAGGCATCGCGTCGCTCGAGGATGCAGTCATAGGCACGAACGACATCGTCCACATGAATGAAGTCGCGACGCTGCTCGCCGGCGGTAAGCGCCAATCGCGGTGCATCGGCACGGCAAGCCTCGATGACGTGGGTCGTGAACTTAGAGCGGTCGTCGCCCGGCCCATACATCTGCTGCAGCCGGATGTCGACGAAGCACAGTCGATCCGGCGACTGCGCCGCGAGGGCGGCTCCCCAGGCGGAGAACTGAGTCTTGCTCAGCGCGTACAAGCTGACGTTGGGAACAAGCGCCGTCCCGGTGTTCAGGAAGACCGTTGGGCCGCAGTCCCGCGGACCAGACTCCAACACGGCCTGTAGCATGACGGTGCCCAACCGCAGGTTGGCATCCATCACATCTAACAGCGTCTCACCCTTGCGCCCATAGGCGCAGGCGGTATGAACGATGACATCCGGCACCGCCTCGCGCACTGCGGACTCGAGCGCCTGCGGTCCGTCAGGCCTCAGTACTCTCACGGAGGAGGACAAGTCAGCGAGCGACTCCAGGCGCGACGACGGCCTCGCCAGCAGCCAGAGCTCATGACCACGCGCGGCCCAATGCTTGGCCAGTGCGCCTCCGAGGAAGCCGCTTGCTCCAGTTAATAGGATGCGCATGCTCGTCAAAATCTGTTCAAAAGTTCACACCGAAGAACTCTTCAAGTTTTTCAGCGATGTAGTCCAGCTGTTTCACGCCCAGCGCGGGGAAGGTGCCCAACCAGAAGGTCTGGTTCATCACCACGTCGGTATTGCCTAGCTCTCCACTGATACGGTAGTTGCGGCCGGCCATGTAGGGCTGCTTCGTCAGGTTGCCGGCGAACAGCAGGCGCGTGCCGATCTTGTTCTCTTCCAGGAAGTTGATCAGGTCAGAACGCTTCACGCCGGCACTGTCCTTCAGAATCAGCGGGAACCCGAACCACGATGGCTCGCTGTTCGGTGTGGCTTCTGGCAGGTGCAGGAACTCAGCCACGCCCGCCAGCTTGGCCTTCAGGTAGGCGAAGTTCGTGCGGCGCTTGGCTATGAACTCCTCAACGCGGTCCATCTGCGCCAGCGCACATGCGGCCTGCATGTCTGTGATTTTCAGGTTGTAGCCCAGGTGGCTGTACGTGTACTTGTGGTCGTAGCCATCGGGCAGGTCGCCACCCAGCTGTTCTTTGGTCCAGCAGAAGCGTTTGTCGCAGGTGTTGTCTTTGCCGGGCGGGCAGTAGCAGTCACGGCCCCAGTCGCGGAAGGATTCAGCGATCAGCTTGAGCTCGGCATTGTTCGTGAACACCGCACCACCTTCGCCCATGGTGATGTGGTGTGCGGGGTAGAAGCTCAGCGTGCCGATGTCGCCGAAAGTGCCAACCAGTTGGCCGTTGTAGGTCGCGCCCAGTGCGTCGCAGCAGTCCTCGACCAGCCACAGCTTGTACTTCTTACACAAGGCGGTGACCACGTCCAGATTGAACGGATTGCCCAAGCTGTGGGCCAGCATGATGGCCTTGGTCTTTGGGGTGATTGCGGCTTCGATCTTCGAAGCATCGATGTTGTGCGTGGCCAGATCGACGTCCACAAACACTGGCACCGCGCCGAACTGCAGAATGGGGTTGACCGTGGTCGGGAAGCCAGCAGCCACGCCGATGACCTCATCGCCCTGCTTGATGGCGCGGTCGCCAAGCTTCGGGCTGGTCAGCGCCGAGAAAGCCACCAGGTTGGCCGACGAGCCGGAGTTCACCGTGATCAGATACTTCACGCCAAGGAACTGCGCCAGGCGCTGCTCGAACATCGCATTGAAGCGGCCGGTGGTCAACCAACCGTCGAGCGAGGCGTCGACCATCATCTTCAATTCGCCGACACCGATGACTTTACCCGAAACAGGCACCGGGGTCTGGCCGGGAACAAAAGGCTTGGGGGCATACGCGATGTCGGCGTATTGTTCGACTAATTCACTGATTTGGCTTCGCAGTTTGTCGAGCTGCGGCTGGAAGTTGACAGAAGTTGTAGTCATAGGTCAGATCCGTATTCAAAGATTTGTTTCTGGCAAATGGCGCGCATATCCTGACCATTCAGCCAAGCTTGGTGCCAGTCGGTGATGTGTTTGAGGGCTGTTTCCAGCGACCAGCGTGGCGCCCATTGGAGGCGCTGACGCGCCTTGGAGATGTCCAGTTTCAAGAAGCTGGCCTCATGGGGGTGATCGCCCGACTGCAAAATCCATGAAGCTCCGTTGCCCCAATCCTCACAGAGGTGTTCTACGATCCACTGCACGGGACGTGCATCCTCATCGCGCGGACCGAAGTTCCAGCCTTCGGCGTCGGCTTGATCCGTCGTGTACAGACGCTCGGCCAGCAGCAGGTAGCCCGACAGCGGCTCCAGCACATGTTGCCAGGGGCGAATGGCGTACGGGTTGCGAATCAGTACGGGTTCGTTCTTTTCCAAGGCACGCAAAATGTCGGGTACCAAACGGTCGGCGGCCCAGTCGCCACCACCGATCACGTTGCCGGCACGCGCAGTGGCCATGGCAATGCCGGCTTCTTTCAAGAAGGACTTGCGGTAGGCCGAGCTCACCAACTCCGCACAGCCCTTACTGTTGGAGTAAGGGTCGTAACCTCCCATCGGCTCATCTTCACGATAGCCCCAGACCCATTCACGGTTTTCGTAGCACTTGTCGGTCGTTATATTGACGATTGCTCTGACAGAGCCCACGTGGCGCGCGGCTTCGAGCACATGCACCGTGCCCATCACGTTGGTGGCGTAGGTTTCGATCGGTTGACTATAGGACAGGCGTACCAATGGCTGAGCTGCCATGTGGATAACGATTTCTGGCTGGAATTCATCCATTTGTGTCTTCACGGCAGCGAAATCACGGACGTCGACGATCCGATGTTCCATACCAGCTGCGACACGTGCGACCTCGAACAAAGCTGGATCGGTAGGCGGCTCCAAAGCAATGCCACGCAGATTGGCTCCTAGGGACTGCAGCCAGAGACTCAACCAACTGCCTTTGAAGCCGGTGTGACCGGTCAGCAAGACACGTTTACCATGCCAGAAGTCAGGATGTGCTTGTTGCATGCGGATCGCCTCAGTCCCACTTCTTCCAAGGAGCCTTGCCAGAAGCCCAAAGATCTTCCAGCAAATGTTTGTCACGTAGCGTGTCCATCGGCTGCCAGAAGCCGTGGTGCTCGTAAGCCATGAGCTGGTCGTCGGTAGCTAAGCGCTGTAGCGGCTCCTGTTCCCAGACATCGGCGTCGTTTGACAGGTAGTCCAACACGCGTGGCGTCAGCACAAAAAAGCCACCGTTAATCATGGCGCCATCGCCCTTTGGCTTTTCTTTGAACGACATTACTTGCTTGTTCTGGATATCCAGTGCACCAAAGCGGCCAGGCGGGAAAGTGGCTGTCAGCGTGGCTGCTTTACCATGAGCCCGGTGAAAATCAATGGTGGCACTGATGTCGATGTCCCCTACACCATCACCATAGGTGAAGCAGAATGCATCTTCGTCTTTGACATAGTCGGCCACGCGCCGCAGGCGGCCACCAGTCATCGATTCATCGCCTGTATCAACCAGAGTCACTTTCCAAGGCTCTGCGCGTTTGTGGTGCACTTCCATTTGATTGCTTCGCATGTCAAAAGTCACATCTGACATGTGCAGAAAATAGTTAGCGAAGTACTCCTTGATTACATATCCCTTGTAACCGCAGCAGATCACAAAATCATTCACGCCATGGTGTGAATACATCTTGAGAATGTGCCACAAAATCGGCTTACCGCCGATTTCAACCATCGGTTTTGGGCGAGTAGATGTTTCTTCGCTAAGTCGGGTACCGAGGCCGCCGGCCAGAATCACTGCTTTCATAAGGAAAATATCTATTTTGATTTCATTAGGAAGATGAGCACACGAACGCATCTGAATAAAAACATTTGCTAGGCAGGTTGCTTTTTGTAAGCACCTCTTTAGCGCTGTGGATCATGGTGTCGGAGCCGCAAGCGTAGACCACTGTTTGGCTGAAGTCAGAATGCACGGAAAGAAGCGCTTGTTGCACATGCCCTCTAGCACCCGACCAAGATGGATCAGCACGCGAAAGTACGGGAATATAATTAAAACTACCGGGAATAGTTGAGACGTCGAAGTACAACTCTGAAGGAATTCGCGCTCCCCATAACACGGTCACTGATCGAGGTCTCTGACCGACTGATCGTGTGATTAGTGATTCCAGCATTGCTTTTACAGGGGCAATGCCCGTGCCAGTAGCCAAGAAGACCAGATTCACATTCTTAGTTTCACGCAAAAAGAAGGTGCCCATCGGTCCATTAAGACGCAGCAAGTCATTGATCTTCGCTTGCTTGAACCAATACTGGCTCATTGCGCCACCTTTTACCGCCCGAATGTGAATCTCCAGTGATTTTTTTTCAAAGCTGGAGTTGGCTAATGAGTAGCTCCGACGGATGCCATTCGGTCCAATCACATCGATATATTGACCGGGAATAAAACTAAATTCTGCGGTGGGCGGTAAGCGTAGTTTGACTTGGATGACATCAGCCGCGAGTAGCTGCAAATGGTTGATTCGGCAAGGTAACGTTTTAACTACAGGTAATACCACCCCCTCTAAATCGCCCGCCTCCAGAGTGATGTCGGTCTCGGCGGAGCGAACGCAACTAAGAATCCAGCCTTCCAATTTTTCTTGTTCAGTTAGTCCCGATTCAGGATGTAATTCTCGGGTCTTGCCACTAACCACTTTGCATTTGCAGGTACTACAACGCCCCGTTTTGCAACTATAGGGCAACAAAATTCCCGCGTTTACAGCCGCATCAAGCAGGGAATGGTCGCTTTGTCCGGCGAATACGGTACCCGTTGTAAGCGTGATTTTAGGCATCGTCAGTTTCGACCATGTGCATCTTCAAAGCGAACGATATTGTATTTACCCAAGTGGTCGCCTGACTGAACCCTGTGATTTCGAGTGGGATATAGGTGGGCTGGTTTTCCGTGAGTGTCAACACGTTGTCACCGCTGGTGATTTCAGCAGTACGTTGGTGCAAGATCAGCGCTTTGATGCAAACGACGCAGAAATTCGAATTGGATTTCCTCTTGGAAACCAGCGAGTCGCTGTACAGGGGATATGAGGCTCAAGTCAACACCGGGTCGGTTCAGTCACGCTACCGCCGTGCTGTTTCACGATCAGCAAGCGCGGTCAGGGGTAAAGCAGTCAGGGAATCCGAGTGAGACAGCAGGATGGCTGTTGCGCCAAATCTCGTTCGCCGGACGAACGATTGTCTCACATTCATTTAACTTTAAGAAGAGATTTTGACAAATCGATGAATTTTCCCGGTGATGCCGTTAATTTGTCGCCTAAATTGAGATTAGACGACTTTCTGCAAGCTAGCCGCATCCACCTTCATGGCCACTGGCTTGCCCATCAGCTCAATCAGCACCATGACACGACGCTCCCCATCGGCCATTTGGTAGACCCCTTCGATGCCAGCAAAGGCCCCGTCGGTCAACCTGACCTGTTCACCCGAGGTGAACAAACGCTCGGGATCTTGCACAGCAGCTCCTGTTGCACGCAAGCAATCGATCAGGCCATCGTGCACCTTGGCGGGATTCACCCCAAACCGCACCAGCCGACTGACGCCCTTGGTGGAGCGAATCGGGGTCCAGCTTTGGTCAGTATGGCCTTGCCCAAGGCGGATGAACAGATAGCGCGGAAACAAGGGTTCGTCGGCGATGGCCATACCGCTTTGAAGCAGCTTTTCTTTGGGGAAGGTTGGGAGGTAGCACTCGTACCCCTGCCGCTCAAGGTTTTCTTGAGCGCATTTTTCCTGCCTTGGCTTGGTATGGACAAGGTACCAATGCATCGCCACCCAGAAAGTTATCTTTGTTAGAATAATTATACTCTCCTTCATAGGGGTATCAAAGATGCTTTGTGGATATGACTTTGGCCATATCAGCGGGTTTCGCCCTCCTTCTCTGACAGATCGGCACCACCTGGGTGCTCATCATGTGCATCATCGACCAGCAAGGTCTCACCCTCCAGGTCGTCCTCAATCTCGCCCGTCAGCTCTTGCTGCTGTTGGACCGCTTCTTCCATGCTGACGGTGTTCACAACCAGTTCAAACTGCTCGAGGATTTCTGGCTCATGCCGGAATATGAAGCTCTTGACCGCCTCGTTGCCGACCAGTTTGGTCAAGTAGCCCTTGGCCACCACCAGGTTCAGCAAATCCGAGCCATAGTTTTGTTCGGCGTCCTTGTATTGGGTTTGAACCTGGCTCATTTCCTTTTCGAGCATGACGATTTGCTCGATAGGGGCCTTTTTGTTGTCCTTTTCGGCGGGCTTGAAGTCAGTGCGCTGCTCAGGTGGCGTGGCTTTGAGTAAGGCATCGGCATGGGCCACGGTGATGGTGTTGCTGGCGGTCATCAGCTCCACCGCCTCCACTTGCCGTGCGGCCTTCATGTTGCGTAGCACCCGCGTCACATCCGGCGTGAACTGTTTGTCCTGCAGCCGAGCAATGGCATCCGGGCAAATGCCTTCGAGCAAATTGATGCGCCGGTTGATGGAGCTCAGGTTCACGCCAAAGGCGCGGGCCAGACGCTCTTTGCTGACGCCCCGGTCTATAGCGCGGCGGATCATGTAGTGCTCTTGGATGGTAGAGAGCCGGTTGATCCGATGGTTGTAGGTGTAGGTTTCATCGTCCTTGGCGATCAGGCAGGGGGCCTCATGGATGCCCAGGTCCTTCAATGCCAGTACCCGCAAATGGCCGTCGAGCAATACGAATTCCGACTTGGCCGGATCGTGTTGGATCACCGACAGCGGCTCGATCAGGCCGATTTCATGGATGGACGAGACAATTTGCTTGTACTTTCGGGTGCTCATCACCCCGTCGGGGATGCGCTTGCTGGGCATGAGCGTGTCCAGCGGGATCTGGTAGGTTTCCAAATCAAACCCCAGCAAAGTGTTGAGCGGGGCCTTGGGCAAATTCGGGCCATCGTCGACATCACTGGGTTGGTCGATGCCCGGGTACATGGGCATGATGTTGGCTTGGGTGTTGGTCGCGGGATTCATGCGGGAATTCCTTTCAGGTTGTCGATGCGTTCAGCCAGGTACTTGGGCAAGGTATCAAGCCCCTCGGCACGCAGCAGGGTCACAAAGTGCTCGTCGGCAAACAGCTTTTTTAGGCCCTGCACGACCAGGAGCAGGCGCTGGTGGGCGTGCTCGGCTTTTAAGACCATCTTGCGCTGCCGCTCCACCTCCCGCTGGTAGGTGCGCACCAGGCTGTAGCTGGAGGTCGGCGGTTTGATCTGACCGGCGTTTGGCGACCCGGGACCAAATGCCTGGCGTTTTTCGACGAGGCGCTTGGTTTCGATGATCTGACGGCGGTTAAGTTGGCCGTTTTCATAGGCCTCTTGCAACATGTCGCCCAGCTTTTCGTCATCGTCTTTGGCGCGGGCGATTTCCAAGGCCGTGGTCAGCGGAATGGCACCGCGCTGCACCCCTTCGATCAGGCGCTCTTCACCCTGATCGAGCAGGAAGACGATGTCTTTGACGTACTTCGGTGAGAGGCCAGTTTTCTGGATGATGGTTTCGGCGTCATACCCGCGTTTGCGCAGGATCTCGATGTCGGCCAGGATCTCCAGCGGTCGGTGGCCGCGCCGGGCGATGTTCTCGGCCAAGCTCATGATGAAGGCGTCTTCATCGCTGACATCAACCACCAGCGCGGGGATGTGCTTTTCGCCCAAGATGCGGAAGGCATTGAGCCGCCCTTCGCCGCAGACCAGCAGGTATTTGGGCTGACCATCGTCGCCCGCGCGTTCGGTGACGGTGATGGGTTTCTTAAGGCCAATCGATTTGATGTTCTCGACAATCTCCTCAAAGATCTTCATGTTGCGCTCGCGGGAGTTCAACACTTCGATCCGCGCAATGGGGATCATGGCGACAGATTCAGGGGTTCCGGTCAGCATGGCGTCCTCCTTGTTAGTGGGTGATGGTTCATGGTCATGGATAGCTCCTTTCGTGGGGTTGATCAAATTCGGCGCTGCAGGCTTTCCCGCTCTGACATGCCGTAGAGGAAATTGAGGTCGTCAAAGCGGAAGCACTCGATCTCGGCGCTGTTTCTGGCCGTGACCTGCAATTCCCGGCTGGGCAGATCCAGTTGGGGCAACAGGTAGTAATCGAGTTCGGACGCATTGCCGGGGTCGAGGCGCACCGCCACAGTGATGTCTGGGTGGTAGCGGCTGGGGTCGAACCGGATGCGCCAGCGCTGCAATCCGTTGGGCATTTGCTGACAACGCGCCAGCACCAGGCTGATGACCAGCTCCTGGTTCAAATGCAGCAGGTCCGTTTTGGGATCGCGCCAAATCTCACCGCCCAGCTCAGAAATGGTCTGCTCGGTGCGTGACACGATTTCTGGATGGAGTTGGCGCAGCCGCCGATTGATCTCCAGAAATTCCAGATCCCGACCGGGGCGAAAGCCCACCAGCTCGTAGGCCTTGCTGAGGCTGCCAAAGCGTTGGATGTAGGTGGCGGCGCTAGGCAAGGCAGTCGCTTCATTGATGATCAGGCCCGACAAGGTGCCGCGCTCCTGGTACAAGGCCCGCAGGAGCTCAAGCAGCTCTTCTTCGGAGTAGCGGCGGCTGCGTTCAGTTAGGATTTCCTGCGCCGCCATAAAACTGTCGACCGAGACAATGCCTTCGAAAGCGCCTTGCTTGCGGATCCACATCTGCGGCGGGTTGTCGACGTGCTTTTTCTTGAGCTTGAAGGAGTGGCGGTTGTAGACGTTGTTGCCGATGTACTTCTCGTTAGTCAGGACCTGGCGCACGGTGCTATACGTCCAAGGGCAATCACGATCGGTGTGTACGGGGATAGCATTGAGCCGTTGGGCGATCTCGCCCAAGGGCAGGTCGTCCTCAAGCAGCCAACGGTAAATCTGGTTGACGGTGGCCACTTCGTGGTCAGGACCAGGCATCAGGATCACCCGATCGGTTTGCAGGCTCTTGTGCTCGCCTGGTTTCAGGGTGGTCTTGATCGCGCCGCTCTGGTCAATCAACACCCGCCGCAGCCCAAATCCGGCGGGGCCACCCTGCCGGAAGCCCAGCTCGATCAGGCGACATTGGCCTGCAAACACCTTGGCCGAGAGCTCCCGGCTGTACTCACCCGCCATCGCACGCTTGACGCCTTTGACGATGGTGGACACCGGTGAACCATCGTTTTCAAACTGTTCGGCCACATAGGCCACGCTGATGCCCTTGCGCTTGCAGATGTATTCGTAGTACGCCGACTCGTCCGCATCCTGAAACCGGCCCCAACGGCTGACGTCGTAGACCAGGATCAGCTTGAAATCGGTGTTATCTGATTCGACATCGGCGATCAGTTTCTGCAGGGAGGCGCGGCCACCGATGGACAGTCCGCTTTTGCCATCGTCAGCATAGGTGCGCACGATCTCAATCCCGCGCTTGTCAGCGTACTCGCGGATCTTGTCGGCTTGGTTGAGGGTGGAGTACTGCTGGTGTTCAGTGGACATCCGCACGTATTGCGCTGCGCGGAAGGTTTGGTTTTCATTCAAGGTCATGATCTCTCAAGGCGTTTTTGTTTCAGCCATGTTGGCTTCGAAGGCCAAGAGCTATCAAGTCCATTTCGACCCTGTTGTGGACATAAAGCGACCAATCGCATGCCCGATCAGCCCACCTTGCGCAGACTGGCCGCGTTGATCTTCATGGCCACCGGTTTGCTGAGCAGATCCAGCAGCACCATGGCCCGGCCTTCGGCGTCGTTCATTTGGTAGATCGCTTGCAGACCGGCGAATGAGCCATCCGCGATGACCACGCTGTCGCCTGATGAGAAAAGCGATTTGGGCTGCTCGTTCTGCCAAGCCTCTCGCTCTCGCAACATGCCAATCAGGGCCTCGTCGACCCTGGCCGCTTTGCTGCCAAAGCAGACCAATTCACTCACCCCGATCGTTGAGCGGATCGGGCTCCAGCTCTGCCCTTGACCTGTGGTGTCCAGCCGCACAAACAAGTAGCGAGCGAACATGGGCTCTTGCACGATGGCCTGTTTGCGCCGGACTATTTTTTCTGCCGCGAACATTGGCAAGTAGGACTCGTAGCCTTGGCGAGTCAGGTTGGTCAGCGCCACCGCCTCCTGACGCGGCTTGCTGCGCACCAAAAACCAATCCATCGTGCGACTGGCCGTGGCCACCTGCGCCGACAGCGGTTCAGCCGCAAGCACTAACGCGGGTTTGGCGTCTGGTTTCGGTGACTCCGGCTGCGGCGAAGGCTTGGACGACTGGACCGACGGTTTTTCGAGTGTTTCCTGCGCAGGTAGCACAGGCGCACGCAGAAGCTGCGCCATGGCGCGAATCAATGGCAGGGGCCGCTCTGAGGCCAGTGTTTTTTCCACCAGCAGCTGCATTTCGCTGCGCTCGTAGGATTGGATGTCTTCGAGCTGATAGCCGATTTGCAGACCGGTCTGCGAGATGGAGAGGCGCTCGTCGGCATCGCGCAATTTGTAGAGAGCCTGCACCGGCAAGCCCATGCGGTCGGCGGCTTGTTGACTGCTCAGAATTCTGGGCGTTTTAGCTGGGTCTATGGTTTGCATGCCAGCATGAACGCTCTGTTTCGAACAGAAGCCAAGTCAATTCTGGACGGAAACGACAAAAGACCCCGCCTTCGTCGCACCCATGGGAAATGGAAACGAGAAGACGGGGTCTAAGGTATCAATGACAGGTTTATGGTGCGGGCGCGCCGTCAGCCGCTGACTGCCTGGCATGCCATTGCTGCAGCTCCAGAACCATCAGGGTGGTTTCGGCAGCGTCTCGGGCTAATTGCTCACAGGCGATGCCGGTCGCAAGGCCTGCGGAATCAGGTACAGCGTAGGCGGGGGCTGCCGCAACTCCTGTGGCAGTGGTGGAAACGATGGGCAAGGAGCCGGGATCTTGACTGGGCTGGATGCACAGCCCGAGATCACCACCACGCAACACATGCCGCAGGCCTGCCAACAAGCCTTTTTTTGTCTGAAATTCATTCGATATCTCTTGATTGATGGTTCGTTGCGCATGAAGGGTGTCGGCAACGTGTTGCTCTTGCTTTGCTTGAATCAATGCAGCCTGCTGCTTTTCGGCATCCCAGGCACGCTGGACTCGGGCTTGTCCGATTTGGATGCCAAAAATCAGCGCCATGAGCAGCAAGAACCCGCCCAAGATGAGGCCCCAGTGGCCCAGCAGGAAACGTGTGATCCAGTTCATGACGTACCCTCGTCCAGAGCTTGCAGCTTGTGCTGGTTCATGAGACCGATCACCTTGTCGGCATAGCCTGGATCAGTGGCATACCCGGCCTTGGCCAGTGCTTGTGCAAATGCTTCTGCCTTGAGGCATTGGAAGCACGGCTGATAGCGTGGGTTCTGTTTGAGAAATGCAGCGTGGTCATCAATGCTTTCTTGCCAGCTGGCGTACTTGCGCCACTTGGCAGGCACCACGACCCACTGGCCACGGATGAATTCCTTGGTCTGCAAAATCAAGGTCTCCCCCCGCCAGCGGCTGTCCGCCTTGATGCCAAAAAGGTTCTTGCCCACCTTAGCCAGACCCGACTCACCCCACCCTGACTCCAGCGCCGCTTGCGCGATCGTGATGCTGGCGAATACGCCTGTGCGCTTCGCTGTAGCCTGAGCGGAAGAGCCGATCAACGCGATGAACTCCATCGGCTTCATAGCAGCTCCTTTACATCTTTGGCTACTTCGTCGATCGAGTCATCTCGACGCTTGTCGATAAAAGCAAAGGTCCAGCGCACCATTGCCCATCCCGGCAGGCCACAGGCAAAGATCAATCCACCCATGGCACACAACCCCATGGTTGAAAACGCCCAGTGATGCAGATCGAAGTGTTCGACGGTGAATGCACCGCCACCGATGCTGGACACCACCGTGCTAATCAAACCCACGGCCCATTCCCGCTTATTCCGAGGCGGAGTCATCAGCATGACCACCACGGCTGCCAAAGTGGCCCCGCTTGCGACAGCGGCTGCCGTCCCTCCCAGCGCCTTGTAGGCCACCGCTGCTCCGGCAACCCCACTACTTGTCGGTTCTGGCATTCATTTCTCCAAAAAGAAACCCGCCGGGATTGCTCCTCGGCGGGTGGTTACAAAAATCAAGTTCAGATCAGGATTGATCAGCGGTATGCACCAACGCGTTCTCGGTCACGCAAGTCAGCTCAACCTGCTCAGCCCTGGGCTTGACGCTCATGACGCGCGCCAATTGAGACCAGGACTGCCCCACACCAAATGCAAAGTGCGTTCGCTCTCGGTCAGCACTGACCAGTGGCTCAAAACCGGGCTGGGTTTTCAGGATGGCATGGGCGGCAGTTGAGCCCTGCGTAACCTCAACGGCATCAGAAACCGAGCCATCTGGCTTTCGCAGAACAAGGTAATGAGCCGCTCCTGACTGCCAACCCAGCGGCTCAGAACACCGCACGGTTCTCGACTGGCTGTCCCAGCTCAAGACCTCACCACTCACACCCCAACGTGGAATGTCATGGCTGAGGGCAATCAGGTCGCCATAGGTCGGGATCAACCCTTCCAGCTCAGTGCGAAAGGTCACGATTCGTCGGCGATACCGATTGGCCGCCGCGATGTATTTCCCCTCGCGTATACCCTGGGACTTATCGGTACAGCCAAACAGCCTCACACGAGCAGGCTTGGCCGCCTGAGATCCAGGTAAGGCCACCGTGAACTCATCGGACTTCCAGCTCTTGGGATTGACGTATTCGATCGTGACTGCATCCGCCGTGGCATCGCCTGGCATCAGGTACTGGATCTTCAAGCTGTTGCGCACGATGTTTCTTGCAGAAAAAAGCGCCACCGGGATG
>JACCDG010087494.1_pt1 | contig 25199 bp, 18 predicted proteins | sample 7442471 | NCBI WGS metagenome assembly JACCDG01 (sample SAMN15323444, study PRJNA562643) | freshwater metagenome | isolation source: river surface water | place: USA:Blue River Watershed | collected 2017-08-17 | reverse complement strand
GGAAGGAGGCAGCTGGACCTACGACGTTGAAAACAGGAAAAAAATTCCAAAAAACACTCCCATTCCACCCATTCACTTTTTCAAATCCAATCAATGGATTGATGAAGCCATCACCTACACTGAAAAATATTTCAAAAAGAATACAGGTACATCAACTGCTCCTTTTTCATATAATAAAGAGAAAGTTTATTACCCCTGCACACATGCAGATGCAGAAAAAGCACTGGAGCAGTTCATCCATGAAAAACTGGATCTGTTTGGTATATATGAAGATGCCATGATCTGGAAAGAATCCACCTTGTTTCACAGCGTCATGTCTCCACTGTTGAACATCGGACTCCTCTCTCCACAACTTTTCATTGAAAAATTATTGGCAGCATACAAAAAGAAACAAGCACCCCTCAACAGCATCGAAGGCATCATCAGACAAATCATGGGCTGGAGAGAATTTGTTCAACTGACTTATCAGAAAATTGGTACAGCTCAACGAACAAAAAATTTCTGGGGATTCAAAAACCCCATGCCTCCTTCGTTGTACGATGGGACAACGGGCATACACCCCATCGATACTACCATTCATAAATTACTGAACAGCGGCTACTCTCATCATATTGAACGATTGATGGTGCTGGGAAATTTTATGCTCCTCTGTGAAATCGATCCTGATCATGTGTACAAATGGTTCATGGAAATGTACATCGATGCATATGATTGGGTGATGGTGCCCAATGTCTATGGCATGTCCCAATTCAGCGATGGAGGCATGATCACCAGCAAGCCCTATATCGCGGGTTCCAATTACCTGATGAAAATGGGTGATTTTGAAAAAGGTGAATGGCAGGGCATCTGGGACGGCCTGTTTTGGAGGTTTCTTTCTACTTACAGAATCGTATTCTCAAAAAATCCCCGATGGGCCATGTTGCTCAAAACATGGGATAAAATGGATGAAGCCAAAAAATCATCACATCTCCAAAAAGCAGAAAAATTTCTAAATAAACTCCACAAACGTGCATAAGTATTTTAAATATTGCAATAAATCGTCTTTAGATTGCTAAATATTTAAACGACATGATGAACCATCTCCAAACATCCTATTCGGATGGATTTTTCAATGTGAGTGCTGCACATGGATTTCTACCCACTCAACTTCCACTTGAAATACTTCCTGAACGTTACAACCGATTGCAGGAAATATTGGATGCAATGCCGGTGGTACTTCCCAGTGGTGAACATGGACTGCTGCATTATCCCAATAAAATTGAAGAAGCAGTACAGTCTTTGCCAAATTACATAGACCTCGTAAAAAAAGAAACCGATATCCATGTTATCCAGGCTCTTTACAGAGGATACTGCTTCCTGACATCTGCATTTACATTAGAAACATCCTTTCAGCATTACAGAACAACCGGCAATTACGGCAAAGCAAGAAACATTGTTCCCCCACAAATTGCTCAACCATTGATTCATGTTACAGATGCATTGCATGCATTTCCATGGCTGGATTACCACTATGGTTACTCATTGGGGAATTATAAAATGAAAGATAAAAACGGGGGACTCGAATGGAGCAATTTGGATATGTGTGTGCGATTCTCCGGACAACCCGATGAAGTTGGATTCATCATGCTGCACGTCGACATCAACCAATTTTCACCGCAATTGGTAGGCTCAGTAATGAATACGCTACAAGGAATCGAATCCCGGCAAAAAAATAAAATAGAAGCTGCATTGGATGAGAACATGACAACACTCAAGCGCATGAACGAGCGCAGAAGAGAAATGTGGAAGGCCTCCAGGTGGCAGCACTACAATGATTTCAGGGTTTTCATCATGGGAGTGAAAGGGAACGATGAAATATTTGGACCAGGACTCACTTACCAAGGTGTATGGGATGAACCCAAACAATTCCGTGGACAAACAGGCGCACAAGATGATATCATACCCATGGAAGATATCTTCAGCGGTGTAGTTAATTATTATCCTAAAAATGAGTTGACCAAATACCTGATGGACCTGAGGGCCTATCGGCCGAAGTGCATTCAACAATTTTTCATTGATCTTGAAAAAACCATGGAGGAAATGCATCCCAACGGAATGATGGGTGTATTGAAGGAACTCAACAGCTTCAACGGACTCTCAAGATTATTGGGCATTTTGGAAGAAATTTATTTCTTCAGAAACGGTCATTGGCAATTTGTACAGAAATACATCATGGCCAATACGCCTTACGCCAAAGCCACAGGCGGTACACCCATTACCAGTTGGCTGCCCAATCAAATAAAAGCAGTTTTGAATCAAATACAGGACGTGCTCGAGGCAATGTCATCGATTGAAAACAATGGAGATGTAAGCTCCAACGAAATTTTCAACCGGCTTCAACAAACCATCGATCAGAAAAAACAATTGCTGGCAGATCAGCTCGCTATGGTAGAAGAAGCACATTTCTCGGCTGATAAAGTATTCTCGCTGAATGAGAAGTATGGACTGAAAGACGAGCAACATTGATCAATATTTTACAAAAAATAAACAATGTTTTTCACCCTGAGCGATACCAGGGTTGGGGCAAAACATCCCATTATTTTGAAGGATGGTATTTTAAAATTCTCAACGAAGATGGAACGGAAGCTCTTGCCATCATTCCAGGTATCGCCATGGATGAACAGGGAAATAAACAATCATTCATCCAAGTCCTGGATGGCAAAAGAAAATCTGCCCGCTACCACAAATTTCCATTCGAAGATTTCAACGCAGAAAAAAATGTATTTCAAGTTTCCATTGGAAAAAATGACTTCTCATCAAACTCCATAAAACTGGATATTGAACAATTGCGGGGTGAGCTTCGCTTCAGCAACAATATACCCTGGCCAAAGTCTCTTTGGAGTCCGGGTATCATGGGGCCCTACTCGTTTGTACCATTCATGGAATGCTACCATGGAATCGTAAGCATGAACCATGAAATCAACGGGCACTTGGTGGTGAACGGAAAATCAATTGACTTCAACAGAGGAAAAGGATACATTGAAAAAGACTGGGGAACATCATTCCCTTCATCATATATCTGGATGCAAACAAATCACTTTTCAGAGGAAAACATTTCACTGAAATGTTCTGTTGCAAAAATTCCATGGCTGGGAAGTTCATTTGTTGGATTCATTGCAGGATTCTGGTGGAAGGATAGATTGATTCGATTTACCACTTACAACCAATCAAGACGCATCAAAACTTTTGCGAACATCGAACATGTAACCATTGGATTGGAGAACAAACAATATTTACTCGATATACATGCACTGCGTGATGTACCCACTGCATTGGCATCACCTATACTGGGTTTGATGGATGGAAGAATTGAGGAAACCATGAATGCAATTGTGCATGTAAAAATAACCGAGAAAAAATCCGGCAGGGTTGTATTCGATGATAAGGGAATGCATGCAGGATTGGAAGTTGCAGGCAATATCGAAGAGCTGTTTATATAAAGTAACTCCTGTTTTAAATTAAACAACTTGTTGTAATAACAATACCCCCGCCAATCCCACCACAGCAAGGATGGTCTCCATGATGGTCCAAGAACGCAAACTGTTCTTTACGCTTACTCCAAAATATTCTTTGTACAACCAGAACCCTGCATCATTGACATGGGATAAAACCATAGAGCCCGCACCAATGCTCAATGCCAATAAATTGGGATTTACATCTGTGCTTGCAAGCAGCGGCAAAATAATTCCTGCAGCAGTGATACCGGCAACCGTTGATGATCCGGTAATTACGCGCAGCATGGCTGCAATGAGCCAGGAAAGGACCAGTGGATGGATGGCATTGTTCAATGCAATATCCATCACTGCTTCGCCAAGCTTCATCATTTGCAACACCTCCTTGAACGCGCCGGCACCTGCAAATGTTAATAAAAGTGGAGCGATGTCTTTTGCTGCCTCGATCATCCAGCTTTGCATTTCACTCCAACTGACCGATCGCCTGAATCCTAAAAAATACAAGGCCGCTATCAGTGAAAGCAACAGAGCCACTGTGGGATCACTGATCAGATCCACCCATTCATGGTTGAAAAAAGAATTGCTTGCGATCAACAAAACAGGGAGCAAGATGATGGATAAACTCACTATAAATGAAGGCAGATGAGAAGATTTGTCTTCAACATTGAAATGCATGGGATTGGCTGGAATATTTTTCAGGCTCTTTCCAAAAAGCCAACCCGACAACAACATGGCAGGAATGGATATGATGATTCCCCAACCCAATGTAGTTCCCATGTCGGCTCCTGGCAGATGCGTTACCAAATAATATGGAGCAGGATGAGGAGGAAGAAATCCCTGTGTAATAGACAAGGATGCCAACATGGGTATGCCCAGATAAACGGGATTCATGTTTTGTTTCTGTGCCGTTGCCAGCACCAATGGAGTGAGCAATAAAAATGCAACAGAAAAAAACAGGGGCAATGAAACAATGAATCCAATGATCATGAATGCCAATGGCAATCGCTTGGGTCCGAATACTTTGATGAGCTGATCAGCAATGACGTGACTGGCATTTGACTTTGCAATGACCTTTCCTATCATGGCCCCCAATACAATGATTGAAATGATTGAACCGAGTGTGGCCCCCATGCCTTTTTGAATCGCTTCCACCAACATTTTACCGCTCAGTCCATATGATAGTCCCATGAAAAGAGCAACAATCAAAAACGACAGAAAGGGTTGCACCTTGGCATAGGAAATCAATACAACCAATAAAGCGATGCCAACCAGCAAGAGGATCCACATAGATTTCCGTTATTAGATTCGTCTCTTAAAGATAGAGCATTCAGCAGGATCATTTTCACTTCATTCAATAAGATAAAGTTGTTGTAGATTTAGGTAGCTTCACTCAAACACAAATCTTGTCATCATGAAAAATTTCATTCTTGTATTTGCGTTGCTTTGCAGTTCAATCATCCAAGCCCAACCCGTTCGTCTGGCAGTTGCAGGTATTGCACACGGACATAATGGATGGATTCTCGGCAGAAAAAATGATGCAGCAGTTCAATTGGTGGGTATCTATGAGACCAATAAAGAATTGGTTAAAAAAATGATGGATAAATATCATCTCGACCCTGCTCTTTTTTATGACGACATGAATAAAATGCTTGAGGAAGTCAAACCTGAAGGTGTTTTGGGATTTGGAACAACACTGCAACACCTCGGTGTAGTGGAAGCTTGTGCCCCAAAAGGAATTCATGTGATGGTGGAAAAGCCCATGGCAACTACAGTTGCAGATGCAGAGAAAATGGTTGCACTCGCCAGAAAGTACGGTATTCTGTTGCTGACCAATTTTGAAACATCCTGGTATCCGACGACAGATAAATCATTTGCGCTGACACGCGATACGTCCTTCATGGGACCCATCAGAAAAGTGGTGGTTCACGATGGACATGAGGGTCCGAAAGAAATAGGAGTTTCAAAAGAATTTTTTGAATGGCTGACCGATCCTGTTCAAAATGGTGGAGGTGCATTGATGGATTTTGGTTGCTACGGTGCAAACCTGATGACCCTCTTGATGAAAGGATCCATGCCTCTCTCCGTCACTGCCGTTACTTCACAATTCAAACCGCATATTTATCCAAAAGTAGAAGATGAAGCTACCATCATCCTACAGTACCCTGATGCGCAATGCATCATTCAAGCTTCATGGAACTGGCCATTTGCAAGAAAAGACATGGCGATTTATGGAAGAAGCGGCTATATCATAACCAAAGACAACAACCAGATGAAAGCAAAGGGAAAAGTTGGATCAGAAATAGATTACAAACTTACCGCTCAAGAGACCAATACCTATACCAGTCCGTTTTTATACTTCGCAGACGCCATCAGAAAAAAAATCACCATCCCTGCCTTTGGTGCATACTCGATGGAGAATAACTTGATCGTTGTAAAAATTTTAGAGGCCGCCCGCAATGCTGCAAAAACCGGTAAGACCATTTTCCTGAAATAAGATGCCCAAAAACATCAAAAAAGAAAATCTCCCGCAAAAGATTTGCGTAGTCTGCCTACGTCCCTTTACCTGGCGCAAAAAATGGGAGAAGGTATGGGATCAGGTACAATATTGCAGTGATCGATGCAGACACAACAAAGGGAAAGGTCCAAAAATGGATTTCAGTCGCTGAATTGTTAGAAAATTGTCAAAATATTGTAAAATTATGGCTCTTTTTTAACCATTCTGATTAAACAAAGCCTATTTATTAACAGATTTTGAACTAACTAGCGTACTGCGCTGTATGCCTGAAAGGCAATTCCCTTGCGTTCCAAGCATACACGCTAGAAAAAGTTCATCTATCACCCTAAACATAAACAAAATGAACATGAGAAAATGTGCAATTTTCATGAGTTTTTTTGTTTTGCTGGCGGCAAATACAATTGCCCAGGAAACAAAGAAAATCACGGGTAAGGTCACCGACAACAATGGTGAAGCTTTATCCGGTGTAACAGTTGCGGAAGTTGGTGGTAATGCCAAGGCAATTACCAGCGACCAAGGAACCTACACCATCCAGGTTGGATCAAAAACAACCACTTTGAGATTCAGCTCCGTTGGTTTCCAAGATGCTGATGCAAGAATTGGAAACAGAAATGCAGTTGATATTTCACTTGTGAGAGAATCCGGTTCTCTTTCTGAAGTTGTCGTAGTTGGATACGGCGTTCAACAGAAGAAAGCATTTACAGGATCTGCAGCCAAAATCGATGCAAAAGAATTTGCCCAGTTGGTTACACCATCTGTCGATAAACAACTTGCCGGTCGTGCTGCGGGTGTTCAGGTTGTAAACGCTGGTGGTGACGTAGGTACTCCAGCCCGTATTCGCATTCGCGGTATCAACTCTGTAACTGGTAACCAGTCACCTTTGATTGTGGTGGATGGAGTTCCCTTTATCACCGGTAACCTCGCTGCTGCAACCAACTCAAACGCGTTGGGTGATATCAACCCTAATGATATTGAGAACATCGAAGTATTGAAAGATGGATCTGCAACTGCAATCTATGGTTCAAGAGCTGCCAACGGTGTCATCATGATCACTACTAAAAAAGGATCAAAAGGGTCTGCAGTAAAAGTAAACTACGACGCAACCTATGGTTTCACTTCTCCCATCAAGACATACGAATTGCTGAACAATGCTCAATTTGTAGAAATTGCAAACGAGAAGAGAACCAACCAAAATCTGACAGGTTGGGCTAATGCAGGAGACGGTAAAACATACGACTGGCAGCGCCTGATCATGAGAGACAATGTATTGGGTATTCAGCAAAACCTGAGTGTAAATGGCGGAAACAACAAAAGCACTTATTTCCTCTCATTGAACTACAGTGATCAAAAAGGTGTATTGATCTCCAACCAGAACAAGGCATACAGATTGCGTTTCAACTTTGAGCATGAAGTCAACAAATACATCAAGATTGGCAACAACCTCACTTTGTCGAAGCAAATTGACAATGATCAAAACAATGGTACCAATGCCTTGAGTGGAGCAGTTGCTTCTGCACTGCGCATGTTGCCCAACGTTGATCCATACAATGCAGACAATGTTACAGGATACAATATCCGTTACCCGGCCTTGAACCAAGTTGGACTGGGCCCTAACGTGAGCAACGTTGACGACAACTATACCAACCCCTTGTTTACATTGAATGAGAACGTGTACTCATCTGACAAGCTTCGTGTAAACAACAATCTTTTTGTTGAATTGAGTCCAGCTAAAGGATTGAAGATCCGCTCTGCATTCAACTATGATTTCTTTGACGATTATTCATATATCTCCTGGTCATCTATCCACGGAGATGGTTTCAGCTCAAGAGGTTATGTATACAATGCCGGACAGCAAATCCAACGTATGGTATGGCAGAACTACATGAACTACAACAAATCATTCAACGGTGGTCACAATATGTATGTAACAGCCGGACATGAAGTACAGGAAGATATGAGCCGCTTTGTGAGTGGTTCTTTGCAACAGCTTTCCGATCCATTCTTCCAACAAAAGAATTTGATCGGTGGATCTGGTGCCCTCCAATTTGCAAGTGGTGGATACGGCAAGAGCGGTTTCCATTCATTGTTCGGACGTTTCAATTACGACTTCAGAAGCAAGTATTTTGTTCAGGGATCTGTTCGTAGAGATGGACAAAGCTCTCTCGCACCTGATAACCGCTATGGTATTTTCCCTGGCGCCTCTGCAGGATGGAGAATTTCAGAAGAAGGTTTCTGGAAAAACAATACAGCGCTCAACAATCTTTTCAGTGATGTAAAACTGAAAGGCTCATATGCAATCGTAGGAAACCAGCTTGGCGGATTCCCATACCTGAGCACATTCAGCTCTGCTGCCTATGGTAATATCCCAGGTTTGGCGCCAAGTGCCATCGGTAACCCTTCATTGCAATGGGAAAGAAGCAAGAAGTTTGACGTGGGTATTGAGTTGAGCATGTTCAAGAATCGTCTGACCTTTATGGCTGATTGGTTCCTGAATGACATCGACCAACTCGTGTTCGCCGTTCCAACACCTAACTCTGCTGGTATTCCAGGCAACTCTATCAGCCAAAACATTGGTTCTGCTAGAAACAATGGATTGGAGTTTACTTTGATGGGAGATATCATCTCAACAAAGAACTTTGTATGGAATTTCAATGCCAACTATACCAAATTGAAAAATGAAATCACTTCTCTTTATTCTGTAGGAGGTGTTCCAGTACTTACTATTCCTGGATCATTCAACAGAATTGAAGTGGGTCAATCACTCAACTACATCTGGGGTTGGAGATATGCCGGTGTGAATACACAAACCGGTAATCCTATGTACCTGAAAGCCGACGGTTCACTGGTTCAGAGAAGTACTGTAAATGGTGCATACTATACTGCTTCTAGCAAAGATGATGCAACCATGACAACTGCGAATCAAACAACCATCACAGATGCAGACAAAGTAAATCTTGGAAACAGTCTTCCTACTTTCTTTGGAGCATTGACCAATAATTTCCGTTATAAGAATTTTTCTTTGGAAGTAATGTTCAGATTCCAAGGTGGAAACAAGATCATGAATATCACCCGCCAGGAAGCTTTGTTGAGCCAAAACTTCCACAACAACGGAGTTGAAATCATGAACCGCTGGAAACAGGCAGGTGATGTAACTGATGTTCCCCGCTTGCGTTATGCACAAAGTGCAACTGTTAACCAGACAGGTGCGGCGATTTCAAGATTCGTTGAAACAGGTGATTACGTAAGACTTCAAAACCTTGTATTGAGCTATAACCTCGGCAGCAAAGGCTTATCCGAAAAAACAAACGGATACGTGAAAAACGCAAGAATCTTTGCCCAGGGTCAGAACTTGTTCATTATGAGTAAGTACAGCGGATTGGATCCAGACAATGCCAGCCAGTCAGGTCAAGACAATGCGGTTTCTCCGTCATTGAGAATTCTCTCTGTTGGTCTTAGCGTAGGATTTTAATCAAACATTCACTAAAGAATAAAAATGTATACAATGAACATATTTAAAAACATCCAAAAAAATGCAGCCCTCTTGCTGATCGTTTTGATCGCAGCGAGTTGTGAAAAGGTCTTGGATCAAGCACCTTACTCTGCATTCACTGATGAAAGTGTATTCACAACATCAGACCGGGCAACGCTTGCCCTCAACGGTGTGTACGATGCTGCACAAACAGGCGGACCCTCACTCGCTGGTCGCGGTTATCCTTTTGGTGCTGCTACCATTGAGCAAGGCGACAACAGAGGTGAAGACATGGTGAACCTCCAAGCTTTTTACCAAATCACTTATCAAGGTACTTATACCCCTGCAACCGCAAACAATGTTTCCATGTGGGATAACACCTACAGCATGATCAACAAAGCAAACATTGCCATTGAGGGATTCAAGAAAGCAAGTGCCGATGGTGTATTGACTGCTGCATTGGCAACCCAATATGAAGCAGAATGCAGATTCCTTCGCGCACTCGGACACCATGAGTTGCTTGTTCATTTTGCCCGTCCGTTTTTGGATGGTGCAGGTGCTCAACTGGGTGTTCCATACAGAGATTATGCAGTAAAAGGCAGTGAGACATTGGAAAAACTTCAGAAAGAACCACGTCCAAAAGTTTCAGAAACTTATGCAAAATTGTTGGAGGACCTGAAATTTGCTGAAGATAATCTCCCTGTAACCAATGCAGGCGGGGCTATTTTCAGAGCACAAAAATCAGCAGCCATTGCATTGAAGCAGAGAGTTTATTTGCACATGGGACAGTGGGCCAATGCAGTTGCAGCCGGTAATCAATTGATTCCTGCAGCTGTAAATACTGCCAATCCTTCTGCTACCAAGAGCTTGATCGGAAACCACAACCTGATGTCAACTCCCAACGGTTCTTTTGGATTCACAACAGGCAACAGCGTAACTGCTGAAAACCTGTTCACCATCAAAAATGATCCATTGGACAACGGATCTGTAAACGGTGCTCCTGCTGCCATGTATGGTTCTACCGATTTACTCGGACGCGGACTGGTTTGCGTATCTCCCATCATTTGGAACAACACAGGATGGTTGGAAGATGATAAAAGAAGAACCACTCTTTACAGAAATGGTGGAAGTGCCATTGGCCGTGCCATCATGACTACCAAATACACAGACTATTCTGGTCGCGGTGATAATACCCCTATCATCAGATTTGCTGAAGTATTGTTGAACCAGGCAGAGGCAGAAGCAAGGGTTGCAACAGGTGTATCTGCAAGAGCAGTGGACCTCTTGAACATGGTTCGCAACCGTTCTTTGAATACTCCAGCTACACAAGAATACAAAGTAGCAGACTTTGCTGATCAAACAGCATTGATCAGAGCAATCCTATTGGAAAGAAGAATAGAATTCCTTGCAGAAGGAAGACGCTGGCCAGATATCCACAGAACAGCACAAGATCCTATCGCAGCATTGAGACCTGCAGGTATTCCGGCAAAAGTTACCAATGGTGGCGTAACCGGAACAACATTGGCTCAGTACGGATTTGGAAAGGCTGTAACCACTGCCCAGGCTGCAATACCTTACAGTGATTTCAGATTTATTTGGCCAATCCCGGCATTGGAAATTACTACCAACCCTGTTATCCAACAGAATCCTGGTTATTAATGCTCATGCAATTTGTCCTATAATCAAAAAGGAGATCGAAATCGATCTCCTTTTTTTATGCATAATCAATATGATCAATGGATTTTTTTCAACACATCTGCAACGCGTTTACCCAAATGGAACCCCTTGTCCAAGAAATAAGTATCCAGTTCTTTTGATTGATATTTCCCCTCTTCATGAATACCTGAGGCACCAAAAGATGATTTCCAATCATCGCCTCCTATAACGATCATCCCATAGACCATCATGGCATGCAATAGACTGGATTGCACCAACTCTTCCCCCGAAGAGAATCCTCCTGCTGTCACAAAAACCGCACCCAGCTTATTTTTCAAGGGTTGTCCCTCGAAAGGCCAGGTTTTGATGAATGATAAAATTTCGGGAGATGGATTTGCATTGAAAACCGGAGATCCAATCACAATGGCATCAGCAGCAAGTAATTCCTGTGACTTTACCTCGTTGACTGACTTTACGATTGCTTTGATATCACCAGATGCAACTATTCCACTTTGAATGGCCTTGGCCATTTGTGCTGTATGTCCACTTGCTGAGTGATAAGCAATCAAAACAGTCTTGGATTGTCCAACTATTGGATTTGTAAGTGCAATAAAAAGGGTTAGAAAAGAAAAATATTTAGAAATGATGTGCATCTTGTTTAAAACTGTCGCATTTGAAAATACGGAGTTTTAAATATTACAGCAAATCTGGTTGTTGAATCTGACTCCACATGTATGGTTGCACCATGTTCATCAGCTACATTTTTTACAATGCTCAATCCGAGTCCGGTTCCACCTTTTTGCTGTTTTGTTGTAAAGAATTTCTTGAATATTTTATCGAGGATTTCAGGTTGAATCGGCTTGCCTGAATTTTCGACAGTGATTTTCAACTGGTCATCTGCATGGTGTGAAGTAATATTCAGAACCTTTTCGTCTGCGTCATCCATGGCATCAATAGCATTTTTAATCAAATTCGACCACAATTGAAACAGCTTGATTTCATACCCATATATATACGCCCGCTTATCTATATCAAAATGCAATTGTATGTTCCGCTTGAGCTCATAATTAAAAATATTCAATACTGTTTTAATGTTCTCATGCAAATTAAAAGTGATACGCTCCATTGAATCATCTGTCTTGATAAATGATTTAATGTCTCTGACTACTTTGGCAGATTTTTCAACAGAGGTCTGAATGGTATCAAGGAGATTACCAATGACCTGTACATGATAAATTAAATTAAGTACATCAACATTGTTTTCATAATCGACTATTTTTCGAATCACATCTACTTCTGCACTGTTGATCCTGCATTTTACCAACATTTCATTGATGAGATCTATATTGTTAAACGGGCCTCCATAAAGATCATACAATACCCTGAGCATTTCTTTACGCTCCTTGATCATTTGCAAGCCCCCCACATAAATTTCCGGTTTGTGAGTGCCTGCATATTCTAGAGCAAAATTTCTTTGCTCCTCTGTACACTTGCCGACAACATCGCGCATCAAAAGATCAAACGTAGAAAAAATATTTTCTGCACCAACTTTGATAGCTCCTAGTGGCGTATTCAAATCATGTGCAATACCAGCAGAGATTTCTCCAATGGTAACAAGTTTTTCCTGATCAATGATTGATTTGGATAAATCCAGGTTGCGCTTTGTGTTTTCCAACACTTTTTGTTCGAGTGTCTCATTGATTTTTTTCAGTTCCTCCTGGCTTTTGATCAGTTTTTCATCAGCTTCTTTGCGCTCAGAAACATCATTCTCAACAGCTATATATCCAGTCAATTCTTCATTGTCATCTATGACGGGAACGATATTCAATTCAAGCCAGTACTCATTTCCATGTTTTCCTCTGTTCAAAACCTCAGCATTGACCACCTCTCTTCGCTGTAACTTTTCACTAATCATTGCAGTAGTCTTGGGATTTGTTTTCTCAAATTGAAATATTTTAGGAGTGTTGCCAATTAATTCCTCTGCAGTATAACCGCTGATCTTTAATACGCTGTCATTCACCCAAACTATTTTTCTATTTTTATCAGTGATCACAACAAGGTTGGATGTATACTTAGCCACCAAAGAAAGTTTATCTATTTCTTCCTCTGCCAATTTTCGCTCTGTGATATCCTGCATGGTTCCTACCAGAGAAGTTGTTTGACCATCTGATGAAATATTTATCTCACCTACAGCTGAGATCCAGCGAACCAGATTTGTGTCTTTTTTTACAATTCTGAAATCCTTGTAAAATCTAACCTGTTTTTTGCAGGCAGCATGAAAATGATAAGCAAAATCCTCTCTCTCCTTTTCCACAACCAATTGCAGCCAATCGTTGAACCCCCATACCGGTTGATCATGAATACCAAATATTTGCAACAATCCTTCGGAAAATGTGAATTCATTTTCGGAACATAAAAATTCAAAACTGCCGAGACTTGCAATCTTTTGGGCTTCAATCAGTTTAATTTGTGCCTGCTGAAGATCGGCTGTTCTTACCTTGATTTGGTCTTCGAGTCCAAGTGTTAGTCGTCTGTTATCATCTCGCTGTTCCTTGAGACTTTCCTTCAATGAATCAAAAGCATTGTTCAATGCACCTATCTCATCGTTGGAGCGGATCATCGATAAATTGACATCATAATTGCCTTTTTGTAATTCGTTTGCAATTTCTGTAAGATCAACAATAGGTTGTGATATTCTTCTGGCTATCAGAAAGAATATGATCAGAGAAATACTCAGAATAAATGGAAAGAGAAAATATATGGGTCTATTAAGAGAAGAAACCAGTTCATTGATTTTAAGCTTAGATGCAGCAATCAATACGGTTCCATTAAAATCAGGAGCACTGAAAGGATATTGCTCATATACATATGAAATGGAATCTCTTTGCAGTATTGTTTCAGCTGGCAAAGAAGGATAGCTGATAAAAACCGAGTCTTTGTTTGTTGTCGGATCATTGATGATGATGGCAACAAATTCAAAATCTGCTGTACCGGCTGCAAAATCGACCGTCTTTTTTAATCCGGTAAAATCATTGTTTTTGAGTGAAAGCTCAACACCCAAAGAAACTGTCTTGGCCAGTTCCTTGATTTGATTTTCCTTGTTCTCTTTGAATAGCTTTTCCTGACGAGACGGGTAATACCAGGCTGCAATCAGTAAAATAATCAAAAGACCGATTGCAAAAGGCAACCAGATTTTGAATGAAATTTTTTGAAAATATGAAAACATCAATTAACCAAGTTGATCAATAAAAGTGGATCAATTTTATTGCCCTCTTTTGAAATGATTCCAATTGCACCTGTATTTTTACTCACATAATTCAATATCTCTTCGTCACTGTCAAAGAACAAGGGCGGATTGGCTCGACCCTGAAATACAAGCGACAACCAAAATTTTTGTACCCCTGAAGAAGTTGTTTCATAGAGGAGTTTGCATACTTCGTCGGATTTTGGATGCTTGGGAGATGGCAATACAATGACCACAGGTTTACCAGATGACCATGTGGAATATTTTACCTTGAAAACCTGTCTTGCCTCTTTGAGTTGAATGGATGCATATCCAGTTTTATTCCCAATGAGTTGCAGATTGGATTGGGCAAACCCTTTCATCCATCCAAAAACATTGAATGCAAATACAACAAAGAATATTTTAACCCAGCTTCTCATATATCAAAATCCATATGCCAATTGTAAACGGAACGAGAATTTATCAGAATGCATAGTACTCATATTGTGATGATGCAAGTTTGAGTATTCCACCTGTGCTTTGAGATTGATCAAGTGATTGAACTCGTGCTTGTATCCCACTGCCCATTTCTTTGTCTTCAATTCGTATGTATGCAAATCCTTTTCATCAATTTTTAAATATTCAAATAAAACATACGGCACATGTTTCTCCTGAATACGATATCCTGCATATATAAAATTGGCAACATTATTGGCTGTTCCCAAGGTATCCGTATGCGTTATATTGTAAGTGAATTCATTCAACAACTCCAACTTGGGTGAAAAATTGGCAAATGAAAAACTGATCAAATGATAATTGAGTGCTCCTTTGTAGAGTGGACCACTGTAGTGCGTTCTCGGAGCAGCATGTCCACTGTGCGTTCCAGAAGCATTCTTCTCCAAAAAATCATAATAATAAGAAGCCCCTATTCTCATACCATCTTTGGGCTTGATATGAAATGCTGCAGTCAAAGACATATCCAAATTGTCGTTGAATACATCGGTAGATGAAATGCCATTCCCTACAACAATATCATATCCGAAATTTTGATCGCCCAAATTCTGTCCTTGCATCTGCAATCCAAGCGTATGCAATGGAACGAGGTAGCTGAAAGCAGCAGGACGATCAATCACCGGAAAAAACAAACGACCGTGATGGTAAACGTCGTTCCAATAATTCACAGGAGAATGAACTTTTCCAAAAATCAGATTATGGTTTTTATAGTAATTAAACTTCACAAAACTTCTTTCAATACTTGGTAAAAAAGAAGTTGCAGAATTACCATTGAATCTGATCACATATTCACCAAGAAATGAAATCTTATCATTCAGCTTTGAAGAAACAAAAAAATCATGCTCCCCGATTGAAAAAAACTGATCTGCATGATCTGAATAATCCATTGTGTACTCAAGATGTCCAAACCCATTGAACTGGGTAACAGGTTTTTGAGCATGCACAACATTCAATGTAAATGCCAGTATAATCAAAAATAATATGCGATTGAATTGCATAGAGGCGGATTAAAATCTAAGATATCGTTTGTTCAAAATAGGTTCTATCGCTTTTACCAGGTCAGTCTCATCCCAGGGTTTGGAGATAAAGGAGTCCAATAAATTATCATTGACAAGATCATCCACTTGAATGGCATTGGCCTGACCGGACAACATGATACACTTTAGATCAGCGTATTTCTGTTTGATTTCCCTTATAAAATCTGCACCGGACATATGGGGCATGTGATAATCTACGACAACAAAAAGCACGTCTATGCTCTCGTTAACAAGGCCCTCTATGTCTTGAACAGCTTTTTGGGGATCTGTGTAAAACTCAACAAGCGTACACTTGGCATCTACATATTTTTGAAGCTGAATGCCCAGCATTTGAAGGATGTGCGGATCATCATCTATACAGACCACTGCATATTTGAACTCTTTCATAAGGTGTCGTATTCATGGAGGATATTCGTTTAATGAAATTGATTTTTATCACTAAAAGAATAAACAAAATATTTATTGCTGATTCACCGAGTAGAAGTCGGTCTCGCCTGCAGCAGCGGGGATTTTCTTGGAAGTTGGAAGGTTAATAAAAATACAAAATTATTCTATCAATTATCATGGAATGACAAAGAATCTAATTTCAACATGTGAAAATTTACTACGACGGAGTCTGCGTGATGTGCTCTGGATTCGCAAGATGGATACATCGGCACAGCATTCCGGGGTCGATCACATTCATCCCATTACAGAAAGCATCAATTGTCATCCCTGCTTCAATGAGGGATACAGTGTTGGTAGAAATCAGTGAAGGAGATCTTAAATACAAATGGGATGCCATCAGAGAGATTTTAAAAATACTGCCGCCCCGCTACAGATGGATGCATCACATTGCTGGTTGGGTGCCCAACAAATTACAAAATTGGATATACAATATAATCGCATCAAATCGTTATAAAATATTCGGCAAATACGAGACATGTCAGTTGATTGACTGAATTAAAATTTAATTCCCGCAGTCATGAAAAAAGTTCTGCCATCTGCAGGCATGGCACCTGGACCGGGATACCCACCAGCTCTTCTTGTAAAATAAAATTCATTGGTCAGATTATTGATGCCGGCCTTGAAATTGTATTGCTTGTGATTCCATGCCATTGTCAAATCCCAAACTGCATAAGACGGAATGAGTCCGATGTTTCCATTCGCTGAAGCCTGAACCGTATTGTTTGCATCGCTGTATGCTTCGCTGGTATAACTGTGCTGTGTAGTAAGCGTTATATTTCTATAGCCAACTGTCAATCCACTTCGAATGATTTGATCGGGAGCGTTTTCTACACGCCTGTTGCGAAGATTCGTCTCCACCAATTGATTGCTGCTGTTTTTTGCAATCACTTTGAAATCACCATAGCGACTGTCATTGAGCGCAATGGATGAAAACATCCGCAGTTCCCATTTTTTGGGATACAACTGCTTCCTGAAAAAACTGTATTCCACCAGTGCCTCTATGCCCTTGCTGTTGCTGTTGCCTACATTCGTTCTAAAATTATAAAAACTCCCGTCCTGTCTTTGTTGCACAATGGTTCCAATTCGATTGTTGTATTGCAGAAAATATATACTGGCATCAAATATGAAAACATCACCATACTTTCCTCTGAAACCAAGATCAGCGTTGAATCCTTTGGAATCTTTCAACTGCTGATCAATGATATCTGTAGTGGGAGGTGCTGCCAGATCTGCAAATTGAACCGGACGATAAGCCTGTGAAATATTGGCATAGATTTCAACCAATTTTCCTGCATGATACTCTGCACCAATGCCGGAAAGCAAGAACCCTCTTGATCTGTTTTGATTTTGCAATAAAACAGGTGTTACACCTGCAAAGCCGTTACGTCCTGATGCAGCTCCTTCAACATACTCATACCTCAATCCGGGAATGAGCAAATATTTTTTTCCAATCCTGAAAACATTTTCTATAAATACTGCCGCATTGAAACTTGTAAATTGGATATCTCTTGTCCATACTCCATCACTTAATCGCATGTCGTAATCTCCCTCAACCGAACCTTTGCCATCTGCAACGAACCTGCGGGTATTGCCATTGTATATTCTGATGCCAGATGAAAAATGATGTGCATTGCCAAACAATGCATAGTTGGTGAGGGATCGCAATTCTGCCCCGTAGTTTCTGTATTTGTCAATATTGAGATTCCGCGGACTGAATGTGCCAGAAAGATTGTTGATGGTATCTGCCGTCAATATCCCGGCAGATGGCATGAACCCCACACTGTTGCGGTTTCCATGCAATCCAAACAATTTCATTTGAAATGTTGTAGACGAACGCTGTTTCCACTTGGCGATGATTGCCATGGTTGACCAGTCAATATCCATCCAATTTCTGCTGCGATAACTCTTTCGGATATCGGTCTTGAAATCATTGTCAAGCAGTCCCCCAGGCTGCTGACTCCTGATATGTGATTGCATGTATTCGGCAGTGATTTCGAAATGCTGACTTGGTTTATATGTTATGGTTGCAAATCCGGCATTGGTAAAAAATCGACTATTGTTTCTATATCCATCAGCATTTCTATGATCAAAAAATGCATAGTAATGAAGCTTGTTGGATTTGCCGCCAATTGCATTGTACGTATTGAAGAGTCCATTGCTCCCTGCTGATTGCTGAGATTCCCCCTGAAATTTTTTTGTCATTTCGCTTCCATTGCGGAGAATATAATTGACCATTCCGCCAAACTGCGGACCATATTGCAATGCCCCGTGTCCGCGTATGATTTCAATGCGCTGTACCGCTTGTAGCTGGGGATTGTAATAGGCCTCCGGATATCCGTATGGATCGGCAGCAATATCGTATCCGTTTTGACGCACATTGAATTCCCAGCTTCTGTTTGGACTGAGTCCGCGTGCTGCAATACCTATCTGAATCCCGCTGCCATCGTTTTCCCAGATTTGGATTCCCGGAACTTTTGCAACAACCTGACGCATGGTATTGCTGACAACATTTCCCATTACATTGTCCATAACAATCAGCGAACTTTTCTTTCCGGCATATATCGATGTACCAACGATTTCAGGCATCAGCTGAATGTCCATTTTACTCGATCTGCCAACAATGGTGATGTCTTGCAGATACTTGACATGAATGGCACTGTCTTTTTTCAGCGAATCGATACCTTGAGCGTATATATAGGAAGAATACAAAAGTGGCAAAAACATGAAAATCCTCATCACAGCCATATGCCTGCAAAAGTCCACCTGCCATGCCTTGGATACTTACGATAACAGAAAAACCGGTTTTCGAAATCAGAAAATTTCAATGACCTGCTTGTTAAACTGATACAGTGCCTCATTGTCCTGCAGCAGTCTGAGTGCACACAATCGGTAGGCTAAAAAAAATTTGTCTGTAGAAAAAATAACCCTTTACTTTGTATTTCAAAGTACTTTTATATGATGAATAAAATCTTGGGATGGTTACTGGCCATCGTTTTCAGCTTGATTGCATTGATCAATATATTTTGGGGCAATGACAGTATATTCGGCATATTCCTGCTTTTACTTGCCCTATCCTATATACCAACCATCAATGACTTGATCGCACTTAAAACAGGCATCCGACTTCCACTATGGTCAAAAATTGCCATTGCCGTCTTCATCATTTGGTCAAGTTTGGGAGTAGGAGAACTTTTCGACAAAATAGATATGATGCTTGAATCATTTCGATGATCTAAAAATTGAATGCAATGAACAACACAAAAGAACAACTGGATGCGATCAAAGACATCAGAAACATGATGGAACGCTCTTCCAGGTTTTTATCTCTCAGCGGGTTATCAGGCGTAGCCATTGGATTGATCGCTCTCCTGGGCGTTTCAGTGTTTTGCCTACACTTTCATTTCTCACCACTGGAAAAAGGTTATTACCAAATATTTCAAACAGAATCCGGTTCTTCAGACAATGATGCACTCCATTTTATGATCATTACCGCCATCGGGGTTTTGCTATTCGCCATTGCCAGCGGCACCATCATGTCAATCCGAAAATCAAAAAAATTGATGCTCCCCATTTGGGATGCCAGCTCAAAACGGATGCTGATCAACATGTTGATTCCTCTTACAACTGGAGCGATTTTTTGTCTCATTCTCTTGTCCAAGAATCTTTTTTCAATGCTCGCGCCTGCGAGTTTGATATTCTACGGACTGGCATTGGTCAATGCCAGCAAGTATACCCTCGAAGACATCAAGTATTTGGGTGTGATCGAGATTGTTCTGGGATTGTCTTCCGCTTGGTGGGTTGACTTGGGACTGATCAACTGGACAATTGGATTTGGGGTGCTACATGTTTTATATGGATTCTTTCTGCACGCAAAACACGAAAAGTGAAAAATGTAATCAGCGGATTGAACAAAGCTTTCGAAAGCAGGGTGCGGTTGGGTATCATGTCCATCTTGATGGTCAACCAGACAGCCGATTTCATCACATTGAAGCAACAACTCAATGTAACAGACGGCAATATCGCCAGTCATATCAATGCGTTGGAGAAACTTCAATACCTGGAAGTGATCAAACAATTCATTGGTAAAAAACCCAATACATCATATAAAGCAACCAAATCAGGCAAAAAAGCTTTCACCGAACACCTTGATGCACTGGAAAAACTGATCAGGGTGTCTAACTAAATAAAATCTATTAATTTATGTCACAAGATTTGCAAAATGCGATTCTGAAAAATATACAAGATCCGCCTGGATTAGAAGAACTCTACAGAAAAGACAAAAGTGCTTTTAAAAAGTCATTCAATGCTGTTTACCCTCAGTTATCATCTTCTGTGGCTGCACAATGTTGGAACGAACGCTTGAATCATGTATCAACTCCAAACATATTTCTTACAAAACAGGAATTGATTTTTATTGTCGCTGCCGTATCAGTTGCAGGCTGTATTGCGAAATTGCCCCATTGGATGGATTGGAATCCAGATCATTTTTTCCCCAGAAACATCAGCTTCATTGTGTTTGAAATGCTGCTTTTCTTTTTTGCATGGAAAGAAAAATTGGATTTCAAAAAAATAGCAGCCCCCATTGGAATATTCATCATATCTGCCATCTTCATCAATTCACTGCCCATTGACGAAAAAAGTGATACCCTTTTGTTGAGTTGCATCCACTTGCCGATTTTTCTATGGTCTGTAGTTGGTTTTGTATTTGCCGGAAATGAATTTCACAGTCCCACAAAAAGAATCGGTTTCCTGAGATTGAACGGTGACATACTGGTGATGAGTGCAGTGATGCTATTGGCAAGTGGATTGTTTACAATCGTTACCATGGGACTCTTTAATCTCATTGGCATGAATATCCAGGAATTCTTTGCCAACTACATTGTCATCTGGGGACTCCCTGCTATTCCAATTGTCGCAACGGTATTGGTAAAACAACATCCACATTTGGTGGGAAATGTATCTCCCATCATCGCAAAACTTTTTACACCCCTCGTAACAACAACATTGTTTATTTTTTTAATTGCTGTTATCAGTTCAGGCAAAGACCCCTATAACGACAGAGAATTTTTATTCATCCTGAACGCAATGCTGATTGGGGTGATGGCAATCATTTTTTTCTCTTTCAGTGAATTTTCAATTGCCTCAATAAACAGATGGCAATTGATCATGCTGTTTACACTGTTGGTGTTGGCTGTTGTCAATAACAGCATTGCATTGTCTGCCATTATTTACAGACTCTCCCTGTTTGGAATGAGTCCAAACAGATTGGCAGTAATTGGGAGTAATCTATTGATACTTCTACATTTGATTTTTGTTGGCCATCGTATTTTCAGAGTAATACAGAAAAAGGAGCCTGTAGAAAAGATTGAAAAAAGCATTGCTGCATTTCTGCCTGTCTACAGTTGTTGGGCTGCCTTCGTTGCATTCCTTTTCCCAATTATTTTCAATATGAAATAATCAATGCATTTCTGTACCATAATCATGCATGATTGCATCGTCTAATTTTTTGCCAATTTGATGTAATGCTGATAACCTGGATGTGATGTAACGATTGGTATTGAGTCCGGTTGCAACCAAATTCAATAACTCATTCAGTGCTTCAGGATCTTTTCGCATGATATCATCAGCTTTGGTTGGCATTGGAAAACGAAGGATACCGTCTTTGGTCTGACGAATGGACATTTCATATAGAATTTTTGCATCAAGCACTTTGGCCATTTTGAATCGACCTTGCTCCAATGTTCTGTCACGTAATTCTTCAAGTTTTTCAACACTGGATAGAATTTTTTCATACTCTTGGATGCCGGAGGTGATGGCCTTGTTCTTTACCATGCGTAAGCCACCGGCAGACTTGATTTGATCAAACCCAATATGTGAGCTTTCAAAAGTTGAACGAAGTGCAAGATTGCGTACATAATAATAAATCTCTTCGTTGGACGCCTTGTTGGATTTCAAATGATTGAAAAAAGTATCCAATGCAACAAGCCTTGCATCATTGGAAACAATTACTGAATCAATGGTTTTCAAATCCAACTGCAGATCCTCGTGCACATTTTGGAGATATGAAATTTCCCTGTGTTTTTCAATTTGCTGTTCCCTTAAATTTTCAGCAAAAAAGCCAAGAGAGACAGCAACAAACAACATCAGAAATTCAAGGATGTATTCATTCCATTTCTTCTTGTGGGCAATATGGTGGGGATGATGAACTTCCATAAATACATTTTTCTTCGTGATGGATTAAAATTATCATTTTATGACGAAGATTTTATCATGAAGTCTTTCTACATTCATGAAATCTTGCTTTCTTTGCAGCTCAGCCCAGGTGGCGAACCTGCCTGCCGGCAGGCAGGATTGGTAGACGATGGGTTATGAAGGAGCAACTTAATTCACTAAATTTTACTGTTTACGCAATAAAGAGTCTTACGAGAAATTATATATACGTTGGTATAACAAATAATCTCACAAGGCGCTTGAGTGAGCATAATGCTGGCCAAAATAAATCAACCAAAGCCTACAAACCTTTTATTTTAATTCACAATGAAATTTATCCTAGTAGAGTGCAGGCAAGAAATAGAGAAAAATATTTAAAAAGTGGTATAGGTAAAGAATTTTTACGAACCTTGTAGCACTTGTTGGCTAGTCAGTGGCCGTAGCTGCAGACAAGAAGAGGATAAAAGTTAGCTAAACTTTGATATTTAATTTTTAATTTTGCGTATTGCCCAGGTGGCGAAATTGGTAGACGCACTGTGTTCAGGTCGCAGCGTGGGAAACCATGTGCTGGTTCGAATCCAGTCCTGGGCACAATGCCCTTTCAGCAAAGCTGAGAGGGCATTTTTATTTGTGAGAGTGGCAAGCTAGCTTGCCTAAGTGAACAAATAAAAATGGCCGAAACCGCCGAAGGCGGGAAAGGGCATTGTAGCTTCTCTAAAAAAGTGGTCTGAGCAAAGCGAAGACAATCCAGTCCTGGGCACGAATAAAAAAGTCCTGCACGAAGTGCGGGGCTTTTTTTATGAACGCGACTGAAGCTTGCTTCAAGGAGCGGACGGGAAAAAAGCCCCGAGACTTGCGAAGCAAGGCATGACATTTTATTAGAAGCCCCCTCGCAGGACATTTGGATCACTGAAAGTAATCCAGTCCTGAGCACAAAAAAATTCTAACATTCCGGTAAACCAATAGAAATCTGACTGGCGAGTCCACCATCTGCTGTTTCCTTGTACTTGTGATTCATATCAAGTGCAGTATGCCACATGGTGGCTATGACTTTATCCAAACTGACGATCGCATCACCCGGTGTGCTTTGTAAAGCAAGTTGTGCAGCGGTGATCGCCTTGATGGCTCCCATGGTATTTCGCTCGATACAGGGAATTTGAACCAAGCCTCCAATTGGATCGCATGTCAATCCCAAGTGATGTTCCATCGCAATCTCTGCTGCCATCAAAGCCTGCTGCGGTGAACCTCCTAAACCCTCTGCCAATGCAGCTGCTGCCATTGCAGAAGAAACACCAATTTCGGCCTGACATCCTCCCATTGCGGCAGAAATAGTTGCCCCTTTTTTAAATATGCTTCCGATCTCAGATGCAGTCAGAAGAAAATGCATGATTTTATCTTCATCATTGCCATCACAAAAAATTACATAATACATTAAAACGGCGGGTATCACCCCTGCAGCGCCATTGGTAGGAGCAGTTACCACTCTTCCAAATGATGCATTTTCTTCATTGACAGACAATGCGAAACAACTGACCCAATCAAGGATATACCTAAAATCATTTCCTCCTTTGTGTACTGTCTGCATCCAAGAAGCACAATCTTTCGGCTCTTGATCCTGCAACAATGATCTGTTGATGGAATGGGCTCTTCGCTTTACTTTGAGTCCGCCTGGCAACTCCCCATGCGCATTGCATCCGCGATATATACATTCACGCATGGTTTCCCAAATATGCAATACAGTTTTGCGAATGAATGACGCATCATGCCATGTTAATTCATTGGCATGTACGATTGCGTGGATGGGCAATTGTTTTTCTTTGCACCATTTCAATAAATCCTCGGCATGGTTGACTTGATAAGGGATTAAATCAATTGCTCTTTGATCTTGGGCTTCGCCTTCCTGCACTACAAATCCTCCACCTATGGAATAATAGGTCTGGCTGATGTGCGCACCATCACTGAGTTCAACCTGAAAATTCATGCCATTGGGATGAAATGGCAATATTTCTGCTTTTTGGAAAACAATATCTACTGAGGGATCAAAGTCAATGCATTGTTGATTGCCCAACTGTATCTTTTTATCCTTCCCCACTTTTTCAAAATAGGGCTTGATGGATTCAACAGGTATGGTAACCGGATCAGCTCCTGAAAGTCCCAATACAATTGCCAGATCCGTGCCGTGGCCCTTGCCTGTTTTGGCGAGTGAACCATAAAGCAGAACTTTTATTCCTTTGACAAGCATCAACTGATTGGTTGATTGCAAGGATTGAATGAGTTTTTCTGCAGCACGCCACGGACCCAGGGTATGTGAACTCGATGGACCCACACAAATCTTAAACATATCAAATACCGAAATGGCTTCTGTACTCATATTATATATGTGTAGATAGACAAAGTTAATGAAATCAACTCCTCACAACGACCCGCTTGATTAAAATGGCCTTTAATAATTACTGACTTTGCTCATCGAATAGCCGAAAATAACAAACGCTTACCTGCAATGGATTCAACTATTTTACCATTTCGATAAACAGGATTTCCATTGACAATTGTATGTGCCACAACACTGTTAAAAGCAGTTCCTTCAAAAGGCGACCACCCGCATTTATAGAATAAATTGTCTTTTTGGACCATTGTT
>JACCDG011082495.1_pt1 | contig 25200 bp, 43 predicted proteins | sample 7442471 | NCBI WGS metagenome assembly JACCDG01 (sample SAMN15323444, study PRJNA562643) | freshwater metagenome | isolation source: river surface water | place: USA:Blue River Watershed | collected 2017-08-17 | reverse complement strand
GCGATAGTGTGTCAGGATTCAGTGATGCATTTCTAGAAATGCAATCATACTCGATTCCCGTTGCTGGAGAGGAAAGAGAGTTTGAGATCTTTGATAATGTTAAAATGAAGTTCTGCTGGATTCCAGCCGGCAAGGCAATACTCGGATCGCCAGATGGTGAAAAAGGAAAAGGCTATGATGAAAAAGAACATGAATTTGAAACTACTGGCTTCTGGCTAGGCAAGTATACCGTAACGCAATCTCAATGGCAGAATGTAATGAGCAATAACCCTAGCAGATTCAAGGGAAAGAATCTTCCCGTGGAGACAGTAAGTTGGCACGACTGCCAGAAATTTATTGGAAAGTGTGACATTTCAGGATTGGGACTAAAATTACCCCATGAAGATCAGTGGGAGTATGCATGCCGAGGTGGCAAAGGGAATAAGCAGCCTTTTTATTGGGGCGATACCCTGAACGGGAATAAAGCTAACTGTGATGGAACTGTGCCCTATGGGACGCATAAAAAAGGAGTCTATCTGGCAAGGACAACTGAAGTGGGCAGTTACGAAAAAATAGCTCCTCATCCTTGGGGTCTTTGTGATATGAGTGGCAATGTTTGGGAGTGGTGTGAAAATTTGTACACCAAAGAAGGCTCGTTCCGGGTGTATCGGGGCGGGGGCTGGTTCGGCATCTCCAGGTACTGCCATTCGTCGAGCCGTAACTGGGACTTTCCGACGTACCGTAGCTATGATCTTGGTTTCCGCCTAATCATCTGTTAAGAGAGAAATACTATGTTGCCATTTGCTCCAGGGATTACTGGTTACTATGCCGAAGAAAATGGCGTTCTTTTCTTAGACCTTAAGTCTTTAAGAAATTTAAGTTCAAAGACTTTCATCATTAAAGATCAGACAATTATCAACACAATCAAACAAGGCTTCTCGCCAATCCTTGAAGACTACCTGGGTGATAGTGTGCCGAGATTTGGTGATACATTTTTTGAAATGCAGTCGCATCCAATTCCTGCCGATGGCGAAGAAAGAGAAGCTAGGATTTTTTCTAGTGTTAAGATGAAGTTCTGTTGGATTCCAGCAGGTGAAGCCCAACTAGGCTCCCCCAAAGAAGAACGGGATTACATCGCCAAGAATTCTTATGATAGCACATACACATGGCTGGAAGAAGAATCGGAAAGTGTTCGTGGAATACATAAAAGCAATGGTTTCTGGATGGGCAAATATCCTGTAACGCAAGCTCAGTGGAAAGGAGTGATGGAGGGTGATAATCCCAGTCACTTCAAGGGTAGTGATTTTGCCTATTTAAAAACTGACAATCTCCCTGTAGAACATGTAAATCGGTATGATTGCCAAAGGTTTATCACAAAATGCGGCATAGAAGGATTACAGCTCCCCTGTGAAGATCAATGGGAGTATGCCTGTCGAGGCGGAAAAGGAAATAAGCAGGCATTTTACTGGGGCAATACTCTGAACGGAGATGAAGCTAATTGTAATGGGAGAGAACCTTGGGGTAGCGGGAAACAAGGTAATTTTTTAGGAGCAACAACAGAAGTCGGCAGTTACGAAAAAATAGCTCCTCATCCCTGGGGTCTTTGCGATATGATTGGCAATGTATTTGAGTGGTGTAGTGATGTGTGGAGTGAAGATCCGATAAACTCAATGGCTCGTGGTGGCAGTTGGTATAATACTCCTACTTTCTGCCGGTCAGCACACTGTGATTTTTTTAATTCAACATACCGTTATGATCTGCTAGGGTTCCGTCTAATCATTTGTTAGTTTGTAAAAGTACCTAGTTGGCGTCTATAAAGAGAGATATTATGTTGTTGCCTTTCTCCCCTGGAATTATTGGTCACTACAACGATAGAAATGATACTCTTTCTTTAGAACTTCGTTCTCTGAGAAGTTTACGTACAGTAACCTTCTTCATCAAAGACCAAACAGTTATCAACACTATTGAGGCGGGCTTCTCTCCAATTCTTGAAGATTATTTAGGAGACACCCTGCCAGGCTTTAGTGACACATTTTTTGAAATGCAGTCGCATCCAATTCCCTTGCCAGGCGAAGAGCGTGTATTTAACATTGCCAAAAACACAAGTATGAAATTCTGTTGGATTCCAGCAGGAGAAGCACAGCTAGGTTTATCAAAGGAAGAACAGGATTATTTTGAGAAGATTTTTTTCAGAGGGAAGCGTCTTTCTTATTGGCGTGATATGGAATCTGAAGCTGTTCGAGGAATACATAAAAGCAATGGTTTTTGGCTAGGGAAATATCCTGTAACTCAAGCTCAGTGGCAGGGTGTAATGGGCAACAACCCCAGCCATTTTAAAGGTGATAATCTTCCCGTGGAATGCGTGAGTTGGGATGATTGTCAACACTTTATCAAAAAGTGTAGTGTGTCAGAGTTAAAAGTGCGGTTGCCTCATGAAGATCACTGGGAGTATGCTTATCAAGGAGGGAAGGGGAATAAACAACCATTTTACTGGGGCAACACTCTGAATGGCGATAAGGCTAATTGCGATGGGAAATACCCACACAGAACGAATAAGAAAGGAATTTATCTAGGGAGGACGAGCGAAGTGGGCAGTTACGAGAAAGTAGCTCCTCATCCTTGGGGGCTTTGTGATATGAGTGGGAATGTCCTGGAGTGGTGTGAGAATTTATATGACAAAGATGAATTAAGCCTGGTGATCCGGGGTGGTTGTTGGGATTATTATTCCAGAGACTGCCGATCGTCGGACCGTTTAGGCAGACATCCGACATCCCGCGATGAGTTTATTGGCTTTCGTTTAGCTATTTGCTAACCCGTCAAAATGCGTAGGGAGCATAAAAGACAATTTACTGAGAGAGATATCATGCTACTACCATTTGCATCGGGAATTGCTGGTCATTGTATCGAAAAAAAGGGCGTTCTTTCTCTAGAGCTTAATTCTTTGAGAAATTTAAGCTCTAAGACTTTTGTCACCAAAGATCAGACTGTGATTGATACAATTAAACAGGGCTTCTCTCCAATCCTTGAAGATTATCTTAGTGATTATCTCCCAGGCTTCAGTGATGCATTTCTAGAAATGCAATCTCATTCAATTCCCTTACCCGGCGAAGAACGTGAATTTAAAATTCATCCAAGAACCACAATGAAGTTCTGTTGGATTCCAGCAGGAGAAGCTCAGCTTGGTTCTCCCAAAGAAGAACAGGGTTATATTACCAAGACATTTTATCATGGGAAACGTCCTCTTTGGCTGGATAATGAAAAAGAGTCGGTTCGTGGAATACACAAAAGTAATGGCTTTTGGCTTGGCAAATATCCAGTAACCCAAGCTCAATGGAAAGATGTGGTCGGTAATAATCCCAGTAATTTCAATGGCGACAATCTTCCTGTAGAATCTGTGAGTTGGAATAAGTGTCAAAATTTTATCAAGTTGTGCAGCATATCGGGAATAAAATTACAACTGCCTCATGAAGACCAATGGGAGTATGCCTGTCGAGGTGGGAAAGGAAATAAACAACCATTTTATTGGGGTGGTGTTCTCAACGGGGACAAAGCAAACTGCGATGGAAATTTTCCTTGCGGCACCGACAAACAAGGAGCTTATCCAGGAGAAACAACGGAAGTAGGTAGTTATGAGAAAATAACACCTCATCCTTGGAATTTGTGTGATATGAATGGCAACGTCTGGGAGTGGTGTAGCAATATGTGGGAGTATGACGGCGAAGATTACCGTGTTGTTCGAGGCGGAGGCTGGCTTGGTTCTTCTTGGGTTTGTCGATCTGCGAGCCGTGGCAGAAATCAACCATCTGATCATTATGATTTTATTGGCTTCCGTTTAGCCATTTGCTAACCCGTCAAAATGCGTAGCAGGTGTAATTAAGCTTTATCGAAAGAAATATCATCACAAGGGAATAAGATGCCATTATTCAAAGTTAAATTCACCAAGGATTACCATCTAGAAGAAGATCATTACGATATTATCGAAGTTTGCGGGCATGCTCTCATAGAAGCAGCAAACAAAAAAGAAGCTACAAAGATTGCCCTTACCTATTCCCGAAAAACCCCCAACATAGTTTGGGAAGAAGCAAAAGAAGGGCAAGAATATAACCCGGAGACTCTCAAGGAAGAAGGCTACGTATATACTGATTTTACCTTTTCGGTAGATGAAAATTATACTCGAAGAGTTCGGAAAGACACCACTCTCGAATAATAAACTCGTCAAAATGCGTAGGCTGTGTGGTGATTGACAAAACATGCAGAAGGACTTAACCTGTGAACAAGGAAAAACAAATATCAAATTTGTTAAAGAAGGCAAATGAGCTTGCGAGTGAGTTGGTCGAAGAACTAGCTAGAAAGATTCTAGTTAGTCGTCCTCATCTCGGGGAGTTCGTCATGGGCATGGGAATAGCCATGTTCACAGTAAAAAGTACAGGCGAGAGTATCTCTCTTGAAGAAAGATCGTATATGAAAAAGCTTAATGATTTCATTGACAAATATGATGATGAACTTCAAATCACAGGCGAATCTATGAGGTTCACTGCCAGTGGACCAAAAATTGTGGAATGGTAAAGATGATAATTCAAGACGAATATGATGTTTATATTTGGGTGTGTGATAACATAGATCCAGGCACGACAGATGAAGATGTGGCTAATGCTGTTGGTCACATTATAAACGGACACCACCCAGAATTCGGAACTGACTGGGAGGGGTTTTTAAAAGAAATAGAATTGGGAGATTAAAATGCCACAAGAAAGAACAATTACCGAAGATAATGGCTTTTTCTTGATTCACGAAGGTGAAAAACTCATTGGCAAGGCAAAAACACTGCCAGGGGCTGAAAGGCTTAAGAATCAAAGGCAGCTCGAACAGGAGCGGTTGATTGAACAAGAACGGTTGATTGGACTCCGGATTCTAAAAGAAGAAGACGAAGAGCAAGAAAGACTAGAAAAAGAAGAAAGGATTGAAAGAGAAATCGAAGAAAAAGCAATTGCTCGACAAAAAGAGCAAGCAGAAATTCGCAAACAAACAGAGGCAGCAGCTTGGGCAGAAATTACCAAGCGATTTAAAGCAGGTTTCTTTCCTGTAAGACACATTTACAAAGGAACAGAAACTGCACTCTCTTCTTGTGGAGGCGGTAATACGGAACACGGCATTGCCGTATTCGGGGATGGATTTGAATGCTTGTATGAATGGGATTGTAATGTTTGCCATGAATACACCTATTCTCCTAAGTAAATTTCAACTCGTCAAAATGCGTAGGGTGTGTAACCAACACCCCTACAAGGAACTAAACAAAGCAATCGCCTCAATCGAAGAAGAAGCAGCAGAGATTTGGTCTGAATCAAACCAAGGAGAATAAAGTGAATTTTAAATTACTTCAAAAGGTGGCAGAAAAACTTGGCAAATCGCGTCTTATGGATACGAAGTGGCAAAATTCGGAATGTGAAGTAATTGCTTCACAGACTATTCGAGCCTGTAATTCAAATTACCAAAATCACGGAGACGCTTTCTCTTGGGTTGGGTGTAATGTTGTTCGGGGTCGAGCACGATGCGGCACCGACAACGCCAGCGGTCTTGCCCGGCTTATTGCCGATGGAAGTCTGGTTCAAGAGGATTACACTGGACCGTTGACGCCTATCGAGGACGTTCATTACGAAAATGACAAGCCTCAGGTGCTTCGGGTCACTGACAGCTTACTGGAATATGTGGACAATTTTATTGGTTAATCTTTGGTTTTTACAGGAGACAGTTACTGTCTCCTGTAAATTTTTAGGGGAGTCTAATGGACAGAATCATTTACGAGGTTTCTATCAAGCCCGGTGGAGTTGACGGCAAAGACATTAACGACAAGGGTTAGAGACAGTTGAGCCGAAATCTGGGTAAATCTACGGAAACCTGTAGATAAATCTGGCTAAAAGCCAGATTTCGATCTGAAAAATGAAGGGCATACCCTAAATAATATCATGCTACTGGTTGAACGACACTACACAAAAGGCAACACTGAGATTACACGACTTTGCTCCCTGAGCAAAGAGTTGTACAATCGTGCAAACTTTATCATGCGTCAAGCATGGTTCACCAAGCAAAGACTACCCGACATCAACATCCTTGTTGTCGCCGTTAAGGACTTAGACTGTTTCAAGAACCTCCATAACACCAAGACTGCAAAGCAAACTGTCCGCAAGGTCTTAACTGACTGGAGTAACTTCCGCAAAGCACTCGCCACTTACGGTAAAGACCGGAGCAAGTTTGTCTCCTGTCCAAAAGCACCGGGTTACAAGGACAAGATGGCTCAAGTCATCTTCTACAACGAAACCATCAAGGGAGGACAGAAGCACGTTCCACTGGAACGCCTGACGGCTACGAACGACTGCTTCTCTGTTCCGTACCGAGAAGGATACAAACAAGTGGTCATCACACCCAAAGCATTCGGGTTCGTGATTGAAGTCCAGTACGAGAGCGGCGAGAAGAAAGCAAAGGCGAAGGTCAGCAAGGAAAAGATTGCTACGATAGACATTGGCTTAAATTGTTTGGCTGCGATAACTTACGACCAGAACCGTCCAATACTGGTCAATGGTCGCATCATAAAGAGTATAAACCAATGGTACAACAAACGTCCTTGCAAAAGTCGGTTGAGGAAGCGGTACTTCCGTTTGGAAAACTACTTCCACCACGTCAGTAAGTTCATTGTGGACTTGTGCGTGAAGCATGGCATCGGTTGCATCATTATCGGCAAGAACGATGGCTGGAAGCAGAACATGAACTTGGGCAAGAAGACCAACCAAGCGTTCTGTTTTGTACCGACCTATCTCTTGCTGGAGAAGATCAAGTACAAGGCAGCGATTGCTGGCATCGACGTGACCTTCACAGAGGAGTCTTACACCAGCAAGGCGAGTTTCTACGACCGTGACCCACTGCCCAAGTATGGCGAGCCTGTGCCTGAGCTTAGTGGTCGGAGGAAGTATCGTGGGCTGTACGTTAGCAAAGATGGTTTTGCCGTCAACGCTGACGTAAATGGTAGTTTGAATATTGGACGAAAAGTAATCCCTGAGTTTTTAGGAATAGGGGATAGGAGCCTTGCCGCAAGGCCAGTAGTGATTAACCCATTGAAAACCTGATCGGTGAAGGATCAGGTGGTTGATTGCTCAAACCAGATTTCCGTAGGTTTTCTGGAACGGTGGAGTTTGTTTTGTGACTTACGATAAGTCGGTGGCACTTGCCAAGCTTGACCCCTACAAAGAACTCTTGCCTCCACGGGTCATTGATACAGAAGAAATTGAAAAACAAATACTTGCCAAGCTTACACTCGTGGAAAGACTTGTGTTGGGGATTTAACTCGTCAAAATGCGTAGGATGTGTAACACAACAAGTTAATTTATTGATGGAGTAGATCATGCGACCATACGGCGAATTCCCAATCAGCTTCGACATTTACCGAAATGGGAAGTTGTATCAACAATACAACGCAAAAGACAACGAGGAAGAAAAAGCCATCCTGGCTGCCGTTTCGACTGAGTATCACACCAATCTTGTGACAGCCCAAAAGAATCGAATCGATCGACGATTCGAAACACGGAAACTACACACAATCAAAGAGATTCAGGATCTGAAACTCTGTACAGTCTATTGTTACACACACAACGCTTTTGAGACGGTGCTTTTGTCTTTGGCACTCGAAGTTGTTATTTTTGGGAATGAAGAAGAAACCGCAATCCCCTTCATTCCACATGCGATATTGTCGCAGGAACAAACAGACCAAGCCTTCAAGGAGTGGTTCGGAGATGATCCGGAAATTCGAAAAGAAGACTTCGTTGGATGGCCCGCTATCATCCATTACTTGAAGAATCACCCCGATCTTTGCATTCCTCATATCCCATATGTTTATACTTATTCGGAGGAATAATGGGAAGAAAAGCAGAAGTAATGGGCAAGAAGTTGGAAGATGCCTACAAAGCCAAACAACAACAAGCCCTTCGAGCTAATTATCGCATCTGCTGGTCACAGGAACTGGGAGGCTACTTCGCCCAGTTCCTTGATTCAAATAAGGCATGGTGCAATGTGGATAAGGCTAAAAGACACGATAGCGAAGCAAGGCTTGATGCTATATTGCACGCAAGACAAGTTGGTGTTGTCGTATACTTCTATCCCTTGATTGCAAACTTAACCGAGGGTCGGCGAGAATACGACATCGATCTAAGCAAGCCTTATCCAAATTACTGAGAGAAGTATCATGTTGCCATTCGCAAGTGGGATTACAGGAATTTACGCCGATGTAGGCAATCTCATGTTGTTAAGGATTCGATCTTTGAGAAGTTTCCAGGAAGTGCATTTTACTACTCAAAATCAGACCGTGATTAATACAATCAAGAATGGCTTCTCCCCGATTCTCGAAGACTATCTTGGGGATTACATCCCAGGCTTCAGTAATGCCTTTTTAGAAATGCAGTCTCATCCAGTGCCGGCTGACGGAGAAGAACGTGAATTCAACATAACAAGCAATACCAAGATGAAGTTCTGTTGGATTCCAGCAGGAGGGGCAACTCTAGGTTCTTTGGAAAATGAAGAAGGCAGATGGAACAATGAAACAAAAAGCGAATTTGAAACTAATGGTTTTTGGATGGGTAAGTATCCGGTGACTCAAGCCCAGTGGAAAAGAGTGATGGGCGATAACCCTAGTTATTTTAGTGGGGACAATCTTCCCGTAGAACAAGTTAGTTGGTATGATTGTCGGGACTTCGCCGAAAAATGCGACGTGTTAAAATTGAATTTACAAATTCCTCATAAAAGTCAATGGGAGTATGCTTGTCGAGGTGGAAGAGGAAATAAGCAGCCTTTTTATTGGGGCAATACCCTTAACGGGGATAAAGCTAATTGCATTGGAACTTTTCCCTACGGGACAAATAAGAAAGGTGCTTATTTGGCAAAGACGACGGAAGTAGGCAGTTACGAGAAAGTAGCTCCTCATCCTTGGGGTCTTTGCGATATGATTGGCAATGTCTATGAGTGGTGTGAAAGTGTGTATCTTAAAGATAGCTTACACAAACATTATCGGGGTGGTGCTTGGTCTAGCCCTTCTTCGAGTTGCCGTTCAGCAAATTACAATTCAGCATTGCCACACAAGCGAGGCAATGATCTTGGCTTTCGTTTAATCATCTGTTGAAGGAAATATCATGTTGCCATTTGGATCAGGCGAGGAAAGTATTATATTGCCATTTGCGTCTGGTATTACAGGAACCTACGTTGAGATCGGACATTATTTGATACTAGAATTGAAGTCTCTAAGAAGCCTCCAGGTAGTGCAGTTAGCAACTAAAGATAAAACTGTCATTAGTACAATCAAATCTGGCTTCTCTCCAATTCTTGAGGATTATCTAGGAGAATATCTCCACGACTTCAACAACACGTTCCTAGAGATGCAATCACACCCAATGCCAGTTGATGGCGAGGAACGTGAAATCAACATAACAAGCAATACTAAAATGAAGTTCTGTTGGATTCCAGCAGGCAAGGCAATGCTGGGATCTCCGGAAAATGAAAAAGGAAGGGGCTACCATGAAGCAAGGCACGAATTTGAAACTAATGGTTTTTGGATGGGTAAGTATCCGGTGACTCAAGCCCAGTGGAAAAGTGTGATGGGCAATAACCCCAGCATTTTTGAAGGTGACAATCATCCTGTTGAGATGGTAAGTTGGTACGATTGTCAAGATTTCATCAAACAATGCAGTGTAGTAGGATTGAAGCCTCAACTGCCTCACGAAGACCAGTGGGAATATGCTTGTCGGGGCGGGAAAGGTAATAAACAGGCATTTTACTGGGGCGATACCCTTAACGGGGATAAGGCTAATTGTGATGGAACTGTCCCATACGGGACGGATGAACAAGGGATTTATCTAGCAAAGACAACTGAGGTGGGCAGTTACGAGAAAGCAGCTCCTCATCCTTGGAATTTATGTGATATGAGTGGTAATGTTTGGGAGTGGTGCGATAATTTATACAGCAATGGCTTGTGCTGGATGGTTCGGGGAGGGTGCTTCGGGAACGATTCTGAGTATTCCCGATCGTCTTTTCGTAACTGGTTTTTTCCGACGGTCCGCTATGGCACTCTGGGCTTTCGTTTATCCATATACTAACTCGTCAAAATGCGTAGTGTGTGAGAATTGAAATCACTCCTTGTCTGTAAATGGAGATTGTGATATGAAAAAGAATCTGCTTAAGATCGTGGCTACCTTGGTGGCTTTGGCAGCAATTGGATATGGTTTCCATTTACTACATCTAGATGCAAAAGATTCCAATGCCAAAGAGTATTACAGACTCTGGAATCATGGTTACAAATGTCGCAAAGACGGCGTACCCGCTTCTGCGAATCCCAATCTCAGATGGCAGTCTGATGCGAATATATGGCTAGATGGCTGGCTGGCTGCTGATAAAGAAATGTCCTCCGGCACTAAAATTCAAAATTAAACTGTGATTAAAAACAAGTGTTTTCGCCGATTTTTTAAGATTATCCTGGTTTACTTTAAACGGCACTTAGTTTAGGATTGCAAGGGGAGAATAACTTATTCTCCCCTTGCAAAAAAACCAGGAGAGCACAAAAATGAAACGCAATGTAGAAATTAGTTTTTCTGAAGAATTCAAAAATATCACTGCTAAGTGTTGGCAGGAAGTATCCAAAATGATTGGGTATCTTTCTACATGGGGGATTGAATCAAGCGAGAAGTATGCTGGAACTATCACTATTTATGGCGACCATCAAGGATGTTTAAATGCATCCTATAGAAATATAAAAGGGGAAGTGACTTTTGAAATATGTGCCAAAAAAGGTGGGGATGGCAAGTACACTTCTCATGTTGTTTAATTTGTAGAGAATGGTAGATGTGGCAATCACATCTACCATATTTATAGTCAAAAATATCACTACAAGCATATCCACAAACCCGTCAAAATGCGTAGTTGCACACAATCATTTTTATTGTTCACATTTAATAGGATGTTGTCATGCTGCCATTTGCTCCTGGAATTACGGGTTATTTTTGTGAGCAATACAATATCTTTTCTCTAGAACTTCGGTCTTTGAGAGAATTAAGTACAACGACATTTGTTATCGAAGATCAAACCGTAATCAACACAATCAAACAAGGTTTCTCTCCGATCCTTGAAGATTACTTAGGAGATAGTGTTCCTGGTTTTGGCAATGCATTCTGGCGTGTGCAAGAACAATCTGTACCATCACCAGGAGAAGAACGCATATTCGAGATTGCAGATGGTATCGAAATGGTGTTTTGCTGGATTCCAGCAGGAGAAGCCCAGCTTGGTTCTCCCAAAGAAGAACAGGATTACGTTGCTAAGATTTTAAATTTCAAATTTGATTTTTTACCTGATTGGTTAAAAAATGAATCTGAATTAATCCGAGGCAAATTTAAGACTAATGGTTTCTGGATGGGTAAATATCCTGTAACTCAATTTCAGTGGGGAATAGTTACTGGCAGGAATCCTAATCGTTTCCTAGGCGATAAACTTCCTATAGAGAATGTGAGTTGGGAGGATTGCTATGATTTCATCGACGAGTGTAGCGTATCAGGCTTAAAGGTGCAATTGCCTCATGAAGATCAGTGGGAATATGCCTGCCGGGGCGGAAGAGGAAACAAGCAGGCATTTTATTGGGGAGATGCCTTAAACGGGGACAAAGCCAACTGCAATGGAACTGTTCCATATGGAATCGAGCAAGCGGGGACTTGCCTAGGAATAACGACAGAAGTGGGCAGCTATGAAAAGCTTGCCCCTCATCCTTGGAATTTGTGTGATATGCATGGCAATGTCAAAGAATGGTGTGAGAATTTGTACAGCAGTGCAAGTTCATTTCGGGTGGCAAGTTCATTTCGGGTGGCTCGTGGTGGTGGTTGGAGTGATTATTCTTGGAATTGTCGTTCATCAGATCGCATCGGTCTTAGCTATACATCTCACGATTACGATCTTGGCTTTCGATTGATAATTCATTAAGTCTTATCTGTGAACTCGTCAAAATGCGTAGTAGGTGTAAGAAAATCACACTGGGAGCAAAAAGATGCGTATCACATGGCTTGAACTGGATGCGGTAGCAAATAAAATCGGGCAAGCATTGGGCAAGTCAGCCATTATCGAACGTGGTGGCACCGGGGTAAAGACAAAGCTTTTAATTGACGGACATCCTGTGCATGGCGTTAAAGGAGCAAGTAAGAAAAAGTGCTATGAGGCACTTTGTGTGTTTTTGGAAGGCATCGAACATCTTGTTCGTGCCGCCAAGGAAGGGAAGGCTTCTGAAGTTCGTTCTTAACCCGTCAAAATGCGTAGAGGGTGTAAAACACACCCTCTTGGAGAAAAAAGATGAATGAGCCAAATTGTCCCAGTTGCAATGGAACCCAAGCAAACTATCTTGGGCAATTAGGGAACCTTCACCACTTTCAGTGCAGGGGTTGTGGTTGCCAGTTCCACGAACAAGAGCAATGCCGTTATTGTGGCGGCAACTGCCCCCACGAACCAGAAGATAGCGAGAATTTATGTGATGGATTTGCGGGGGACATTGACGGATTATATAACGAAGATACTAACGAAGACTAACCCGTCAAAATGCGTAGATGGTGTAATTAAGCTTTACTGAGAGAAATATCATGCTACTACCATTCTCCCCTGGAATCACGGGTCATTGTGCCGAGAAGGGGAATGTTTTTACTTTGGAACTTCGTTCTCTGAGGAAATTAAGCACAAAGACTTTTGTCACCAAAGATCAGACCGTAATCAATACAATCAAACAAGGTTTCTCGCCAATCCTTGAAGATTACCTTAGTGATTACCTACCAGGCTTCGGCGATACATTTCTAGAAATGCAATCACATTTAATTCCCGTTGACGGGAAAGAACGTGTTTTCAAAATCGCCCAAAACACCAAGATGAAGTTCTGCTGGATTCCAGCGGGCAAGGCAATGCTAGGTTCCCCAAAAAATGAAAAAGGAAGACATCAAGACGAAAAAGAGCACGAATTTGAAACTAACGGTTTCTGGGTGGGCAAGTACCCAGTGACCCAAATTCAATGGAAAACAGTCATGGGAGATAATCCCAGTGTATTCAAAGGCGACAACCTTCCTGTTGAAATGGTAGACTGGGAAGATTGTCAAGAATTTCTCAACAATTGTAGCGTGGTAGGATTGAGGGTTCAACTGCCTCACGAAGATCAGTGGGAGTATGCCTGTCGGGGCGGAAGAGGAAACAAACAACCTTTTTACTGGGGCAATACTCTCAACGGGGATAAAGCTAACTGCGATGGAACTGTGCCTTATGGGACGGACGAAAAAGGAACAGACTTAGAAAATACGAGTGAAGTTGGCAGTTACGAGAAGGTCGCTCCCCATCCCTGGAATTTGTGCGACATGAGCGGCAATGTCTGGGAGTGGTGCAGTAACTTGCATTCTAAGGAAGGCTCGTCCCGAATGGTTCGGGGTGGGGGCTGGGGCATTGAACCTAAATGCTGTCGATCGTCGTACCGTGATTGGATGAATTCATCGTACTATGACGAGTACCTTGGTCTTCGATTAATTGTTTGCTAACCCGTCAAAATGCGTAGTAGGTGTGTTCACAAAGAGTCACAAAGAGTCACAAGGAATCATAAAATGAATTACTTCGTGTTAATCGTTGACAACGGCATCCCAGGCAAATTGGTTGGACCGTTTGACTTTGAAGAGTCCCAAGTGGTTGCCGAAAAGACAATCAAAGAACTTTTCAAAACGGAATTGACGGAAGTAGACCGAGAGCACTTTCGGGATGATGGATGTTTCTTCGTCCCAGAAGTTAGCAATTCTGTGGTTTGGGTGATCCAGTCAGAGTTAGAGTTAGAGTTAGACGAAAGCGAAGAAGACGAAAACGAGTAACCCGTCAAAATGCGTAGGGGATGAGATAAAACTTACTCATTGGAGATGCGAATGAACACGGCACAAGCGAAAAAGACCATCAAGCAGAAATTAGACGAGTTAGGTCTTCCCTACTCGAAGCTGACCGCGAAGAAGGTGGGGTTCCAAGACTTAGCTCGTGCCGACAGTGTGTTCGTGTGCATTCATGGCTGGACGCCACATGAATCATGGGATGTGTTGGTTAAATTAGCCGTGTCGAACGGGTTCCGGGTAACGACGCCAAGCGGAATCAACTGAACCCGTCAAAATGCGTAGGGGGTGTAAAACAATACACCCCTTTGGAGAAAAGAACTAAAAACAGGTGCCCTGGTGGGTTCGACTCCCACTAGTTCTTTAAGTCCTTGAAAGGACTAATTTCAAATTTTATTTTTGGAGAGCAAGAAATGTTCAAGGTTTTGTTTAATGTTAAGACGAAGAACGGTGCGGTAGCGGCTGAACAATTCTTCTCAGAAAACGAGAAGCAGTTGGCTATCCAAACTGCTAAAAAGTTTAGTGTCTCTTCTGAATATGGGAATGTTCGTTTGTTGTCTTACGAGTGCTTCCCTCCAGTGTTTTTGAACTTTGAATCTTTGGCTGTCGAAGCTCCAACGCAAAAGCCGAAGCCGAAGCAGAAGGTTTTCGAGGTCGCTTCTGCGGTCAGTGAATTCGACTTGCCAACGGTTCCGAAGAAGCGGATTAGCAAGCGAGAACGCTCTTTTGGAGCATCTGCTTCTCGTCGGTCGTTGGATGCAGTCGAGAATTAACCAAGTAAACAACTAGCAACTAGTGGAGAATCAAACATGACGGCGATTGTCAATGGACTGGTTTTTTCAACAATTGCAGTGTTTGGACTGGCTTTACTTGTGGTGGTCGGGGTGGTTATTTATGATCACTACAAAGGAGAAGATTGAAAATGACGATTGTAAAAGTTCGAGCTAAGCAAATCGAAGAGTCGTTGCTGGTTCGATGCAGTCTCTTGAACGCATCTTCTCCTGTTCAGGTCAATTACCTGGCTGGGGGCGGGTGGGAGCCGACTCAATACCAATGCGGGCAGGCTCGGCACACGCCAAAGGGACTAGCCGCCCTTGGCGAGCAACTGCTCGAAGAAGCATTGCAAGAAAAGGACTTAGATTGCAATTATACTTTGCAATCCTGAACACACAGAACCCCCGGTGAATAAAGCCGGGGGTTTTTTCGTGTCCCAAGGGTCAAGGACAACGAACCCGTCAAAATGCGTAGTAGGTGTCCCGGAGAAACCGGAAGTAAAGAAATAAAAAGAAAAGGGCTGAAGTCATGTTCAAGAAATCGTACATCGGACATCACGGACTCAAAACCTTCGTTCGGGGCGTGTGGTGCGAGAACGAAGAAGGGGAACTTTCGGTGCGAGTAACTCGCATTGGTAATGAAGATGACGAAATTCGGGTCGGAGACGTTCTGACCCTTGATGAAATTAATGGTATCACCGAAGGAGATGTTTTTGGTTATTGCGAAGCTGTTTCCAAGTATTCGGTAGTTTAAGTCTTATCTCTTCAATGGGAAGGTGAAGAAATTCACCTTCCCATTGTCTCTGGTGGCTCCCATGAAAACAAGAATAGTTGCTCCTGGTAACGTAACTGATAAAACACCCGAAAGGCTTTTTCAAGCTGGGTGGCGTTTAGAGAAAGGGCTAAGCCCTTGGATCGGCTTATGGAACGATCCACGTACCGGAGAATGGTACGCAATAAGCCAAGCAGAGGCTATTCGGGCAGATAGATCTGCCCCCCGATACAAATTCCAATAAGGCTAAAATGACCACAAAAAAATTTAAGGTGATGTCCGTTAATGCTAACACCAATTCTTTTGGACTCACCTGGTTCATTGCTGTAGCAAGGGACAAGACTGTATTTCAGGCTGCTTCACTTCCTTTGAACTTGCCCAAAAAAGGGCAATTCTTGGAAGTGGATGTAGGTGAAAATAATGTCTTAGACCCAACCAAAAAAGGCTGGGAATTATTCGAGCTTATGATCAATTGTTCGGATGAAGTCGTCCGAGAAGTATGGGATGAATAAGTCTCAACCCGTCAAAATGCGTAGGGAGTGAGAATTAAACTCACTCCTTGTGGATGAAAATAAGATGAAACGAATAACTTGTGCAGAAGCCAAAAAACTATTCTTCGCGGGCAAGCCTTTTCGAGCCTGCCCGGTCAAGCTCCGACCGGATGGTCCTTTCAACCCTAGTGTTCTCGTTTTAAGCGGGAAGGAGTGGCTCGAAAAGGCTGAGGGTTATAAAAATGACCCTAAACTCTGGGAAGGATCGGTCGAAAAGACTGCGTGGAACTTGTTCGTAAAGAATTGGAAGTACTACAACGCTTCTTATGAGGCTGGATACTATCCAGCTTATTATGTCGAGTCTTAACCCGTCAAAATGCGTAGGGAGTGAGAATTAAACTCACTCCCTGGGTTCCTTCCGAGAAGCAAGATGAAGAATAAAATTAGCGTTCTGGTTGTTGGACTCTTAGTCGCTGCACAGAAGACTGTGGTCAAAAACAATCCAGAAGGAGTTGATTTGAGGTTTGCCCCCTACAGTGACGGGGCACAAAGGGCAGAGTTTCAGAAGGCGGATTTTATTCTGCTGGTGACCAAGTTCATAAGCCATAATCACACGAACAAAGCCCTGCAACAATTTGGCAGGGACCGGGTAATCATTGTCAAGGGTGGGGCTTCTTCAGCCTCCAGGGCAATCAAAGAAGCCCATAAAAACTATAAGGGGTAAAACATGGCTCGTAAGACAAAACGCGAAAAGTTGGTTGAAGCCGCTGTTGAAGCCGCTTTCAATAAGCATGGCAACAGAAAGCCGTTCAACATTCTCGACCTTGGCAAGATCAACGCAGCCGGGGTCAAGGCTGCCGGAACGGAAGGTGAAATTAAACACGATGCAATCGAAGCGGCAGTTAAAGCCGCTTGTGACCACTACGAAAAGAAATAGAACTCGTCAAAATGCGTAGTGGGTGAAGATTAATCTTCACCCACTATTTCCAGAGAATATCATGAACCTAATCATCGCTTCTTGCGGTCATCCAATCTACCCCGTGGGGTTACCGTTTTCCCCGGCTCGAAAGAAAACTGAATCGGTTCCTTGCCTTGCTTGCCAAGAAGCCGAAAACAACAAAGCAGGAACAAAAAAGTGGAAGCCATGCCCCGCTTGCGGGTTCATTTATGACTGCACAAAACTCCATCCTCCACTTGTGCCGTTGAATTTAAGTTGTGCATGCTGTTGCAGGTAAGTTGTGCATGCTGTTGCAGGTAAATTGATCAACTCGTCAAAATGCGTAGGGGATAGACTTTATCTCTTACGCGATTCTTCGGAGAACGACAATGCTATTCAATCCGCCGCGAACCAAGAGGCACACCCTTTCCCGACCAATAGTCGTGAATGGAAAGGGGTTTCCAAAGGATGGAGTTGAATTGTTCCATTGCGGAGAGGATGTTACCATTCAGACCGACAACGGGCACGAGTGGTACGTTCTAGGGCACTACAAAGGGAAAGGAATCCGAATTAGGATTGCTCTTTCCACTGTGTAATTTCAACAATGTGCAAGAGGATTAAGCTTAATCCTCTTGCGTGTTCAACCAAGGGGTAAATTATGTGGGTTATTAAGTTGGTAGTTTTTGGCTACACTGAATTCTTGTTTGGGGATAGTGCTCTGCCCCATTACGTGGTTGGCTTCAGCAATACTGAAGCCAAGGCTGAAACAACTGTTGGCATCGAAAGGGCTAAGACTTGGCAGAGCGAAGAAGAGGCAACTAAGTGGGGCAACAAGTACTTGACTGCCCACGAGTGGAGTGTGGAACCAGCCCGTCAAAATGCGTAGAAGTAGAAAACGAGAAGCAAACTGACTCTAACATCAGGAAAATAACATGACGAAGACACGGCGTAGCGGCGGCAAAGGTCCAAGCAGCGGTCGAGTTCGGTCGTATAATTGGACGTGGTTCAAAGCCATCGAGATCGGAGAAAAGTTCGTGTTCGGCTTCGAGTTGGATGGGCTTAACTATTCGATCAAAGTCGGAACATGCGAAAAGATCAGTGCTCGAAAATACAAGTACACGAGCAAGCAAAATGGGAACGAAGTCGAACTTACGAGCCAGGTAGGCTCCATTGATGCAATCGTAGTAAAACTCAATAAACACGGCGAACCGGACAGAGTAAGCGATTGGACACCAAACCTAAGCGATTGAGCTATGTGCAACGAGTTGCTGAAAAAACACCCAGCAACCCGTCAAAATGCGTAGGGGTAGCAACGACAACTTCCCGGAGTGCTAGGCATGAAAACGATTACAATCACGACAGTCACGAAGCGGGTAATCACGACGGACAAAGAATTCAAGGTAATATGCATATCGTCCAACCATAACAGTTTTGGACTCAAGGGGTTCATCGCGGTAGCCCGTGATGGTATGGTGTTTGAAGCCGCCGCCAACTACCTAAACATCCCGAAGGCAGGGCAAGTGGTCAAGGTAACGGTGGACAACGCAGGCAATGTATTCACCGCCGCCCACGAGTGGGAAATACCGAAACAACTGCCCGACTGCCCGCCGGATATCCTCAAGAAGATATGGGGGTCATGAACCCGTCAAAATGCGTAGGGGGTGAGAATTAAACTCACCCCTTAGGAAAAAGAATCATGTTAGAAGCCATCTTCAGCCCCGGACATCAATATCACGACCGTTTGTTTTACGACCGTGCTGAGGGTCAATACTACGATCTTCATACTGATCTGTATTTGACTCTTGAAGAAGTGAGGGCTTTCGGTCTGCCAGTGTAATCGTACTTGGGGGTAAGGCTTAAATTCCTTGCCCCCAATTTACTCCAACCCGTCAAAATGCGTAGTGAGTGTTCTTTCACCTTTCGTCGTTCTTGGAGCTGGCTATGGAAAACACACTTGGCTCGACCGGCAACCTTCTAGCCGGAAATGCTAAATTCACGATTCTCCACAATGAATCGGGCAAAAGGTTCACGTACTGGATCATCACCCCCAAGACTGGCAAGGATAAAGGGCAAATTATTGCCCGCCTCTTGACCGGTTCGGACAATAACAACGATTATACCGACATAGGCACCATAGACCGATCCAGTGGTGAATTGACCATCACCGGAAGGGTCGGCTCTGGAGAAACGCGGGATTCGCTCCCAGAATCGATTGCCTTGATCCGGTGGTTCGCTGTTCTTGCGGCAACTGACCAGCCGATTCCAGCCGGTCTCACTCTGCATCATGCAGGGAAATGCTTGGCTTGTGGTCGGACTCTCACTGTCCCCTATCCAGCAAACCCATACCGCAAATTTGGACTTGGTCCGGAGTGCGGAAGCAAGTAAAATAATCCAACCCGTCAAAATGCGTAGGTGTTACCAGGAGTGGTTGTCACTCCTGGTACGGTGTACTTCTACCGCGACTGAGGATTTTGCAATGTCTTCTTTGAAAGAAATCATTCCCGCCGTTTATTTCACCAAGCCCCCTGTCAGCCAAGACTTGACCCACGGGCAATTGAGTGTAACCCGCTCGGGCAAAATCCTTGCCCGATGGGAGAAACGAAGTAAGGTTTTTAATGAAAACCTTGAAGCCGCAAGAAAGTTAAAAGTCTCGGGCTTTGGAACCTACAAGCCCGAAGAAGGCGGGTGGATCTTCCAGCCAGAAGCCGCAAAACAAGCGGACGCAGAGTTTCCCGATACCTTGGTTCGGACCCCTGAATTCAAGGCTCTGCTTGCCTTGAAGAGCGAAGAACCAAAAGCCCCAACCGCCCCACTGAACAAGCCAAGTAAACACGGGAAGATCACGAAGCAAGGGAACCACTTCCTGGTTCAATGGGGCGGGACTGCCGGGAACTGTCCTTCGAGTAGTTTCCAAAAATACCTTGCTTCCGCTCGTACAATCAAAGCCAACTCTGCCGGAAGTGTGGGCTGGAATAAATTTCTAAACGGTTGGCTTTTAGCAACGTCTGCTGCCCAAGAAATTGCTACTTGCTTCCCCGAATCGACCTTCGACCACTGCCCCGAATTGGTTAGCCTGGTGGGTCAAGCAAAGCCCCTTGCAAGCCAAGACAAGCCCCTTGCAAATGAAAGTAACTCCTTAACCGCGAACTTGCTGAAAGCGGCTGACGATATCTTCTCTGATTTTGAGTAAAATTCCCAAATGCCCCGCTTAGAAGTAAACTAAGCGGGGCATTTTCTTGAACCCGTCAAAATGCGTAGTGAGTGTTCTTTCACCTTTCGTCGTTCTTGGAGTTGAGATTATGACCGCTACTGCCACCGCCAAGGGTTCTGCCGTGAAGATCAAATTGTTTGAACACCAAAAGACGGGAGTTAAGTGGCTTCTGTCTTGCCACCAACGCGGGGAACGTGGTGGAATCTTGGCAGATGAGATGGGTCTCGGCAAGACGGGAACTGCCCTGGTTGCGGCTCGTGCTTGCAAACAAGCAGACCCCGAAACAAAAGTCGTTGTTATTGCCCCAAAAAGTTTGGGGATCAATTGGAAAAAAGAAGCCAAACTTTTTGGCTCCCAGGTCGATGAAGTTTACACCAACCACAACGCGAGTTTCCCCGAAGGCATTGAAGGCAAGTTTATTCTGATCGTTGACGAAGCCCACTGCTTTCAAGACTTGGCAAGCCTTCGGACTCGCCAGTTTCTTGCCCTGGTCAATGGCAAGAAACTCGTAAAACACGAGCAAAAAAACGATTGGGGGCGGGTTATCAGCACACGGTGGGAAGAAGTCAAAACCGGTGACGAATGTTTAGCAGTTTATCTGCTCACGGGAACCCCACTGAAAAACGGACGCCCCTTGAATCTGCTTCCACTACTCAAGGCAATCAATCACAAGTTGGTTGCTAGTCCCCAAAAAGTAAAAGAATTCAAAGAACGCTATTGCGGTCCAGAAACGGTACGCACCCCCCGTGGTCCGGTGACGACATACAACGGGGCAACGAACTTGGACGAACTTCACGAATTGACCAAACCATCCATCCTTCGCCGCCTATCGAAGGACTGCATCGACCTGCCCGAACTTACTCGGGTAGTCAAGAAAGTTGAACTGGACAAGGACGGGCAAACCGCCTACCAGACAAAACTAAATGCCTTGAAGGCTGAATATACCCGACGACTCGTCAAGGGAGAAATCAAATCGGGTGGGGAAAAGCTGGTTCTCCTGACCCAGCTTCGATTGGCTGGAAGTGCTGCGAAAGTGCCAGCAACAATCGAATTTGCCGATGAAATTCTGGAGCAAGGCGGGCAAGTTGTAATCTTTACAGAATTCCGCGAGTCTGCCGAAGCTATCGCGGCTCGTTACGGAGTGCCGGCTTACACCGGCGAAACAAGCGGGACGGGGCGAAATTCAATCGTAGAAGCGTTCCAAGCGGGAACACAAAAAGTCTTTGTTGGAGTTGGCAAAGCGGGTGGGGTGGGGCTTACGCTCCATGCTCATGGCAAGTGCCGAAATGTAATTCTTGTCGATCGTCCTTGGACTCCAGGGGACGCAGAGCAAGAAGAAAAGCGGGCACACCGAATCGGGCAACCAAATGCAGTGCTTGCTACCTGGTTGCAACATGATACCGTTGATGAAACAATTGACGGCATCTTGTTAAGCAAGAAAGAGAATAGTGAGAACGTCCTAAGTGGAGAACGAACCACTCTTTCTTTCAAGTCGCCTGCCGAAATTGCTGACGCGGTCTTCGATGCTTTAGGATGGTAAACTAAAAAGCCCTCTTGGCTAACAACCAAGAGGGCTTTTTAGTTTCTAGAAGCCTTATGCCCGTAAATCGAACAGGATGCCCGTTTAAGCCACGATGCGGGGCAAGGGTGGGGCTTTAGTCGCCTAGCTTGATCGATGCCTTAAACGCGAAGCTAGAGGCTTTCACGAATTGCCGAAAACGAACCCGTCAAAATGCGTAGGGGGTGTCCTTGAGACAGACACGATCTTTACAAATTCACATGGGTTCAAAAATGAACACTGCATCCGTTAGTGAGTTTTACCCACACAAAAAGAACCCCTTACAGGGGCTTGTTTCCAAAGCGGAACGAGTGGCGGTATACATCCCAACGACAATGCACGACCAGCCTGCAAGCGAACAGGTTGTTGCTTATCAAAGAGAAAAAGTAGCAGAGATGCTTTCGCGATGGTTCGGGGGCTTCACTGAGATCACCGGCATGGGGGGCTGGTATAGCGAACAGACTGGGAAACTTATTCGAGAGACGGTTTATATCGTCTACGCGGTCGCGGAAGCCAAAGCCATCAAGCGGATTATTCCGCGACTCGTCGAAGTGGCTCGCTCTATTGCGGTTGCAATGGAGCAAGAAGCAGTCGCGATTGAAGTAAGTGGGGAAACTTATTTTGTTCCTGCTGTAGAAGAGATGATTGAACTTTAACCGGAAGAAGGGGCAGAACAAGAGGCTTGGAGAGATTGCTTTTATCCATTGTTCACGAAATGAAATAAGACAACGTGAGATAATGACCATCCTCCAAGCCTCTTGCTCTTCCCCTTCTTTGATTCTTCAAAACGAACTAAGAGGGAAGATATTATGCCGATCTTGATTAAGGTTTTCGTTACAGTAAGAAGCGGCGAAGAACTTGTGGACCGCTGCGTTGCTTTGCGATCTTCCCCGACGCAAGCAAAGAACGTTGCTAAGCAATATGCCAAAGCCGTTCCAAATGCCTGTCGAGCGTATACCAGACCGGTTCAAATGAATGCCAACGACATCGCCGCCGTTATCACGCAGTGGGGCAGAGAAGATGCCCAAAGCGGTGAACCCCGAAGCGGGCAAGAGACTTGGACGGAAGCATGGAAGGAAGCCTACCGAATAGGCTTCGACTCTATTGTTCGCAAGGAATGAAAGAACCCCGTGATATAATTATATCACGGGGTTCTTTGCTTTTGTGCATGTATCTATCATACACTTTTGTGCAGACACATCAACGCATTCACATACAAGCATATCAACATACAAGCATATCAACATATGTTATCATACTTATATAAGATATCACATCAACACATCAACATATGAGTGCATTGACATATGTTGATATGATATGTCATCAACACATCAACACATTAACATATGAGTGCATTGACATATCATATCAACATATGTCAATGCGATATCACATCAACGCATCAACGTATTAGAATACGACCACCCTCTAACGCTCGCCCTACCATCATTGCCTCGACGACTATAACATTCAAACAACTACGAGGCAATGATGGTAGGGCGAGCGTTAGAGGGTGGTCGTATTCTAATGCTTGTTACATAATTAAATTGAATAAATTAAAGATCAAAAAAGTATTAGAATATGGGTGGAGGGTGCCTGGGTGGCGGGCAAGCACCCCCCTATTCTTGTTCTACCTTAATTTTTAAATTTCCCCTCATAGGAATCAATTAATTCATCTTTTCTCATCTTAATTCATTTCCCCTCATAGGAATCAATTAATTCATCTTTTCTCATCTTTTCTCATCTTAATTCATTTCCCCTCATAGGAATCAATTAATTCAATTTTTATCATGTTACACAATTTCTCCCAACCCCCCTACAAGATTATCCAAAATAAACAAGATTATCCAATAAGCTCAAGATTTATTTAAAAAATTCAAAATAAACAAGACCTATCAAGATGTTACAAAATTTCCAAGTAGTGTCCAACAATCTTCCAAGATTTACCAAGAGGCTCCAAAATTATGCATCAATCTTGTTACAAAAATGATATCTTATAATTCCTGGGGCTGGCTCCGCAGCCTAAGCGGAAAAAATAAACAAGTTATTAAAAATCGCCGAACGCCCTGGCGGGCGTTTCCCGGAGGGTTTTCATTATTAACAATTAGTCATGATCCGGCTGTCGCCGGATTGAGATGTATTAATTGTTAATAATGAACCAAGTCCACTTAAGGCTACTTATTAATAAAACTGCCCCGCCCAATAAAACAGGGGGCTAAGCCCCCTGTTTTATTTTGTGGTGAAACTTTTCACCAAAGTAGTTATTAAGTTTCCCTGGCGGGGCTTAAGTCTTAAATGTTGCAATCCCATCCTTCTTTAACGGCTTTGTTAAAAGCCTGATCGAAGTCTTCTAAAGCTTCGGAGGGAGACCGATAGGCTCTTACATAAGGATAGGTTATTTTCACGCGGAGATGTTTCCAAACAGGAATTGGAATCGTATATTCCAATTCCTCGGGTTCGATTTCTTCTTCTGTGATCTCGTGCCCGCCGTAACACAAATACGTTGCCCAATGCCAAAAAGGAGAGGCAGGAGCACATCCTTCAACGCATGGCTGATATGGCTTTTTGTTTTTATTCTCAAGCCATTCTGCTGAAGTCATATTTTATACCCCCAGGTTTAGCCGACTTTGGAACCAGGTTTAATAAAATTTCTTGGAGAGACAATTTGAAGATTGTCTTCAGAAGAAGCGGCGAGAATCATACCGTGACTGGTGATTCCCATGACTTTTCGCGGTTCAAGATTAAGCACGGCGGTGATTTGCGTGCCGATAAGAACTTCAGGTTGCGGAAAGTGTTTTTTAATTCCGGCAACAATTTGTCTCTTGTCGGCAGTGCCATCATCCACTTCAAGAAGCAAGAGCTTGTCGCTCTTAGGAATGACGGTTGCACCGACGATGGTGACAACGCGAATATCCAACTTAGCAAAATCTTCGAATTTGATAAGGTCCATGATATCCATGTTTTGTTAAATAATATGGGCGAATTAAAGTTACAGTTAATTACCAGGAGGATTTAAAACTGGTGGGTACGGCGTCGAGTAACCGGAGTTACTAATGTTGCCCAGCGGGTACGGCGTGGAATAGCTTGTTCGGAGGTTGCTTGAATCATGAGGCAAATTGACGTTAGGGCGATTAACATCAGGTTGATTAAAACTAGATTGATTAACATTGGATTGATTGCAGTTAGAGTAGTTGGAATAAGTCACAGACACCGTATTGCCGCAAGAATAGGCTCGCGGCGTGCTTTGAATCTTGAACCAATTATTTAAAAGTAGCCCGCCCCGTGCTCCGCACAACTTTCTACCAAATGCTTGGGCTTCGCTTGCATCAAACATGACCAGACCCAGGAGACCAATAGCCAAAATAAGATTTTTAAACATTGTCCTGTCCTCAATTATTATACATGAAGTGAATCTCTACGATTTACTTCACTTAAATGGTCTGAGTATTTTAATAAAAAATAAAAGACATTTCAAGACGAAAATTAAATTTGGTTGGGTTTTTTGTTTTGCTGCTCCAGTAACTTGAGAATTTTCTTTTCGATAGCAATGTCTTTTATGACTAAAAATT
>JACCDG011081947.1_pt1 | contig 25208 bp, 29 predicted proteins | sample 7442471 | NCBI WGS metagenome assembly JACCDG01 (sample SAMN15323444, study PRJNA562643) | freshwater metagenome | isolation source: river surface water | place: USA:Blue River Watershed | collected 2017-08-17 | reverse complement strand
GCTTCGCCGAACGAGCCTTTTTAGCGCAGTCTCTGCCAACCGGAGACAAACCGTCTCCAAGCGGGCGTGCATCTCCTCGAACGTGGCGTCGTCCCAATCAAGCGGTTTACTGATGCCGTAAGGAGAGAGGCACACTGTGCTCTTGTCCACGTGGGACTTTTTGTCCCAGCTCACCACCTTGTACGAGCTGTCAATGTACCAGCTGTGGGACCCTGGCTCAAACCGCGTGGACACAAGCTGCTGAACGAGCTCGTTGATAAATATTATATCATCCTCTGTGAGCGTATTGTGTAATTTAACTGCTTTACGAAGGCAACAACAAAACATGATTTGTGATTTATTCCTTAGAAAGACTGTTCTGAATAAACACCCACTTGCGCACCATCGCCTCGGCGTCGTTCTCTGGGTTGTGGTCGTGCTTGGCCTCGGTTTCGGGGTACTCGAGCTTTTCGTCGCCGACTAGCTCTCGTACGGCCTCCAGCGCCACCTTTTTAGAACTAAGGTCGCCGGAAGCCTGGTCGAGTCTAGCTCGCTTACGAAGCGAGTGCATGCCATTGTACACTGAAGAGGTCTCGTAGAACACAGTGTACCGTCCAAGGATATACATGACGTCTCTCTTGGCATAGTACTTGAGCAGCCCTCCGTCAAAGATCATGTTGTCGCTGACAAACACGCACTGTCTAAACTTGCTGACTCCTTTCGCCCAATCAATGAACGCCTCGACGACATCGCTGCAAGTCATCTTGGCGTTCTTCGTCTTCTCGAGCGTCTCTGCGTACCTTTCAGGGTTCTTCTCCTAAAACTCCTTAACGCACCGCTCCTCCCACTCAAGGCCTTCCATCTTGGCGTATTCGTTAAAGCCGGCGATCTTCTCACCTGTGCTTAGTAAGTGAGCGCTCGCGCCCATTTAAGTGAACCCGTTAAGAGCTGGGACGCCTCCCGCGCACTCAAAATCGAAGCCGATGACTATTTCTGCCATGATTGTGTTATTTTAAATATTAAGCGTCTGATTTACCCTTCTTCCCCTTTTTGGCAGTCGCTTTGGGCTTGGGAGCCTCCTCCTCTACCTCCTCTTCCTCCTCCTCTGCAACGTATTGCTTCTTGGCAACTGGCTCTGCGACGACTGGTTCGGGAGCCGCTCGCTTTACAGAAAGGCGGATTGTATCCACTGCAGCAGGAAGGTCAGGGGTTGATCGAAGGTAGTCGTGGATGCGAATTTCTCCGTCCGGGTTCTTGAGGAGCGCGTAGATGACAATGGCGGGCGAGTTGTTGGCAAAATTCTTGTTGTTGGAAAACGTGCTCACCTTTCGATCTGGGTTGTCGACAATGGCGTCCTTGGCCATGTCGTGAAGGTTGGAAACCGCATAGAACTCGACTTCTCCGTCTTCGTACCCTTTTTTGAGACGACTAATGTCGCCGGAGTACCCAAGAATGTTCACCGCGTTCACATTGATGATATCCGATGACTTGAACGGCGAAGCGCTGACCACCTTTGTTGGATCCGAGATTCCCCCAATGGCCAAAGCTTCCTCCCATTTGCAGGAAATGCCGAGGGAACGGGCCATGGTCGCCAAGTCTGGAAAAAAGGTGGTGGAGCAAGCGATGGCGCCGATTGTGTTCTCGTTGCGGGTAAAGTTCTGGTCTTTGGACCTGGCCGGGTCCACCACACAGAACGCAGTGCCCTGCAAATCCTTTGCAAAGACAGGGCCGAGCTGCTTCCACTTGTTCCCCACTTGGAAGTACGCAATCGAGTCCGAGTACAGTTTAGTTCGAGCCGAGACCATGAACGCTGCTTCTCCGTCAACACCGTTCTGGCAAACGAAAAACTCCAAGTCTCTTACCCCAGGGGTGCCATCAGTTTGCGACCCGCCAGACAAGGCCAAGACCTCGCCTTTTGGCGCACCGGCCTTGTTGTCCTTTTGGAAGGGCACGTAGGCAAAGGTCTTGGGGTCGTCTAGGTTGGGAAGGAGGAACTTTCCGTAGCACAGTCCATCATCCGTGGGTACATTTTCCCCGACTACACGCACCGCGATAAAGGTGTAGGGCTTCTTTTTCGCCAAATCCATCGAGAGTATGTCGTAATTGCTGAGCACATCCCTCTCCTTATGCAGAGTCTGATTTTCTCGGGCTATGCTGCCCAACACCTTCGGGATCATCGCTTGGTAGCAAGGTCCGCCCTGCTTGGCCTCAAACGAGGGGTTCGCCTTTCTTTCCTCACAGGACATTGGAGTTTGGTCGATTTCAAGAGAGCCGGTGCTGGGATCGTCCTTGGACCTGTAGGCATTGAATGTAATCCCTCGAAGCTCGATGATCGTACCTGGAAGCAGCTCGGTTGGCACAGAATACATGCTTATAAACAAGGTCTGACCTCCAGCTTCGAGGATAATATCATTAAACACTTCGTATTCAGACACTGCATTCTTCCCAGAGGCGCTTTTCTTATGGTTGTACGGCACGGCTATTTTTTCAAGAGGAACGACTGACATGCTCGGATACTGTTTGGACCCATTTACTGGCGCTACTACATGTCGGAGGTAAAACTTCCCTTGGGCGGACTTTTCCGGGATGCTTGTGGAAAGTTTTCCAGTGCTAGGTGTTGCGTGGCTTAACAAGGACATTTTGCTTTTTATTTGTGAGTCAAAATAGAATGCTATAAAACGATCGTTTCTGGAACTAGTCGTCCTCGCTCGTCCCATCCTCGTTCTCTGACGACACATCATCCTCGCTTTCTTCCTCTTCCTCCGGAGAATCAGACACTCGAGCGCGCTTTGTGGGCTGCTCGGGAGCGTACCCTTCGAGCTCTTTGTAAAATATGTCACAGACCCTCGCCGCGACTTGGTTGACAATCTTTCCCGCAATCCGCGACGAGATAGAGTCTGCCAACGCTTGCTCTATCTTGTTCTTGATGACTTCATTGAGTGGTCCATAGACGGCATCATTGACCAACCGAAGTATTGCGACCTCGACTCTGGGGTTGACCCGCTTGCGACTCTCCTCGACGACGGCCGGCGCAGCCTTGGGCTTTCCAACTGGGAGAGATGTCGACTTCTCGAGGATCTCGGCGCCGAACTTTCTGACCTCCTGCACCTGCTCTTCTGTAAAGACAGCCACGTCTGTACCCACTACTGTATTAATGGTAGTCTGGTACTCTTTTAACGGAAGCCCTGCCTCCATCGAGGCCAGAATTTTGGCGAACCGTTTCAGAGTGGACCAGTGCCACGCGACACTCTTTAAGGAGTAGTTGCGTACAGGGTCGCTGGATTGCAAGATCTCATGAACTCTGGTTCCGGTGACATTACCAATCCGCTTGACTTCTGTTCTGTGAACTTGAATCATCTTGAGGTAAGTATCGGCGTTCCAAACAATTCGCATTTTAATTTGTGAATTCACTGAAACGCTTGTGGTATGCAATCACCATGTTATTTTAATGAAAAACAGACGAAGGGCTGTGAACCTGCACGCGCCTGGTACCATCGCTTCCAGGGCCTGAATTTATGGCGTGTGCCATTGAAGGGTGGATGCTAAAAACAGTCGTGTCTCTGACGGTATCTGTCTCGCAACGGACGTAGTTTCCAGCGACAAGCTCGTTGTAGAGGTCGAGGGTGAACTCGTTTCTGGTCCAGCCGTACTTGACGAGAAACTCGCTATATGACCACATCTTCTTACGCATGATTTGTGAGTCGGCGCTATTCACATGGTGATTAAGAGACGCGAGTTTTCGATTTTGATTACCACACAGGCGCGTCGATTTTCTTAATCACAAATAAAATGAGCTCAAAAACAATCTTCCTTTGCATCTGCGGGCCCGCTTACGGCGCCGCCCAATTCCCAGAAAATAAGGACTTGGAGACGGTGACTCACGAGTCTCCTCATGATGCAGTCATGTACATTACCAAAAAGTTGATTGCGTTCTGGCACGACAAGGTCCAAGTCAGCAAAACGTTTGATGATATTCAGGTACTGATGACCGCCCTATCCGCCGCCCTCGATACGCCTAAATATGAGAACCTATCCTTCAACCTAGCTCTCCCAGGGGTGAAGTATCACGCTCAAGTAACTGCAGTAAATATATCTTAATCACAAATAAAATGAGCTCAAAAACAATCTTCATTAGCCTTTGCTGACCGATTCACGGAGCTGCCCAGTACCCAGAGCTGAAGGATCTTGAAACCTCTACACATACGTCTCTTGAAGATGCGGTCATGTATGCCGACAAGAAGATGATTGCGTTCTGGAACGAAAAGGTCCAAAACAGCAAGACGCGCGAAGAGATGAAAGAATGGATGAAGGCGCTTTCTATTACTGAGCACACCGGAGCGTCATTTGCAACCACTCTACTCAAGGGAAAGTATTATACTCAACTAACTGTAGTAGACATGTATTAATCACAATAAAATGAGCTCAAACCAAATCTTCATCAGCCTCTGCGGCGATTCTGTCCCGACCATTGAAATATACGCGCACCAATCCTTCGAAGAAGCGCTCGTTCTTTGCAAAAAGAAGGTGATAGACCGCGGGTTACCAGAGTTGGGGGTCGCTGGGGAAAACAAGTCCTTCCGGCGCTTGGTGCAGGTCCCCGGGGCGGAGTACCTGGTCGAGGTCCGATGTGTGGATTTTTGCTCGTCTTAACATCACAAATAATGCAGTCTGAAAAAAAAATTATTACTCTGTGCGGCACCTTCAACGACGACGAGAATTCGCTGATGGATTTTGAAGTAAAGATCCACGCTTCTGAGGCTGCCGCTCGGCGATACTGTTTTGAAAAAGCTCGGATGTTTTTGGAAGAGGCGATCCGCGACGGGGGCGACAGTCTTGTAGAGTCCGAACTGCACAGACTTGAAAAGGAGGAGAATAAAAAGATGAAAGCTGAAGATTGCATCGAGGAGGATATCAACTATATTGGTAATGATTGCGAGTTTCAAGCTGTGGTGAGAAAGATAGATGCTTCTTAATCTTAAATCGACTCATACACTGCATTTCTAGTCATGTCAGAGGACGGCACACTAGGTAGCGCAGAGACTGCCCGTCTGGCCAAAATCTCTTCAAAGACCGGCTCTTTCTCGTCTCCACTTTCATCAGGCACAAACATCTCACATTCTGCGTCCTTGGCGACATCAAATAGAGCGTCCACTTGGCTCCGAGTAATTCCTCCAGTCTGTACATACTCAACGCACATGTTAAGCAACTCCTTGGTTACCTCCAACTCATCGGTCGTTCGAACGTCTATGCTTAACTGCTCAAGCTTGCCTTGCATTTTTGACAGCATGAGAATGACCCGTGATAGGTTCTGCTTCTCTTCCGTAAGGGAACACACAAGGCTCTTGTACAAATCCTCCCCGTCCTTATCGCACTTGTCCACACTCGCTTGGTACTGATTAAGAGTGAGCTGAATCGTCCGCTCCTTCCTGTCTCGTAGTTTGATTACGTTTTGCGTGATTATTTTGATGTTGTTGATCTGACTCTGGATCCACCAGTCGTGGCAGGAGCATACGTTCCCCATCTTGGCACAAACAATGGACAAGTTGTGCTATCACGCAATCGTGCGAAGCATGGTGCTCGGGAACGTGTACATGCAGCCCCTGTTTGCCAAAAAACAAGCACTGTACTTTAGGCAGTCAACTGCTGACCTTGACGTGAGATACTTTCTCATGCTCGCTAATTGGCAAATTGTTCTGTTTAGTATATCAGGGTTTGCCAGCAGGCTTCTCCTCTGGAAGCTCCCAGAGGCGGAGCGAGCGCTCATATACACAGGACTCTGCCTCTGGTTCCTCGGGCTCCTTATACTGGCCATCGTACCGACCAACCAAGAGCTGTACGAAGCAATCACGATGGTTTGTGTGGCTACGGGAGGAGGCATGTATTACTGGGCTACCGTAGACGACATCATCTACACAACCAGGAAGGTACATAACCACCACCTTGTCCTCGCCATGTTGGGGGTTTTCTCCACCGTCTACATGTACTGCACCCACTGGCTATACATTGACTTTGCGGACCTATCCGGCGGGTTCGTGTTTGTCCACCCGGTCCTTCTCATGCTCGCAGCTCCGAGCACGATTCTCCTGGCCATCTCCGAGTACTATCGCCCTTACCGGATAGACCCTGAACCGAAAGCCGCGCAGTGCGTGGAGCAAAGGCACCAGAATTCGCTTCTCGTGCACTTGGCATTCCTCTTTCTGTACGGCATCTTCAAACACATCCCTGCCATCACCCTTTACTTGGGCCATCATCACACGCAAAGGGAGAACGAGTCGCTTCTGTTCTACAGGACTATAGGGCTTGTGGTAGGGGAAGTGCTGTACGTTCTCGTGTACCAAGTCACATTCATCCCCGTAATCGCGTCGATAGCCCTTCCCATCATCCTCCGAGACTGGGCCTTCTTTGCGGACAGATTCGACCTCATCGTCGCCGACGTCATCCTTTATGCGATCTGTAACGGCATTCTGAGCGTGTGGGCGTACAACCGCGTGCTCGTATTTTGGGAAGACCTGGGCCGGACACGAGCCAACTTGAACTATGCTATACTGGTTATGGTAACAATTCTTCTTCCGGGGGACCTGTTGGTGAACTTGTTTGTGTACATCAATACAGACGCATTAGACACCCTTACGTCGTCGTCCATTCTATATATACCGCTATACTTATCCATCCCAATAGCCTTATTGATAGCTCTCCATTGGACCATCTACGAATTGCTAAACCAGTAGCATGATTTATTAAGTACGCGATTCCTTAATTCTGAAGTCAAATGCCAATGAACTGTGCTTAAATGCCGATGAACGTGCTTAAATGCCGATGAACGCCTTTTTCTCGTGAATTCAGCACACACTTATCTGGACCACATAAAAGCATGATTTCATGCCAACTTTTTCTAAAAACACGCCACCATCGGCAAATTATTCTTCACAATTAAGAAATCACTACATTTAAATGCCAATGAACGCCTCAATTTGGAGCACGGTGTACAAAACTCGGTCTGAATTCGAAATCACTAAATCATGTCACTTTTCATGTTCACAGGTGGCAAAATTCTGAAAACCTAGATGAATCAGAGGACAAGAATATTCACAATTAAGAAATCACTACACTTAAATGCCGAGGTCGTTTTGGCCAAATGCCGATGAACTCTCGATTTTGCAAGGGGGGGTCTATGGGATTTTTCCTGGGAAAAAGATCGATTCATGCGTTTTATATTATTTCTTATTTTTGGCCTCACAATAAATGGATATTTTGCCACCGATTTTTATTGTTTGTACAAGAAGCCCTTCTGGAGCGATCGGAAAGAAGGGAGGTCTCCCTTGGAAGAGACCTTCTAAGGAAAACCTCACTTGGTTCAGATGTCTCACGGACTCGAGCGCGGTTGTAATGGGAGCTTCGACCTGGAAGTCGCTGCCTAAAAAGCCGCTTTATGGTCGAATAAACGTGGTGATCTCATCTGTTCCGATAGAAGGCGCGGACTATGTGTTCCCTGATCTAATGAAGGCTCTCCTCAGCTTACAAACCAAGGCTATCTATATTATAGGGGGCCAAGCCTTGTTCGAAGAGGCGTATCGATTGGGAATGGTGGATGGGGTGTACGAAATTATACTGAAGAGCGAGTATGAAGGTTGCGATCGGTTCATGCCTCCGCTCCCAGATGATTTCGACGTGCACACAAAGTTATGGGAGTCTGAGAGCGACGAACGTTGGTTCTATTCTTACACGTTTAAAATCTAAGAAAGCTCTGTGTTTGACAGGTCAGGCTTCTCCACTGGCCGCCTTTTCACAAAAATCACAAACAGCAGCGCGAAGAAGTACATGGCCGACACAAACACCTTGCTTTGTATCGAGACGCCCTGGCACTCTTCGATGATTCTGCACGCAATAGACGCGCTGGTTGTGGCTCCTGGAATGAGTAAAATGGTAATGGTTGAGGGGCGATTCCAGAAATCTTCACACACAAGCATGAGGGTGCTCATGATGCCACTTGCAAAGAACCCGTAGATGCTGGAAAAGATAACAAGCAGGGTGTACGTGTCGCTTCCCATAAACCCTAGCGTAGTTAAAAATGTCAAGAGAACGAACAATCGATGGGTGTTTACCACACCCCAGGATTTGACAATTTCCACCGTGGAAACGCGACCTATCACAGATCCTGCCGCCATATAGCCCAGAAGATAGGTCGCGTCTAGGTAGCTCGCCCCTATTCGCTGCGCATCGAGAATAACGATTAGAAAGGGGGCGTAGAATCCGAACATGAGGAAGAAGCTCGAGACCGCAAAGAATGTGCCGTCCCTGTCCCGGACAAGCTCTCTAAGCGTGGTCGCGGGCACTTGCTTAGAGTCTGGAGAGGGCGGGAACATAAGAGCCACTGCACATAGCAAAAAAGCGAATCCTGTGTACGCAGTGGTCTGGATGGTGGTTTTCCACTGTGCGGACGAGACCCTTGGTGGGATGGCGAAGACGAACGCGATTTGGCCAAAGGCTGCGCAAGCTAGGACCCAGCCCATGGGCTGGACTTTTTTTCCGCTCCATCGACTGAGCTGTGAGAGAGGAGACCAGTAGGCTAGAGACCCCCCGATACCGCACATGAGACCAATGTACAGGACAGGGTCGTATGGATTAGATGATGTGGATAGGCCATACATACCACCAAACCATAATAGCGCTCCTACTAAAGCTGGCAATCTAGGCCCAAAGCGCTCTGTCATTGGCACAGCCACGAGCGCTCCAATGAACAGAGCGCCGAACTGGAGAGATCCTGCCGCGGCGGCTTCCATGAGAGTCGACCCGACCTCTTTTACCATCAGAGGAAAAAGGACGCCGAACGCAAAAATGTTTCCTATGACTACAGCTTGGGTAATCGCGGTCGCGGACAAGAAGGAGATGTACTTGCTCATGCTTTGTGGCGAAAACCGTGTTACGGAATTGCGGAAAACACAATTCTCCGCGCGACCATGTCCTCCACCTGCGAAGACGGCCTCGTTTCATCCGCTTGCACTTACGATACTACTACAGCTGGTACTGTACGTTACTATAACAATACGTGCAATGTGTGCTGTCCAGTAGGACAGACTGTGCCCACAGAGTTCGCGCCCGCCTGGACGTGCGTGTCTGATGTGTACATGCACTCTATTTTTGGCGTCCAGATTGGGCTCTACAGTATCGCGCTGATCATATCATTCACCTTGTTCGTTTTAAGGGCGCGGTTCGGCACAGCGGGCCCTGCTTTCATCGCATTTTTGGGTGCTGTTGTGAGCGGAATAGGCTTGGGTGATGCATTGTTGATCTTCTTCTTTGGCAGGTCTTACAACTCTAGTTTTAACGTCTTTTGGCTGCTGTTCGCCTCCTACTCTATTTTATGGTTCCTTGCCTTCTCCACAGGAACCCACCAAAAGAAGGATTGGGAGGATCTGGACAACAAAGCCAAATCAAAAATGACGATATCCGGGGCGAAGGAAGCGTTGAATAATGTTTTTACCAGCAGCGACCAATGTAGATTTAATTTTTCGGTAACCGGACTGGTTTTCATTGTGATTATAGAAACTGGGGTTGGGTATGCCATGCACACGTACTTCAATTGGGGTTCTGGTGCTGCATTCGTCTACGTATTCGGAGCTTCGTGGGTAAACCTCATTATCTCAACCTTGTGGTTTGGATACACATGGTTTGAAACAGGAATGTCGTTGATCGTAACAACAACAGGAGTCTGTTTGGCAGGAGCTTACATTTCTCCTAGTGTGCAAGCGAGCACTCCTGAGCTGTACATTGGACTCGAGGTTATTTTCAGTCTGTATGCAGCATGGACTGTTATTGTAACGTCCATGAGCCACTTTGCAGTAACTTTGTCGCATATGAAAGGGTCTGGTTATGTGCTATTAAAAGGTTAATGTTTAAAGTCTACGTTTCAACACCCCCTTCTTTTCTTGCCACACGAGCCACGCGTTTCGAGCGTGAACGTTTGCGAAACTCATGGCCCTGTTCGTCACCGGGTCTTTCCAACTAATGAGCCCCTTGTTATTGGTTTTCTGCACCGTTCCCTCCGGAATAAGCTGGTCTGCATTGGCATCAATCTCGAGCTGAGGATTCGTCTTGAACGAATCGTAAATCGCCATGTACTCATCGTAGTCCTTAAAAGCCGCCATTTATTTGTGAGCTAGAGCATGTGCGCTAAATGACGTATTAGCTCGACCCGCATCCCTCTTACCGCGCTGTGTCTACCGAGCCTATCCAATGTCGCCGCGCCAACGATCCAACTAATCATCTCCGTTTTGGCGCACTGTTCGCGCTCCTTGTCGCTCATCTTTACAATCTTTTGGTCGTCGAGAAACTGAAGGAAGAGGAGGTGCGAGATGCATCCAAATCCCGGGCTTTGCTTAAAATCAGTAAGGTACTGACTCAGTTGTGAACGCACAGTGCTCACGTTCGTGCGCTTCTCCCAATAGTAGCCGATACACTCTGCATAATCGCTGAGCAGATCATTCGCTTTTATAAACTCGTTCAACATTACTTGCACCCCAGTTGAACGTTTAGAACTATTCTCTTTCCACAGCGTCTTGATCCCCAGAAGATCTCCGTCTCGCCACGCCTTATAGTACGGCGTCTCCAAATACCGTTTCTGAATCATGATTTGTGAATTGTTATTCCCGAATTCGTGCAGGGAATAAATACTCGAATCAGTTGGCAAATTGGACTCGTGCCTCGGAGAAATTCCACATGCGTGTCACTTCAACTTGAATATGATTTCGGGCAGATAAAAGCCTCGGAACTTGATTTTTTAATTCTGAATTTGTGCAGGCAAAAAATCTCAATGAGGTACCAACATGCAAATTCATGATAATTGACATGAATTTGTATTTATGAATTTGTGCCAGCAAAGAAACTTTGTGGGCAGTTTTTTAAACAATGCGCCTGAATTGTTAATTCTGAATTTGTGCAGAGAATATCCCTTGGGACCCTAGATTTATCGAGGATTATTTTCAATGCGCCTGAATTGTTAATTCTGAATTTGTGCGTAGCGAGAAAAACTTGGGTGTTCCATTTCATCCACAAGAAATTATGAATTCATACCATCTATTAATTAATTAGTAATGCAAGAGTCGCCCAGCATCCGAGCAGAAAATGCGAGAGAACGCATAGCCATGTGATGGACCGCATCACAGACACTGTAATTGCTACTGCTAATAAGACGTACACTGCGAGTCCAACTCCTACCAGAAAGGCTGGGAGAAAGACGGTTGGTGGAACAATGGCAGTTCCGATAGACAGGCCAAAGAGGAGAGCTAGATTTGGGAGAATGACGTCGATTTTCCTGTCGTCGATGACCACCTCCAAGTTAGGATCTGGATGCGCCCTCTTTATAGAAGATACCCACATGTCTGTATGTTGCGCCGACACTCCAGGTACGAATCGTCTTATAGCAAACAACAAGATAAAGGCCGCCGGAATCGGACTTGCCAGCACGAGAAATCGAGTCCAGGACGGCTGGGAGAGGATCCAGAAGCTGAATCCTGTGCAGTACACCAACGCTGCGACAGTCCCTCCCACCGCTGTTCCATACACCACGTCTAGGATGCCAGAGAACCCCATGTAGACGTCTGTTGCGGCAGCAAGAAAGACACAAAGAAGCAGGGGTACAACGACTTCTGGTAGGGGGTACAGGTAGCTCAACGATACAAGAAATGCCATATTTGCGCTTACGTGATGTGACGGTCTGGCGAATAATTGCTTGCCGTATGGTAGACTGGTAATTCTCACGTCAGGCATGTACCATCCTGGTGAAGGGGATTGGTGGATATATGAGACCAGGATGCAGAGGATAAACTGCCACTCGATAGCAAAAGGTAGGAGCGCAAATTTGCTCCAGGAAACGCTCCAGATGCAGAGAAACGCCGCGAGGAGAAGTACTGGCCGAGATACAAGCTCCCGCGCAAAGACGGCTGGCCCTTGCAAACACTCGCGCTGGACAACCGCAAACTTGCGTCGAGGCGCGTCATCTTCCATACCCCAAGGCTGCTTGGATTCGATCATTTGTGTCACAACATAGAGTCGTAGCCGCGCAAATCGAGTCCGTCGATCTCCTCGTGCTCGTTTCTCAAAAGAAAGAACCCGTGCGCAAAAGATTTAGCCTTGAGCAAGCGGTTGCCTAATTTCACGACCCAGTGGCCTCGAACCCGGTCCCTCCAAATGTAGACGTCCTTTATCTTGCTCACCACCTTGTCGCCTTGCATGCTCCATGCCCAGAACATGGCGTCCGTTGATAGCCGGATTCGCTGCCTTGTAAACTCCACGTCTCGGGTGGTAATGTCCTTGAAGGATTTGATGAACGTCACCAACCCATCGTTCTTGGTTACCAAAATCTGTCTCGGCTTGGGGTTTAATGTAAGCCCGTGGTGGTGTCGATGGACTTGGATGTGGGCGTCGTGAATCTCCAGTTCGAGCTGCCACCTTAGCCTCTCTTTGATGAGGTACTTTTCGTCGACCGTGGACACTGCGTCGAACAGCGCACCTCGAAACTTGGACAGTCTGTGCTGGGCCACTTCCTGAACGCTCGTGGTGTCATAAGCAAACAGCTGCTCGTGGAAGAAGGTGATGTAGGCCTCCATGTCAAACACAAAGGCTGTGTTTGCAAACGCCACTTCGACATCCTTGTGCGTCAAATCCTCCACATCCTTAGGACGGCGGTTGTACATTTCGTCATCGCTGTCGTAATCAAACACTGCCGTGTCCGGTTTGGAAAAGAGGCCCTTCTTCTCCACCTCCGCGTAGTCCTCCGCGTTGAGAATGTCCTTTGACAAATGGTGCGCGTGGATAAGGAAGCATATCCTGTTCTTGATGAGACTGAACATTTCTCTCGCCTGCTGTATCATCTCTGGCGAGTGCTCGTCGTTGCACTGGTCACACAAAAGAAACCAGTCCAGAGCAAACATGGCGTCTACTACCACGTGTTGGGATAGCCTAGAGATGGGCACGTCCTTGTCCATGGGATGGCTCCACTTGGGGTGGAACTTGATGAGCGGAAAGTCCGCGATGCGGCGGGGGTCGTCGATCACCTCCTCGGACAGGGTCGCGAGAAGGAATGTAATCACCGACTCGGAGGTAATCACACCGTCCACTTGAATGGGTTCGTTAAGCACCTTCCTCGCGCAGTGATGTAGCGCCCATAGTTCATTGCGGTGTCGTTTAATGTCACGCTCTCGTTTGCAAGCTTCTATCAAAAGGGTGAAGTCGTACCCCTTCTCCATATACTCTACCGCGTCCGCGATCAGCGTTTGGATGCTCATTGACGAAATCACAAATGGAGAAATATGTGAGGGACGCGTTTTTTGCCGAGTCGAGGCATGCCTACACCAAGACATTGCGGTTCCCAAAAGGTACCACTCTGACGGACATTATTGGGCAAACCCAGAGATCCGTGTCGAAAACGACGCTTGTCTTTGAGATGACCATCTCTAGCCAGCTGCATCTGGACGCCGACAAAAAGATAGACAACAATGAGGCTCTTGTGGTCACGGTTCCGTTCGTCAGCGAGTACGACGAGGAGCTGTATACCCACGTGTGGAACGAGTCGTGGGGGGCACGCACGCTCAGAGACTGGGGCGAATTTCTAGCAGCCGGCGCCTCTCGAGATCCGGTATCCTGGTGGGCCGAGTTCAAGCCGTTCGATGACTCGCCTCAGGAACAGATACCCTTCCGGAACTGGATAGAGCAGATGCAAGGTGTGGTGACTAAACGCAAAGAAGAGCCTGAAATAAGCGGAGAGTCGCTCCACCCCCTTCTTTCCGCGTACGGTCTAGACCCCAAACCGACTCGCAGAGAATGTTTTGAGGCGTTGGATGCGCTGCTGCGCGATAAAAGGCTGCGGTTAGCTAAACTCAACTACTCGCTTGCCGGGATGGCAGAGTCGAAAGAGTCGTGGAAGGGAGAGATGAAAGAAACAGTTAGCGTGAAGTGGACAATAGATGCTGCCGAGCCCGAATTCTGGGCCGATGCAAAGGGGTACTACAATACGTGCGTAGGTGAGGTAGAGGATTGGGCCGCATTTAGTGTGAGACCACCTTCTGCAAGCCCGCCTCTTACCAGTTTGGACGCAGCGGTCAAGCACCTTCGCAACATTGTCCTTTTTAGCGCGCAAAAGCAGAAGGAAGACGTGTTTTGCAAGCCGTTTGCAACCGAAGGTGAATACTTTGACGCAATAGAAAAGGCCGACAGACGGATCCGGTATGTGACGGATATCTTGAGATATGCAGAGCCTCTCGTCGAGGTCGCGAATAAAGGAAATGATTCGGTAGAGGACAAGATTCGATCGATCGAGAGAGCGATGCAGTCTGCCCAGACCGAGATATCTAGATCCACAGAAGAGGTTGACAAACTGAAGAACAGGATAGACGCGGAACGAGAGTGGGCGGATACAGAAACAAGGGAGCGACGGGCGCAGGAAGATCGTATTGCCGCGGAGAATGTTGTCAAGCGTGCTCGTGGTGATACCTCGTTGGAGTTGAACTGGCCACTCCATCTCCACGACGCGGCTAGACGGTTTTTTAGAGGGTGGATCCAATCCGGTGTGTCTGGCGCGGACGACCTTATCGACTCGTGGATCCGGTCGGAAATCGAGCACGAAGATGTCGCAAACAAAGAGGGTACAGTGATAGACGTGGACCCACTAGGCCCAGTGGTGATCCGGAGAAAGACCATCAGAGACCTGGATCAAGACGTTAGGATTCTAAACCAACAGTTAGAAGCAATGCCAATCACGTCACCTTACCGTCTTGATCTAGAACGCAACCTAAAACTGAAGATTGAGTACCTCAAGCACCTTCTCGATGAGTACCAAGCTGATTTACCTTTAGCAGAGTATACCCGTATGCAAAACGACCTGGCCGCCATCCCAATGTATGCAACCCCTTTAGACGAGCTGTTGAATCTAATCGGTCAGGTAGACCCTGTTCTTAAGAATGAACTGGAAGCGCTGCCGAATGGAATCGCTGACTCCACAGAGGCTCAGCGATTGGCGGTTCTGAGATTACGCCACGTCCCGGGTCCAGTTCAGTACACGAAGCCCCAAGCGCCAATCCTTTCCGGGAGCGTGAAAAATATCGCAGGTGCCATAAACGCCGGGGGGTGGAAGCCGGTTTAATCATAAATAATATGGAAAGTTTCGTTCTTCACCTCTTTTGTCAGCGATCCCAGCTCCAGTCACAGAAAATCTGCGACCTACGAGACGTCCCTCTCAATGCAAAAATCGTCCAAGTCGATGGGAATCGAGCCTCTTACATCCAAAAGTCCACCTACGACCCCGCGTTGTGGAAAAGAGTGTTATACTCCCCGGAGCGCCGTAGACTCGATAAATGGTCGCCTCTTCTACCTGGAGACTGGGCGCATCAAAAATCCACGCTTCTCAATTTCCACGAGTGGATGGCGCTCATGTGGCGGATGCACGGAGATCAGCTCCCTCCCGCTCCCATAGTTCTGATTCCGCTTGCTACTATGCCGCCGCCCATCGAGGATCCGTATCAGTACACGGTTACAGAGATGAAGAAGCTGCTCTCAGAATACAATGATGAAGATATTGAAACCCTTTGTAAGGGGCACGATAGCTATACCCAGGTAATCGCCTTTGTCGGGAACGAGTTCAAGAACGCCCCTGCCAAGCTTTCAGACACGTTGGATGCGATACATAAGGTGTTTGAGACCGCGGCGACGATGAAAAAAGACAGGGCTTCATACAAGGAGCAGGAGGCTGTGCAGGACGAGATTAATCGCTCCATCGATGAAGACAATCGACGCCTTACACAGGAGTATCAAGAGCGCCTGCGGGTTTACCAAGAGATCGTCAAAGTCGTTTCAGAGTTCTTCGCGGAGCATTGCGACATGTGGTGACTGCACAAAAACGCAATGAATTGCTTCTTGAGAAAACTGCCTTCTGGGGAGCTGGAGGGGGTGATAAAAACAGAGTTTGGCAGAGAGATTGTATTCGAGGACCTGGACGCCTTCCTCAAGTGCTGCCCAGATCGACCGCCCTACTTTGATTTTATCCTGCGCCCCAAACCCGTGGCGATTCTGCCCATCGTGTGGAAGGACCTTCTTCGAGGCACAGCGTTTGAAGAGGATGAGGATGGAAATGCGGACATGTACCTTCGTGACTATCAGATTGAGTGTATCGAGCGCGTAGTGGAGGAGATTGGTGGTCGGGCAATTGTTGCTCCAGAGCCTGGCATGGGCAAGACTCTGATAGGCTGCATCCTTTCCAGGCACTATGGCGGGAAGCGCCTATTTGTAGTACCATCAGGGGTGGTGTCAAACTGGATGCGGGAGTACAAGCGCTTCTTTGGTAAGAAGGCCGTCATCCAGCATTTTGATACTCGGCGCAGCACCATCGAGGAGGATGTGGTGATTACCTCAATCAGTCTGTTTCGGGATTGCCCCATCCTTCAGACACATGAATGGGATTTTTTCCTGGTGGATGAAGCCCAAAACATCAAGCACGACAGCGGACAGGGGAAGGCGGTGTGCTTCCTTTCCCCCAAAACCAAGGCCTGCATCCTCATGTCTGGCACGCCACAGGAGGGCTCCTCCATGGACCTCTACAACCCACTCTACTGCCTCTACCCTGCGGTATTCAAGGACCGCGAGACGTACATAAAACGATTCTCCATTGGCGAGTACAACACCTTTAAAAAATGGGTCCCCAAAGGCTCTACCAACCAGGATGAGCTCAATTTGATCCTAGGAACCTTGATGGTGCGCATGTTGGACACGAGACAGGACACCCTTCCTCCAAAGCACAGGTATGTGCAGCACATGCGATGCTCTGGGGAGAATATGGCTGCGGTGAAGCGGCTCATGAACGAGAGGGACATGTGCTCGAAGAAACTACAGGCTCTAGAGCGCGAAAAGGCGTCCGCGTCGCGCCTCCAGGCGCACAGACTCGAGCTGTGCCAGATAAGCAACCAGGTGCGCGTGCTATCTGGTATCGTAAAGGCCTCCATCTTGGGCTCGTGGTTCGAGGCGTTTGAGAGTGAGCGGTCGGACAAGGAGAAGTACGTCTTCTTTGTGGAGCACATAGACGTCCGAAAGGCCCTGTCTGAGACCATGGACAGCATTGGGTTCGAGTACCAGTACATTGACGGGGGCATCAAGAACGTGGACCGGGACAAGGCCATGTTCAGGATGCAGGATCCGGAGGACCCCCTCAGAGTTCTCATTGCGTCTTACAAGACCTGCTCATTGGGCATTTCCTTCTGTCCAGGAACGTGCTATGAGATCTTTGTGGAGCTCGCTTCTATGCCCACGATGATGATACAAGCCGAGAAGCGCATCAACAGAGACGGTGCATTACGGGACTCTCACTATATATGGCTCGTGCTGGAAGGCACGACCGACGAGAATATCGTCCGGACCATCCAGGCCAGATACAGGGATATTAAACACGTCGTGGACGGGGAGAGGGGGATGGCGATAGAGTTCAAGCGCCTCCCGGAATTCGCCGAAACGAAGCGTGCAAAGCTTGACGAGTCACAAAATGAACCCAATTCCGAGCAACTTATACAGAATCTCGAGGAACGGCAAGCTCATGTACGCGAAGAACTTCTTCCGCAATGATGTATTCTACGACCTCATGCAGCGACTCTGTGAGCCAGGGTGCTTTAGAAGCCTCGAATATTTGGTCATTCCGGACTGGAACCCCGACGATGAGCAACTTGCCCACCTGCTCGAACACGCACACTTGCTGCCAAAAAAGGCCCACATCCTTAGCGCGCCCAGTCCGGACGTTGCGGAGATTATGAAACGAAAAAATGCGCCCGACGCGGCAAAAAATGCCGAGTGGTGGGCAGACCGAGGTTTTACTGTTAAATCATAAATAAACTACTCGTAGCATGTTTGCAAAAATCGCAGAGTTTACCAGAGCGGCAGCACAAGAGCCTCCCCCTAAACGACCCAGAGTCATGACTTGCAAGGAGGTGGAGACTGTGGGTAGATTCGTCATCGAAGAGCTTGTAGAATTGTTCGACACGGTATGCGAACGACCAGAAACGAACGTCGCGGTCCTCAAGCTACTCACAGAGGCCATGTTGCGGGAGAAGCGACCTATCCCGGACCAGACTGAGGTGGAGAAAATCGCTGACCAGCAAGACGCGCTTGTAGACCTGGCCTATTTTTGCGGAGACGCCGGCGCCAAAGTGGGGTTTCAGCTTGACCCTTCGTTTGAGATTATCCATGCCTCGAACATGGCAAAGATTGACAAGGACACAGGCAAGGTTATTCGCAGGGAGAGCGATGGGAAGGTGCTAAAGCCGGCCGGGTGGACGCCGCCGAATTTAATTCCCGAGGTGGAGCGCCAGCTCGGGGAATGACGTGTTTTCATAAAATAAAACCATGAGCCGCGCGCCAAAAAGAAACCGTGTCATCACGATCACAGATAGAGGAGGCGACGAAGACAGCGATTCTGACCAGGACGACGATAGAGACGCCCAAGCGGAATTCGATGCTGCAAAAAAAGAGATGGCCAATTTCGATGAGCTGAGAAGGAGCAAGGTTGGGGACACGAACGAGTGCTGGATGTGCAAATACAAGTTCAGACCGGACAATGTTCACAGCAGAGACCCGTGTCTGAAACGCATGGTCCAGGAGTACAACTGCAACGTGGGAACCATCCCCCCTGAGGAGCTTGCGGTAATTCTCATGGCCATCTTCGACACAGAGTACCGAAAACGAGAGCTGGAACAAGGCAACATGAATGCGATGGTCATGACATTGGACATGATGGTGAGGCATTTGAGATTCCACATGTTCTCGTACAAGCAGACGTTGGACGACACGATACAGGACATGATCCTAATGGAAAACGAGCTCAAGAACTCTGTGTTTGTGGAAGTGAGCGGAAAGGACGGGCGGGCGAGGAAGCTGCCCATCGAGAAGAACATGAATGTGTATATTAATCTGGTGAAGCAGAAGACCGCCACCGTAGTCGCCGCAGCAAAAGCGCTTAAAAAAAGTTAAGTTATAAGCCATTTACCCTAAACCCACCCTCTCTTTCGACCACCTTTGCGAGCTCTACAAGAATAGGGTATGATCGTATGTTGTTGTGCTTGTTTATAAAATTCATCAAGGAGGCGTATGAGACGCTGGCATCCTTGTCCAAGAACCATCCGTTCGTGCTGGAAAAGATCTGACCCCAGTCCGTTTTGGGGTAATCCGGATGGGACCTGAAATCGGCCAGGTTCTTGTAGTGACTCGATCCGATAGGGACGAGAGGGGTGTCGATGACCTTGACGTCACTTTTACCGGAATGGTTCGTTGGAACGACCCCGACAAACTGCCCACCCTTTGTACGGACAAACACGACCGCCTCTTGCCACGAGTCGAGGGTGTTTCGGTCATTGTCCACATACCCTCTGTACGCCACGGTAATACCCTCGTTTGTTTTTGCGAGCTCCGGCGCTATCCTAAGCAGGGCCTGAATAGTAGTTTCTCCAGGGCGCATCTGTGTCTTCCGGTCCTTGTTGTCAAAATAGACGTAGGGATTGGCTCCTCCATAGTCGTGTCCCATGAACCCTCGGCATTGCATCAGGGACTCTATCTTACTGCCGAGAGGGTTTACTGCGCGCCCGTGCTGGAAGAACTTGCCCGTGAAGGACGGGAACTTGACAGGTAGAGACGGGCCCTTGTGCACCCGCTTCGGGTACTCGTTCTTGTAGTTGGAGAAGGAGAAGCCGCTGTCGTACAAATGACCCTTCATGTTCGCCTCCTTGTTTATATCGAATATTACAAATCGATCTCCTGTAGGCTGACCTGCGATACTAACTGCTACGCTAGGGGGGATCATGCTTATCTTCACATCGGGTGTATCTAGAAGGTGGGAGACGACCAAGCTGACGAGCCTTTTTGTCTCCTTCGAAGACCCTCCCATACACAGATAAATGTGGTCGTTATGCGCAATGTCCAGATCCATGCCGTCATTGTAGAATACATACGTCACCGCCTTTCCGGCGTTTACCTCTGTCCATAGATTTAGGTAATCGAGGAACATGTCGGGCACAGCATGTTCCGGAACCGGCCACGTGACCCCTCGTTGCACGACAATAACCTGGTCGATCAATCCTTCGGTAAGCATGAATTCCCCGTAATAGGAGAGACTCTGCTTCCCCTGACTTTCCAATCCATCGAACGAGGCGTAGGAAGGGTCGACGACGATGAGCGAAGAGAGCTTGTTTTTGGGGGTAATTATCCTCTCGCGCCGCGCGATTGCCAGCTCTGCCTTTTCTGAGTTGAACATGGCGCCGAAATATGTGACTCGAACGTCGAATCACAAATTCGGGGAACGGAATGCCTTGCTACATTATGATCAAAACGGACGATTGGGACGCGCAGCGTAAGGTATATGAAGAGCTGCTGGCCGACGCGCAGATTGCCGGAGTTGATATAGACGAATATGAGCAAATCATGTGGGATCCGCGCAAGAACAACATACCACTCCTCCAACCTGTGTATGTTTTGTGGCTTTCAGACAGCCCCCAGAAATGGAAGTTTCCGAGCAAGGCAGTGTTTTTCTTCATGTCGAGAGAAACCTCGCCTCCAGGGCAGAAAGTGGAGGTGCGATCGCTTACCGCATTTGCCAATTCGGTGGCGTACATCCACGAAGACAGGATAGAGGGGGCCCGGACTTTTTTCGAGAAGCTAGTCGTTGCTATTTAACTCGGATAACGATCTCGACACAAACCTCATGACCACTTGTCCCATCACAGTTTCTGATTACGTGGCCGCAAACTGCACATGCCACCCATCGTACACACATGCAAGTAACTTCAAGGAGAGCTATAATTGCGTAGAACCCAAAGGTCTCAAGCAGATCGTGTCCATACTGGAGATGGTCATTCTGTGCGTGGATCTGGCGTATGCTGGTATAGTGACATTATTCTATCTAAAGGTCTGGAACGCGCTGAAGAATTGGGGGGAAGTCGAATGCTGCCGCCGCGCAGGTGACACAGGGACCGCGCGACAGATGACCGTTTTCCTTGCATCCTCTTTGATAGCACTTTTAGCGCTGGCTGAAAAGGCTGTAGTATACGCGACTTCTAGCGATAATCCTGCGGTGGGACTTTTGGTGACCATAGGATTCTCGGTCCAGGTTGGGTTCGAGTGGAGGTACATGGAATTGCTCCAGATGGGAATTGTCGCCAAGGAGAAGGCCGAGGGTCGTACCGAATATTGCCTCAAAATGAGTAAGGGGTTTGTCGTCGGACTGAGTAGCCTCGCGACCGCTACTCTTATTGCGCTCCAGTTTGCCGATTTGAGACTCGAATCCCGCGACAAGTGGATAGACGCCTACGTCGTGTATGGCACTGTCGGTGGACTGGCAATTCTATTGAGTGTGGTGCTCATTGCATATATAAACACCATCTTTGTTCAAATTACATCCTTGCTGTCGCTGCCATCCTCTGGTGGACAGAGTTACGAACCAACCATGAAACGTTTCGTGAACAACATGATGTTCCTCAGTCTCCGGGTAGTGATTCTCGTGATCCTGCTGGTTTTGCTGGGAATAGGACCCGGTCAAAACCATTCAACGCTCTTGCCTGCCCACTTTGCATGGTTCGCTTCCACGCTGATTTTTGTGCATCTGCTACAAGCATACTCATTAGAATGGATTTTATCACATTAAAGACGCTCTTTCTTTAAGCATTGCTACTACATCCTCGTTTATCTTCAGAGGCGAAAAGGGCGCGCTGAACGCAGCGTCTAGCACACGTGATTCTCCGTACACAATGACCTTGTGCTTGAAACGAGACATGGCCGTGTACGTCAGCTCAGCGGGAATACCGCCTTTAAACCACGTCATCACCAACTGACCCGTCTCGTTAAACTCGGAACCCTGGAGCTTGTGCGTAGTAAGGCATCTCGCTGGTCGCGGGTCGGTGGCAAAGTTACCAGTGCGGCCCTTCTTGTCCACATGCTCGTTCCTGTAAACGATCCGCCCTTCGCTTCGCTTGCCAATCATTCCGTTGACCACCTTCATCTCGCCAGTCTTGGGGTTCTCAATGTTCTTGGTGCACATAACGCGGTCAACGTCCTTGCCTTTGGTCATGTCGTTGAGACTGTCCACCGTCTTGTTCGTGAACGCGATCATCTGACACCCCTCTGAAAAGTCATCTGCCGCAGCCTTGAGCGCCTCGTCCGCTGTCTTGAACTTTCGCACCTGGAATGTGGGGTCCAGCAAGGGCCCGTCCCATCCCTCCCGGCCTATCCCCATAATGTTCTTCATGAGCGCAGTCTCCCCTCCTTGCTGCCTCAGGTTTTTGGTTAAACGTACGAGAGGAAACTTGCCACCGTTTTCCTTGCTGGCAGCTATCATCGTGCTGAGCAAAGAACACCCGTCCTGGCAGGTAAGCTGCCGCTCGTCCCCTACAATCACTAACTTGATCGGCTTGAGAGAATGAAGGAGAGGCGCTGTAGAGTCCACAGACACCATAGACGCCTCGTCGATGATGAGGATGCAGTTCTGATATTTCTCCGTAAGCTCTTGGGAGAAATCGATCTTGTCGAGGACGATGGTCTCTCGTCCCGTCGCCGATCGAATGTGGGACGCTGCGCACCACGTTTTAGTGACAATGAGGTGCTTCATGTTCAATACGGGGGAGTATAAATGCTCAATGAGCGTGGTTTTGCCTGTGCCAGGCCCTCCTGTGACGATCATGACCGCATTCTTCGGCTTGGCGCTGAAAAAGATCTTGAGGGCCTGAGTCTGTTCTTCGGTGAGGTTCATTTTTATTATTTGTGTTAAAAATCATCGTCAATCTGCAACTTTGAGTCGTACTTGACCACGCCCTTTCCGACATAATCCGTTCCACGCCGCTCAAAGGTGTTGGTGCGCGGGCTGAGACCGATCATCTCCATGAATGCGAACTTGTTCTTGGCTCTGTACAGAGGTTCCTTCCCAATGTCCTTGCAGATCCGGTCGGCGATGAATTTTACGTATTCGCACACATCCTCTGTCTTGAAATTGGCGAGCCCATCCTCACCGAGCATATCTCGCACAAACTCAATCTCGAGCTCGACCGCCTCCTTGATGATCTCCTCTTCCCGATCAGACTTGTTCTCCAAATCGTAAAAGTAAGTATGAGTGGCAAAGTCCACATGGAGACTCTCGTCCCTGGCAATGTACTCGTTCGCTTGAGACACCCCTTTCATCAAGCCGCGGTTCTTAAAGTAGAAGATGATGAGGAAGCTGGAGCAGAACTGGATACCTTCCACACATGCGAACGCAAGGAGTGAGTCTGCGAATGGAACGCCTTTGGACATGTACTTGAAGGCGAACTCGGCCTTCTTTTTGATTATAGGATGCGTCTCAATACTGCTGAATAGCTGTTCGAGTTCCACTAAATTGGTCACAAGCGTCTGGAGAATGTCCGCATAGGTGATCTTGTGGACGCATTCGTTCGCCTGTTGAAATTCGTAGAAGGCGCGGTGTTCAGGGGTCTGGATGCGGGCCAGAAAGTTCGCGTCGATGTTCTCGTTCACGATGCCGTCTGATGCGGCGAAAAACCCGTGAACGAGCTTGATCACCCGTTGTTCAGCTGGGGTAAGCTTTGCAAAGTCGGTTGGATCGTCATGGAGAGAAATTATCGACGGTTGCCAGAATACCGAAATAAGCTTATCGAGCATCCTCTTTACCTCCGGATAGCGCTTTGACTGACCCACGAACCTGTCCTTGCTTGGCATTAAAATAGGCTCGGTCTCCTCCTCGAGTCGGGCTCTCTTGGAAGCAGGCTCAATCACATCAGTCGCTGTCATCCCCAATTTGTGTGGCCTAAAACGCGTCGTCACAATTCGATGCTTAAGACCAACCCCGATCGCATCCAGCCCGCGTGCTCTAGACTGGTGATTGCACTCGCTGTGTTCTTCGCCTCGTTACTACCCATAGGGGTGGTAGTAGGACTAAGGGTTGCTTGTGTATTCGGATGCTATACGCCGACTATAGCGCCACTCCCTCCGCCATCAGAGTCGGCTCTGTCGTTCAACTTTTCCTTTGTGGGCGAAACGCCCCCTCTGTTTGTCCAAGAGCAAGTGGCGTCGGCCATTCTCATGTGGCAAATGTTTCTGATCAACTCCACGTCGACATTCACCCTCGCGGCTGGTACTTACTGTTCTGGAACCCTAACTGTAGCGTCAAATTGGGAGGTGGATGGAATATACATGGTTATCCGTTACGAAGAGATTGCGTCCGAAGGCACCTTGGCACAGGCGGGTATTTGTGTGTACAGAGACGAGATGCCGCGAGTTGGAATGATCATTCTGGACAAAACTAGCATGCTGGAGCTCGTGGCCACACCAAGGGTGGTGTCTGAAATCGTGGCCCACGAAATGGGTCATGTGCTAGGAATAGGAACCTTTTGGGAAAGCGGGGTGGATTATGTCGTGGAAAACGACGGGTATCCGGGCTATCCATACCAACATACTAACGCCAATGCGGCACATGTGGCCTATGGAGGTGGCGGTGCCAGAGCGCGAGTGGAGGACGAAGGTGGTGGGGGCACGAGAGGGGCCCATTGGGACGAAGGAGTGTACGATAACGAGCTGATGACAGGATACATAGAGAGCTCTGACAAGTATAACCACTTGTCGCGCATTTCTCTGGGCGCTCTTGCTGACATTGGATTTGTGATAAACAACACATTTGCTCAAAGCGTGCTTATATATGAATTACCGCCCTCATCCAGGCGTTTGCGTGAGAATAAAAAAAGGATGAATTACACCAACTGTATTATAAATCTCCATTAATAAAATTGATTCGCGAGATCTGACCTGGCTCAAATGTACCGACTCGCATATGCGCTGTCCGGAGCTTACGATATGCAGCCCCTGCCTTTGGATCGACTGTATTTATTACAGCTTGGGCCAATGGCTCTGCAATTTTTTCGACCACAGGGTTGTTTGTCATACGCTTCAGCGCCTTAAAGACCACCCCGGTCCCTGCGCTTATCACCACACACGACGCGTACGCCCACATGACATCGTTCTTGGAAAGGCCTGCCAGCAAATCTTCGCCCACTGCATCCGCCCCTTGATAACAGATTCTACCGACGGCCTTCATCTTGTTCCAGATTGTAGGATCTTCTGGGGCGCTGGGTTGGGGTTCCTCCTGTTCTTGGATAGGGGTGTCGTTCTTGGGTACAATAAGTGCTCTGGAAGTGCTGTTTAAAGGGACGCTGTTGTTGGGAGCTCTGGAAGTG
>JACCDG011967340.1_pt1 | contig 25219 bp, 29 predicted proteins | sample 7442471 | NCBI WGS metagenome assembly JACCDG01 (sample SAMN15323444, study PRJNA562643) | freshwater metagenome | isolation source: river surface water | place: USA:Blue River Watershed | collected 2017-08-17 | reverse complement strand
GGCCACCTCGGCCGTCGTCGCGGGTCGGGCGAGCTTCGCCAGGGCGGCGAGCGCGCACACGGTCGCGTTGACCGGCACGCGGGGCGGCCGGGTGCGGCGGCGGCCCACCTCAGCCTTCCAGCAGGCCGCGCAGCGCGGCGCCGTCGTGGCCGGGCCCTTCGGCGCAACTCTCCTGATTCGCGCCTTCCACCAATGCCAGCGCGGCGCTCAAGCCGCGCGCGTAGTGGTGGGCGTCCTCGGCGTGCTTCAGCATCTTGGCGGCAACGCCGATGTCGGACTGCGATGCAATGGCCTCACGCAAAGCAGTCTCCGCGTCCTGGTCGGCTTCTGCGACCGCCGCGCGAAGACGGTCAAGCGCGTTCGGCGACATCACTCCACCCGCGCGCTCAACAGTGTCCTCGGGGATGCTCGCCATGGGTTCCTCCTGCTCGGCGGGGTGACGTCCGCCGTTCGTGCCAAGAATATACGATAGCAGCGCGCGGCGCGCGAGCGCGGACAGCGTGAAAATCCGTAAACGCAAGCAAGGCGCCCGCGGCGCGGCGTTGAACCGTCATGCTAGGGTGCGCAGGTGTACATCCGACGTAGGAGCCTGCGATGCCTGACATCGTGACCATCGTTCGTCCGCAGCTCACGCCGCTTCCCGCCGAGGCGGTGACGGTGTTCGACAAGTTCGGCAACACGCGGACAACGACGGGCGCCGTGATCGCGCGCGAACAGATGAAGCGCGTCGGGCCGCCCGAGGCGTGCGCTCCGCGATTCACCGGCTCGCCGGGCTTCGTGCGCGACTTCACCGCGCTGCTCGCGCATCTCGACGCGGAGGGCTGCGTGGACTTCCGCATCCGGCAGGTGTACCGCTCGAACACTGAGCAGAAGGCTGTGTACGACCGCTTCCAGCGGTGGCGCGGCGCCGGCTCGCCGAAGCCCGGCACCCGAGGGTTCGACAGCACGACCATGAGCACGTCGGCCGCCTCACCGCCCAACCGCTCGTTCCACGGCTCGGGCTGCGCGAAGGACATCGGCCTGAGCAGCCTTCGGTTCGCGGATGGCGCGACCGGCGATGCCGCGCTCGCGCGCTTCTGGGGGATCGCTGCCGACCACGGCTTCACTCCGATCATCTCCGAGCCGCGGATGGACCGGTCGGAGGCGTGGCACTTCGACCACCTGGGGCCGCTGCGCGCCGTGCGCGACCTGTTCTTCGGTCGGCGGAGCGAGAGCCCGGAGTACGCGAGCGCGGCGGGGTTCGCGGCTGAGGTGGGCTGCATCCTGATTGGGACACACGTCGGCGACGCGCAGCCCGAGCGCTTGGTTCAAGCGCGGCTACTCGTTCACGGCGTGTTTGTCGGCGCGCCCGACGGCAAGATCGGACCGAAGACGCGCGCCGGACTGAAGCTCTTCAACATCGACGTCGTCGCCAGCAAGATGAGCACGGCGCAGATCTTGCTCGCGATGGACGCGGCGGGCATCGGCGCGGCGGGCATGGCCGCGCTGTGACGTGCTCGGGTGCGGGCGTGCTTCACGGCGCGCTCGTGTGCCTGGGCGGTGGTTGACGCCGCGGCGCGGCGAACGGTGGAGGGGGCGATGCCGGCGGCGAAGAAGGCCAAGAGCGGCGCGGAGATGGCAGCGGAGCGGCGTCGCGTCTGCCAGTTCGAGGACGAACACGGCGTGCGCGTGTGCCGGCGCGCGGGCGCGGTGACGCACCGTGGGCGCTACTACTGCGTGGAGCACGCGGACGCGCAGGCGCGCCGCGAAGCGGAGGCGGTAACGAAGCGTCTCCCGGCGGTGCTGTCGTTTCCTCATATGTCGGTCGACAAGAGGGAGCGCCTCGCCGAACTGCACGAAGACCCGTTTCTGCTCGACCCGCGGCCCGCGATCGCCACCGAGCGCGCGCTGCTCGACGACTACATCGGCGCGCCTGAAGCGTACGTGAAGGCGGTCGCGTTCCAGATCGCGACCGTGCGATGGGCCGACGAGGCTCCACCGTCTGCGCGTTTGGGGAACACCCACGATGGCGAGCTGCTTCGCCTGCGGCCGGACCCGAGCACCGACATCCGCGAGCACCACATGGTGGAGGCGCGTCGGAGGCTGGCGAAACAGAACGCGGACATGATCAACCGCTACGGCGAAAGCGTGCTGAAAGCCGCAAAGATCGACAAGATAAACATCGTCTACCTGACGATCATTGAGCCGTTCTTCCAGGAGCTCGGGCTGTCCATCCGCCGCATGTACGAGGACCTCGTCGACGACGACGCGCTGCGTGATCGGCTGATTGTGGGCACGGTGACGCAAATCTCCGCGCTGATGGCGAAGCTGAGGGCGACGGCGGAGGAGGTCAAGGCGTAGGCGGTGCCGGTGGTGATGGGTCGCGAACGAAGGAGACGGCGTGGTGTTGCAGAGTGCAGGAGCGAAGCAGAGTGAGCCGCCCCGTGTCGGGGTCCTGGATGGCTCGGCGCTGCTCGAAGCGATGATGCGCGGGCTCATGGCGAGCCGGTCGCCGGTCGACCCGTGCAAGAACGACTACGAGTTCGTGCAGCGTGAGAAGCCGCGCGCGGAGGGTGGGCATCCCATCCAGTTCGATGATTGGGAGCATCTGCGCGAGCCCTACGAGGACAACAGCCGCTTCCTCGTCGTGATGGCCGGAGCGCAGACCGGCAAGACGGCGCGCATATTCACGCACATCGTGCGCCGCATGCTGCTCGATTATGGCAGCTTGTTCGGCTACTACGTGCCGACGGCCGACCTCGCGAACAACATCTCCGACGACCGCTTCCGACCGTTCTTGATGTCGATGGCGAACATCGCGCAGCTCGTCGGGCAGGCGACCGCCACGACCAAGGGCACGGACGCGACGCGGAAGCGCTCGGTCGGTTCGAGCCTCGTGTACTTCTTCACATCATTCGGCTTGGCGAGCACCGAGTCGGTGCCGCTGAAGGGCGTCTACCTCGACGAGGTCCGCCGCATGGAGGAGGGCGACATCGAGCGCATCCAGCAACGGTACAGCGCGCAGACCGACCCGTATGACGTCAAGGTCTCCACCGCGAGCGCGCCGAACATGTCGATCCACAAGTACTTCCTGCGCGGGAGCCAGAAGTTCTTCCGGACCGACACGTCGAGTTCGGATGGGTACGTGCTTGCGCGCAACTTCCCGGAGTGCATCGCGGACTTGCGCGGCACCACGCCGCTGTTCCGCGCGAAGGTGGCGCACGCGTTCTCGCACGCGGGGCGCCCCATGTGCGGCATGAGCGAGCAGCACCGCAGGCAGTTCCCGTTGGCCTGCTACATCGACCACCGCACGGGGCACATCATCACCAACCCGCGAGACGGATGGTGGGAAGCGGAGAACCCGAACGCGTTCGTGCAGTCGTACCACATGTCGCAGATCTTGAGCATCCACTGGCCGGCGGGGCGCGTGCTCGAATCTTTCGAGATGAATACCGATCGTCAGGAGTTCTACAACTCCTGTCTCGGGTTGCCGTACATCGACGAGGAGCAGCGGCTCGTCCACGAAGAGCATCTCACCGCTTGCCGGGTGCCGTACGCGAAGTGGTACGGCACGCAGACCAGGCACTGGCGCAAGCGCAACGTGCGACACTGCTCGATGGGGGTCGACTGCCAAGCTGGCTACCTCGTCGCGGTGATCAAGCAGCAGGCGTGTGACGCGCCCGAGGACTGCGCACCCGGCCCGCGCGGCAAATTCAGAACCGTGCACGTGGAGATCGTGTACGAGGGCGCCCCCCGCAAGGTGGGCAACAACCCGTGGCGTCGCCTCGCCGAACTGATGGACGAGTACGACGTCAGCGTGTGCGTCATCGACCACGAGCCCCACTACAACGAGGCGCTGCGGTTCGCGGACGCGTTCCGGGGGCGCGTGTGGCTGGCGCACTACGGCAACGGGCCGCTCGTGTCGTGGGGCGACGACGTCCAGCGAAAGAAGAAGAAGGTGCCCGACGGCGAGACCGGACGAGCCGGGCGTCAGGGCGTCTCGATCAACAACATCAAGGGCTTCCGGTGGTCGCTCGGTCGTTGGAAGCAGCGGCTGAACGAGGTGCCGAGCCCGGGTCAGCTCTGGCAGGTTGTGCCGCGGAACGCGGACGGGCGCGTGGAGTTCAGCTCCATGCTCGGTACCGGGCAGTGGGCGCCCACGGACGTCGCGCTCACTTACTTGTGGCACCAAAAGTGCGTGGTGATCACCAACGAGCTCGCGAGCGATCGTGACTCGGTGGCGCAGGGCAAGACGAAGTGGATCCGCATCCACGTCGAGACCGACCCACACTTCGCGCACGCGAACCTCTACGCGGACTTCGCGCTTGATCGCATGACCAACGGCATGCGGCTGGCGCGGTCTGACGAGGGTGGCGACGATTAAGCGAGCTTGACGTTTGCTCGACGACAGTGGAGTATCAGCGCATGAGAATGCCGCGACCGAACCAAGCGATGGAGCTCGCGCTGAGTCGACTGCTCGACAGCGCAGACGTGCGCGTGTCCGCGATGCAGCACACGGGCGTGGTGGCCGCTGCACAGATCCGCATCCGCAAGGTGCGCGACCCGATCGTCGCAGCCGAGGAGGCGGTGCGCGTGCTCGACCGGGTGGACCTCGTCGGACGCCCAAGGCTACCGCGTGACGTCCGCGCGCGGTATGGCGCGCTCGACCCCGACGAGGGGCTCACCGATGCGCACGGCGGCGACATGCCAAGGTGCTGCCACCGGCTCGCGGAGGGGAAGGTGCGCATGCTCGACCAGCTACAGCTCCCGCACGAGTGGCAGTGCGACACGTGTAAGCGCGTGTGGGTGGTGGAGTCCACGTTCGATCTCGGCGTGGTGTCCTGATGGCGCGCAAGATGCGCACGCAGGACTACGAGGCCGCGCTGGCGCAGATGACGGCGATCACGCCCGACGGCAAGCTTCAGCTTGACCCGGCGGCGGTCGACCTCGTCCGCGCGAACCGCGCGCGAGCGATGACGCTGAGCTCCGTGCCGGCGGTGCAGGCGAACCTTCTGCGCACCGCTGGCGGTGCCGGGCTGGAGCGCGGTCACAGCTCGTCGCAGCTTCCGTTCAACGTTCTGCGGCAGGTGCGTGAGTCGTCCGGCCTGCTCAACGCCATCCACGCCGCACGGCACGCGCAGGTGCAGCGCATGTCGCAGCGGTGGAACGGGACGCCCGGCGCGGTCGGCTGGCACGTCTACCACAAGGACTACTTCGACCCCGCGAAGGAAGTGCCGGCAGGGTTCTCGCGCTACATCGAAGCGTTCGAGAACATGCTCCGCGCGCCAGCGCCAAGCTACGGCTTCAAGACAACCGCCGATCTGCTCGTCCCGCTCGCCGAGGACTACCTCACGATCAACCACCCGGTGGTGCAGGTCCTTCACCTGGCGACCGACCCAACGTGCATGGTCGGCTTCAAGCCCGAGGACGGCGCCATCATCTGGCCGACGCTCGGGTGGCTGGAGCTCTGGCGCAAGACCGACGGCCCGCACGGGGGATCACGGCTCACCGGCAGCGTCACCGACGCGCGCCAACTGATGGAGATCGCGTCTCTCGCAATGGATCACGACCTGTACGCCGCCGAGTACGTGCTCGTGCGCGATGGCATCTGTGAGCGCGCGTACACGCGGGATGAGTTGATCGTCGCGCCGCAGCTCACGCGCACCGACATCCGCTTCGCTGGCTACCCGCCCTCGAAGGTGGACGAGGCGATCTCGGGCATCATCGCGGCGCTCGACGCCTACGGCTTCAACCACGCGTTCTTCACCACCGGCCTGATCGTCGACACGTTCTTCGCGATCTCCGGCGACTACACGGAGATGGACGTCCAGGCGTTCATGGGCATGCTCACCGACGCGGGCACGCGCACCGGGCGCGCGCACCAAGTCCCCGTCATCCCGATGGGGCAGTCCGGCGACGTGAAGCCGGTGAAGATCAAGGACAACCCCACGGACATGGCGTTCGAGACGTGGATGTCCTACCTCTCGAACATGGTCCTGGCCGTGTACCGGATGGATCCCTCCACGGTGAACATCAAGCCGTGGGGCGGCGGCAACACGGGCGGGCTGTCGGAGGCGAACCGCACGACGGAGATCGCGCTCGCGAAGGAGGAGGGGCTCCAGTCCCTTCTCACGCATCTGTCCTCCAGGACGCTGGAGCCGCTTGCGCAGCGGCTGCATCCCGACCTTCGTGTCCGCTTCGAGTTCGGCGACTACGACCCGCTTAAGGCGGCGGGCGTCGCAGAGGTGCGTACGCGTGTCGACATGACGCGCAACGAGGCGCGCATGGAGCGCGGGCAAGACCCGTTCGGGGTGTGCCTCTCGCCGAAGGAGTACGCGTCCGCCTCGCCTGAGGAGCGGCGCGAGCACGACGCCAACCCGTGGAACTGGCCGACGGACCCAACGTTCGCCACCGCCATGATGGCGAAGCTGAATCCGCCGCCCGCTCCGGGCACGCCTGGCTCTGCGCCCGGCTCGAACGGCACCGCGCGCGCACCGACAGACGGCGCGGCGAGCAACCTCGACGAAGAGGCGCTCGACGAGATCGAAGCGCAGCAGCTTGACGAGGGCGGCGACCCCGACGCCGAGGACGAGACCCCGGTCGCGAAGGGGCTCCAAGACGTCACCATCTACCGGGTCCGCGGGCCCTGGGGCAGGCCATGAAGCAGAAGCGGCTGTACTACGATCGCTACGGCAGGGTGCAGACCCTGCGCTTCCATAAGCGCGGCAACGTTCCAACCGCGAGCACGCCGGACCCGGCCCCCTCGAGCGACGTGGCCTTCATCCCCCCGCCGCAGGGGCAGTACGTGGAGGTCGGCGCCACGCTCCGGGCCAACGTGACGAGCGCCACGCTCAACATCTACGCGGACCACAGCGTCTACGACGAGGACGGCGCTCTGGTAGCCGCCTGCTACCCGGTGGTCGCGACGTTGGCGCTGACCGGTGGCTCCGGGGTCACGTACCACCGGCTGCGGTACGAACACATGGGTGCGCCGGTCGCGTTTCAGCTCGCGTCGATCACCGACGGCAACACGCCGGACCTCGCGGAACCGGCGTACATCACCTACCGCTGGTGCTGAGTGCGACACGTCGCCGGGTGCGGTTGCGGGTGCGAGGACGGCGACGAACTCTTCGTGCGCGTGCAGCGCGACGCGCGCGGCTACGACATCGTCACCAACCTCGACCGGTTGGCACCGCAACCGCGCGCCGCGGTCATGGCCGCGCTGGTGGCTCACCTCAACGTCGAGGGCGAGGTCGAAGCACTGGCGAAGGCGGAGAACCCCGCGCCCGGGAAGGCGAACCAGGACCCGCGCTACCCGGTGATCGCGCACCTGATCCGGCAGGCGCGCCGGGATTGGGCCACCTACGGCGACATGCTCGTCGCGCGCGTCTTGGGGATGTTCCGTGCCGACCCCGAGGTCACACCGAAGAAGCGTGAGGAGCTCCAGGAACTGTTTCGCGCGCATGAGGCGGCGGTCGTGCTGCGCTGGGCAGGCGTGGGAACGAAGACGGCACGTCGGATGTCGGACGCGGCCGGGTTCACGAACAAGAACACGGTGATCTGGTCGCACATCGACGTGGCGTTCCGCGCGGGGCTCGGGCTCGACGCGATCCGGCAAGCTGTCCAACACGAAGACCCCGACGTCGCGCGCGCTCAACTGGCGGACGTCGTCGAGACGTTCGGGCGTCAGCCCATGTCGCGCACCGACGAAGCTGCGCTCGACTACGCACGGCAGCGCGCTGCGCGCCTGATGCGGCGCCCGATCCGCGATCAACACGACGCCGTGATGGAGGCGCTACAGCCGCAAGGTGCGCCGGTGCTGCGCGAAGACGTCGAGCCCGACAAGCGGCGCGAGCGCAAGCGCCCCGTTGGGCCCGGCGAGGCAGGCGGCGGAGCACAGGGCGACACTGGAGGCGCGCCGACTGAGCCAGGCACCGCCGATCGTGTCTCGCCTGCACCGCCGCCGACCGTTGGCGCGACCGGCAGGGGGCGCGAGCTCAGCGGCACCGAGTATGCCGCCGTCCGCCCGGTGATCCAGACCGCCATCGCCGAGCGGCGCACCGCACGGGAGCTCGCGCGCGAACTGCGCGCCGCAGTCGCAGGCACGAAGCTCACCAACGAGATGGAGCGCGTGGCGCGCACCGAACTGCGGGACGCGCACGCCAACGGCGCCTACCAAGCCCTCAAGGAGCAAGCCGGCAGCGCTGGGCTCGACGACCCCGAGGTCTACAAGATCACGTCGCCCACCGGGTGCCGCGAGTGCATCCGCATCTGGGGGCGCGGCGGCTCGCGGCGGTACAGGCTGTCGCAGGTCGAAGCGTGGGAGGCGCAGGGAGGCAACTACGGGCGCCCGGCTGCGCAGTGGGGGCCGACGATCGGGACGGTTCACCCAAATTGCACGTGCGGCCCGCTCCTGCTCTACGTGGGCGACAAGGAGCACGAGGTCGTGCTACGCACGGCAGAAAGCATCATCAACGAGATCCGCGCCGAGCAAGCGGCGGCGCGAGCTGGAGGCGCCGCATGAGCACCGTCAACCCCACGCCCCAGGCCACGCTGCGCATGATCGCGCAGATGATCCCCGACATCGGCCAGGACGCGAACCTGACCCTCGACACCGCGGTGATCAACCCGATTGTCCTGCTCGGCGGGGCCGAGGTCGGCTCGACGTTCAACCAGGTGTTGACGCAGACGCGGCGCATCGCGGCGGGTGACACGAACGTCACGTTCGACTACGTCGGCAACCCCGTGCTGATCGTCATCGTCGGCACCGGCAAGTTCAAGTTCCGCCTCGCCTCCGGCGAGACGCAGATCACCACGACCGCGTTCGCGCTCGGCAGTGACGGCACGTCGCTCGGGACGATCCCCTTCCGGGTCGACGGCAACGGCACGACACCAGTCGACGTGACTGTGTTCGTGCTTTCGAAGAGCTGAGCAGCCCCCGGCTTTCCGGGAGCATCTTTCCACGTGCGCGTCGCACGACGAGGTGTTTGATGGCGATCAATCCGTTCGCATACTGGAAGCGGCTTGCATACCTGCCGCTGTTCTCCAAGGTTGCGCTGTACCCGAACGTGGAGGCGAGGACCGCGCCGGACAATGCCGCGGTTCTGTCTGCGGGCATCGGCGCGCCTACCGCCATCGCTGCAGACGGCTCCGTGCACCTGCGCCTCGACGGCGGCCTGACGACCACCCTGTACATCCGGGTGAGCGGCGCGTGGGTGGCGGTCACCGGCGTCGCTGGTGCGGCTGCTACGTTCGCGTCGTTGGTCGTTGCGGGCGCGGTCACTGCGGCGGGCGGCTTCGTCGGCGCTCTCACCGGCAACGCGGACACGGCGACGAAGCTCGCGGCGGCGAGCTACTTCACCTCCGCCGAGCAGACCGGGAACGGCTCCGCACAGACGATCGCGCACGGGCTCGGCGTCACGCCGAGTGTGTGGTGGGTGGTGCCCACCGACGGCTCCGGCTTGGTGGGGCCGCCGTCGTTCATCCGCGGCGCCGCGAACTCGACCAACGTCACGGTCACCGTGACCAACGCCGCGAAGTACATCGTCATCGCGCTGAAGTGAGGTAAGCCATGGTGCGGTACATCGTCCGGACGACGCCAAGGAGTCAGCCGCTGGCGAAGGCCACCGGCATCGTCCCCGTGGGCAACTCGTTCACCGTCGGCGGCCGCACTTGGCGCATCGTCAACCACGGCCGCTTCGCAGTCATCTCGACGATGACGGAGACGCTCCCCTTCTCCGCGATCGTGATCCCCGCTGCGCAGGCGGTGCAGCAGGCGATCGAGATCGGGCGCGACCTCGACAAGGGGCTCGCGCCGAAGATCGGGACGTTCGGTCGCGGCGGGCGCCTACCCACGTCGGGCGGCGGCGTCCCGGTGGCGGCCTGATGCCCATCGACTACGACTGGATCGCGGACGAGATGACGAGGTCGGCCGAGCGCGCGCGAGCTCGACGCTCCGCGCTCGCGCCCACACCGACGAGCGACGACAAACACGTCACCGTGGCGCAGCTCGCGCCCGGTCGACTGGTCACGCTGCCCGGTCACCGACCGTACGCGCGCCAGCGTGTGCTTGACGTGCGGCAGGGAGACGCGGGGGTGACGCTTCGCCTGCATGTGCCGGTAACGGACGGCGGCGAAGATGTGGACGAGACGATCACGCTACCCGCCGACGCGGATGCCGTGATTCACGAGGAGGGGAGCGACGGTCGCTGGAACGACCAGACGCAGACGCCAGCGATCCCCGACCTGCCCGACAGCGAGCCGATCGCAGAGCCCGACCTCGTTCGAGATGCAGCGCGCTCGCCGCTGCTCGGTCCGCCGCCCGTGCCGAACCGGCTTGACCACCCGTACGTCGGCACCATCGACTTTCAGGGCATTCCGGTGTTGGTGGAGACCGCGCGCGGTGACACGCGCAGCGGCACCGATCCCAACGGCAAGCCCTGGTCGGTCGTCATGTCGGCGCACTACGGCGAGGTGGCGAACACCGTCGGCGTCGACGGCGATCCGGTCGACGTGTTCGTCGGCGACGACGCCGAAGCGCCCGAGGTCTACGTGTTCCACACGCGCGTCGCGGGAACGCGCGAGTACGACGAGGACAAGGCGTTCCTCGGCTTCCGAACGCTGAGCGCCGCGCGCCGCGCCTTCTTCGCCGCGTACACGCGCGGCGGCATGCTGGAGTCAGTCACGACGTGGACCGTCGAGCAGTTCAAGCGCGCGATGTCGACGCGCGCGGTCAGCGAGAACAAGCTGGACCGAGACGCGCAGGGCGGCGTGTAGTCAGCTCGCACGCGCTGCAGCTCCCCGATCGAGGATGCCGGGGCTGATGCAGGTGATCATCCCGCGCTGGTTGCACGCCAACACGAAGCACCCCGGGAAGCGCTCGCCAGCGTCGGCGATCCCGCAGGACAGCATGTCGTTACTGAAGTCGTAGGTCGCGACGTAGGCGTCGAGACCGCACGTGCGGACCAGCGGGTAGACGCGCCACACCGTGACGCGCGCGTCTGCTTCGCGGGGCGCGAGCGCGACCTTCCTGATCAGCTCAGTCATGCGACGCTCCCACGGTGAGCGCGAACAACGACTCCGCCTTGTTGTCGTCCGAGCCTGACGCGTCGTCCGGCGGCGAAGCGCTTGGCGTCCGCGTGACGGTCACTATCGGGACCTCTCCGATGGTGACCTCGCCAGCGACCGGGGCATAGGCCGGCGGCTGGTACGCGGACACGAACACCGTGATGTTGTCCTGGTGCTTCTCCTCGGCGAGGAGCTGATTCAGCACCACGCCCGAGGCGGGCACGGCACCCATCGGCGCGCGGCGCTCGTCGAGCCCATCCGACGTGAGCATGACGGTGGCGTCGCGACCGAGCTCGACGATGTGAATCTCCACCATCTCCATCGTCCCGATGGACGAGAAGAGGATGTGCCCTGTGTTGTGGCCGCGCGTGATCTTGCGGCCGTCCACGTACGCGGACGAGTCGCCAAGGCTGGCGAACAGCGCACGATCGCGCCAGATCACGCCAATGATCAGCGTCGCGCCCGGCGAGCGGGGCCCGGAGCCAAGCTGGTACACGGCCGAGCTCGCTGCTGCGATGGCGCGCCACACGGTGGCGATCGCGGCATGCGGCTTCGCAGTGACCAAGCGGCGCGCGCTCCGGTGCAGAACACGCCACGCCGCGTTGACGGCGGTTGCGGCGGCCACGTCGCCGTCTCTGCATCCGCCCATTCCGTCCGAGAGGACGGCGATCGTCACGCCGACGAACACCTTCGCGCGGGCGCGATCCTCCTGGCGGTGCCGCGCGCCGATGGCGGTGGCGAGCGAGCAGTAGCGCCGCATGCGCTTGGGAGCTTGGTCGGTCATGGGCTACCTCTTTCAGTCGAGATCGTTGAGGTCGTCAAGGTCGTCGCGGTTGAAGACGGAGACGACGCGACAAGCCGCGACTGCGGCATCCGACGCCAGCCGCCACGTGCGGTGAAACTCCCCCCGCTCGGTCTCGTCGTCGTACGTCAGAACGTCAGCGCCCTGAGCCGCGCGGAAGGCCCGGCTGTCCGCGGGGGTGGTGTCGGAGTCGTGGTCGTAGCCCTCGACCTCGCACGTGGTCAGCTCGTCCATGTCGAGCTTGACCGTCGCGAGGAAGAAGCCGTAGCGGAGCGCGATGTCGCGGTCGTTCGTCAAGCACCAGCCCTCAGCCGGGGCGGCAAGCGCGTCGCGGTTGTTGTGAGCGCGGTAGAAGGTCGCCATCGTCTGCTCCATCGCTGCGCGGCAGCGGCGCCGCTCGTGCCGAGAATATACGATAGCACACGACGCGACGCAAGGGTAAGCGACGGAATAAGCAAAAACAGGAATGTGGCCGCTTCGGGGCCGGGCTTGACACGACCCGGCGTCCAGGCGAGCATAGCCGCAGACTCGCCCACACGATGGAGCCTCGGCAACGGGCATCACTACGCGAGCTGCGTGTGAGCATCCGGGCCCCCATCACAGACGCTGCGGCGTTTGCCCTCACGGGCAGCGTGGGTGTCGGTGTGCCTGCGACCGCCCTGCTTAAGGGCGGCAACGACGCGTTGAACATGCGCGCTCCGACTCGCCGGCTTGCCGGCTGGCTCACCACCTACGGCAAGCTGGGCCCGGACGGCGAGGTGGTGCCGACTGAGGACCGCGACGGCCAGGTGTTCGAGGCGTCCGCGAACCTCGGCAAGATCGACTGGACCGACTACGTCCGCGGCGGCTTGTGGAACGACTCGCACCGCGCGCCGTACCCTGACGGGTCCTGGCCGGAGCAGGCACCCGGCCCGAAGGGCGTCGCCGTGTACGTCGGCATCGGCACGCGCCTGGAGTTCCATGACGCGACGAGCTCGCTCGCGAAGGCGCACGGCAAGGTCGGGTTCTTCACCGTGGGGCACCTCTGGGACCCCGTGGACCCCTCCTCGTGGGAGGACTACACCGACTACGTCCCCAACGCTGAGGATCTGGCGAAGGCGTCCGAGTTCTGGGCGCTGGCGAACGTGCTCGATGACGCGGGCGCGTCGCTCGGGTTCTCTGCGCACGGCGTCGCAACGCTCTCGTCCTGCCGGCGCCGCATCCTGACCGCGCGCATCGTTGGCGCCGCGGTATGCACCGGCCCGCGCAACCCGGACGCCACGGCGGCGATCGCCAAGGGCATCGCGGGCGACGTGGACGCGCGACTGCTCGACCCCGCGGTCGCGCTCGGCAACGCCGTCCCGGCTCGGGATGCGCGCCCGTGCGGGCGATGCTCGTGCCTCGCGGGGGCGTGCGCTGGGCTCGCGCTGTCGAAGGGTGGCGTCGCGCCCGGCATGGCGTCCGGCGTCGCCGGTGTGGCTGCGGATGCCGGCGGCCTCGAAGCTGTCGCCCGGCAGGACCTGGAGGAGCGGGCGTCCTCGAGCTGGACGCCGAGCGACGACCAGATCGTGCAGTCCTTCCTGGACGAGCTCTGCAAGTTCTTCGGGCTTCCGCCCACTACTTCCCGCGAGTACCTCGCGGATTTCCTCCCCGCCGGACTGCGAGACGCCGCATGACCGCCAACCTGCCAATCGACGACCTGCGCACACTGATCGCGCGCCTGCGCGGGAGTCACCACCATGGCGACGCCGTGAGGGCGGACGCGTTGGAGGTCCTCGTCAAGGGAGCCGAAGACGTGAAGCAACTCATCGGCTTGGCCAAGGCCTCCACTGAAATGTCCGACTCCGACCCGGAGACCGACTCGGAGGAGGGCAAGCCCGACACGACCGAGGACGAAGCGATGGGCAAGGGCGGCTACTCCGGCGACCCCGTCGCCAAGGGCGAGGGCGGAGAGGGATACGGCAAGGACGAGGAGAGCGAGGAGGGCGAGGAGAGCAGCGAGTCGGAGAAGGAGTCCGACGAGAACATGGGCAAGGGCGCCGACGACGTCAGCATCGTCGACGCCACCGAGCTCGTGAAGGGCCTCGACGGGCGCCTCACCGGCATGACCGTGCTCGCCAACCAGATCCTGGACGAGTTGCGGGCGACCACGACGCGGCAGGACGCGCTTGACGCGCGCCTCGCGAACATGGAGGCGCTCACCAAGGGGATCGGACAGCAGGCCGAACTCATGGCTCGGGCCGTCGGGGCGCTGGGAGAGCACGTGTCGACCGGCTTCGTCGCGCTGACGAAGGCGAGCATGGAGTCGATGCTCACCGCGCGCGAGCTCGCGCCGGGCGTCGCGGGCGTCTCGATCAACCCGCAGCGCGCCATGCAGCGCCACGCCGGCAACGACGGTCGCGCGAGCGACTCGGCGTTCACCGTTGAGCAGTTGATCAAGGGCTCCAACAACCGAGTCATCAGCTCACGTCAGGCGGAGTTGTTCCGCCAGACAGGGCGGTTCGACAACGATGACGCTCGAAATGCAGAGTTGATGCGGAGCATGAGCAACCTCGTCAACAAAAAAACCACCTGACCCCACCCGTAGAAGAGGTACCACATGATCCACAACACGGTGCTCCAGGCTCTGGAAGGCCTCGCGAAGGGTGGCGTCACGACCACGTCGCTGACCGCGCTCGTCCCGCAGGACCTGGAGATGCAGGCCCACAACGTGACCTGGTCTCCGGCCAGCCCGTACGAGCTGTCCTTCATCAAGACCATCCCGCGCACGCCCGCGACGGCCATCCGTCACGAGTACGTCCGGTTCACCGGATACTCAAACCGCAAGCGCGTGTTCGGCAACTTCTCGGAGCGCGCGCTCCCTGCGTCCAGCCGCTTCTCGGCGGATCGCCGGTACGTGGACGTCAAGCTCGTCGGAGAGATGAGCGACGTGTACCTCCTTGCCGCGCTGGAGAACACGGTCCAGGCTCTGGGCACGACCGGCGCCGCGCAGATCGAGCTCAACGCGCTGCAGGCGCAGGTGCTCGGTCTCAAGCAGCAGGCGTTCCTGTTCTCCCGCACGGACACCGTGCGGCAGGGGTCGGCGTCCACGCGCGTCCGGGGTCTCATCCAGGCGATCCAGGAGGGCACCGACGGCACCGAGGACGCGAGCCCGATCGGCTCGCACGTGATCAACCTCCGGGGCCAGCCGCTGACCCAGGCGACCGTGCGTCAGTACGTGACCGAGGCGATCAAGGCGTTCGGCACGCCGAACACCCTGTACATGTCGCCCGACACCCGCGCCGGCTTCGAGGCGTCGCTCGACGGCACCTACTGGTCGCCGCTGCCCTTCCAGGGCACCGACTGGAAGCTCGGTACGCCGCTGCGCGGCTTCCGGTCGCAGACCGCGGAGATCTCGTTCATCACCGACAACATGCTCCAGCCGGATCACCCGCTGTCCGCGCGCGGCCGCTACAGCGCCACGCTCGATGAGGGTGCGCCGACCTCGCGCCCGACGATCAACTCCTGCGCCGCTGGCTCCGGCTCGCCGTCGGAGTGGGACGCTGCGTCTGCGGGCCAGATCTACTACTGGGTCACGGAGACCGTGAACGAGTACGAGTCGATCGGCGCGCGCTACCCGGCGGTCTCTGACCCCCTCGCCTACCTCACCGTTGCGGCGAACCAGGTGGTGACGTTCTCTGTCACCCCGGGCACGCCGAACGCGGACTCGTTCCGTGTCTACCGCGGCAAGGAGGGCGACGGCCTCGACGACAAGCCCTACCTCGCGTTCGAGGTGGCGAACGGCAACACCGGCGGCGCGGTCACGTTCTACGACCGCAACTACGACATCCCGGGCACTGACACCGCGTTCATGTTGTCGATCAACAGCGACGCGCAGCGCGCGGTGGCGAGCGGTGAGTCCTTCGCGAGCCTCGCGGCCCGGTCGGAGACGTTCTTCAACCAGCCCGACGACGAGGTCAACAACACTGTCTCCTTCGTCGAGCTCGGTCAGCGGCTGATGTACATGCAGCTCGCTGCGATCCTGCCGACCGTGTCCCGCCCGCTCATGGCAACGGCCATGACTGCGCAGGTGCGCCAGCCGCGGAAGAACTTCGTGTTCAAGAACGTCGGACGCGCCTGATGAATCGGGCGGCGACGCCGCCCTCGTGGGGGACAGATGGTCATCCTGATCCGCAAGCGGAGCTCGCGACTCGCGACGGAGATCAGCATCGGAGCGCAGCCCGTGCGGCTGTGCTTCGAGCCGATTCCCGGCGTGGGCGTGGCTGTGCACATTCCGGACGACGCTTCGTATGCCGCCGCCCTGCGTGGGAAACTGCACGCGTACACGGACCTGGGGTGGGAGGCGTTTGAGGACCGGGATGCCCCGGACGTCCACACGGTGCTTACCGGTGGGGTCGTGCTCCCCCGCCTTGGCGCTCCGCCGCGCGTGAACCTGGCGGCGCTCGCTGAGGAGGCGGCTGTCGCTCAAGCCGTCTCGACCGACGACTACGACGCGCGTGTCGCGCGTGGGGAGATGCCCTCCTGGGCGGCGGCCGCGTTGCGGCGCGGCTGGTTGCCTGAGGACCTCGGCGACTACGCCACGGCGGAGTCGCTCGGTCGCGTCGCCTGCGGGCTGCGCATCCTGGAGGTGGCGACCTCGGTCCCGCCGGCCGGCTGGACGCGCGTCGAGCGCGTGTGGGAGGTCGTGGGGTGGGAACCGCCGCCCGGGTTCGCACCGCCGGCCGTCCCTGCGGCCGTGGTGCCCGACGATCCGCCGGTGGTGGAGGCGCCCGACGAGCGCTTCGCCGAACCGACTCCCGAGCAGGGAGAGGACGAGGAAAACGAGGACGAGGACGCTCCGGAGACCGCGCCGAGCGTCAACGACTCGCTGTTCCGGGCACAGCTCATCGCCGTCGGTGCTGCCGAGGACGACGAGCAGGCGGCCCGCATCATTACTCTCGCGTGCGAGGTTGCTCCGGGTGCGGGCGCGCCCGCGCCGCGAGGGAAGGTCAACATCAAGCTGCGGAACAACAAGCTGCCGACCCTCGATGAGGCGGCGTACGAAATCATCAAGCCCCTGCTGCCCATCACCTGAGAGGTACGCTCATGGCCGTCCTGGTACAGACCCCTTGGTTCAACAACACCTTGCTCGCGCCGACCGACACGGAGCGGGCGCAGATCGCGGACACTGCCACCGGCCTCGTCGGCGCGGTCAAGGCGGAGTGGACGTGCGACCTCGCCAACACCCCAATGCCGCTCCAGCTTGATGTGCCGGACGCGTCGGCGAGCTCGTCCACCTACTCCACCTACCGCCCGGTCCCGTTCCCGCTGAAGATCGTCGGCGTCGACCTCGGCGCCGTCGCGGCGGCGGGCGCAACTGGCACGATGGATCTGGAATACTACGACGGCACGTCGTGGACCTCCGTCTTCTCCGCGGCGAAGGACGTGAAGACCGGCGCCCCGCAGGCTGCCAACTACGCGCCCAACGACGACGCGTGCGACATGGAGCGGGGCTACCTGCTTCGGGCGAAGGCGACGTCGGGAAGCGGTGGGGCAGTCAGCGGCGCGACCGCGACGGTGTGGATCGTCCGCCGCTGAGGCAGCGCGACCATGTGACTGGAGGACGGTAGACGGGAGGCACTGGATACCATGAGCGGCTACACGACCCTGGGCCTCACCGTCCCGATCTCCGAGATCCTCAACCCGAAGCTGTGGCGCGACCGGTACGCGTGGGGCATCCCGCTGGCCGGCGCGATGAAGTTCACTCCGTCGCAGCAGTTGAATGAGGCGACCTGCGCGCTTCAGGACTGCGCCGGCAACGAGACCATCCAGGCGACGGTGGAGCAGATCCCGGACGATGTCATCCGGTGGCATCTCCGCGCCGCGCTGTCCGAGCTGGAGATGCGCCTCGGTGTCACGATGGGCATCGTCCGTGTGCTGTCACCGGAGATCGACTCCAACGAGAGGCTTGGAAGCACGTTCGACCGCGTTGGCATCCGACTGCCGTACAAGCGGCAAGATGCGCAGAACTGGTATCACATCCAGCTTGATCGCAGCGTGATCAGCGTCGAGCGCATCCGCGGCTACTACTTCGGGCAGAAGGTCATCGAAGCGTCCGTTGGTAACAACAACATCGGCAACGTCGTCGCACAGTGGAAGCGTCAGGGCGACGTCTACATCCTGCCGGTCAACATCGGCGCGCTGATCGTCAACAGCGGCTACTCCCCTCAGCCGTACGCACAGTCGGTGTGGGAGCTGATCTGGTCAGCGCCGTCCGTGCCTGACTTCTGGGCGGTGGACTACACGCTCGGGCCGGTGGACAACATGACGGGCACGCCGGGGCTAATCGAAGCGGTGCTCGCGCACTGGGTCTATCTGCGCGCCGGCAAGCTGATCATCAACATGGCGGGCACCGCGTTCGGCCAGGGCATCACGTCGACGGCGATCTCCGCGAACGGCTTCTCGCGGTCGATCACGACCTCGCAGTCCGCCATGTACGGGATCAACAGCGCGATGGAGCTCGTGTTCCAGTCGTACACGGACTCGATCGATTGGGAGCGCCTGCGGCGCCAGAAGGTAGGGCTCCGCGTCTACTCCATGAGTCGCTGAGGGAGGGCACATGAGCGGGCGCTGGGCCGGCAACTTGTGGTCGAACACCATCCTGCGCCAGACGGCGTTTCATCTCGACCCGCGCGAGTTCGACCTCGCGATCGTGCAGCACGGGCAGAAGGGGGAGTATCGCCGCTCGCTGGTGTGTCCGTGCCAGCGCGTCGAGACCGGGTGGTCGCGCTCGACGTGCACTTCGTGCCGCGGGCTCGGCCGCATGTACCCGGAGGGGCAGCGGTGCATCGAGTACATGCTCCCCGCCAAGCCCGACGGCTCCGGCTCGTTCACGTCTGCGAGTCTGATCTACGACATCACCGAGGCGGGGATGATGCGCTCGACCGCGAACCCCGCGATCGGGGACATGTGGTTGCCGTGCGGCGAGGTGCACACCGTGCAGCAGCTCGTGCGTTTCAACGTGCAGCCGGTCCCGGTCAACGACCTGCGCCGGCGGATCGCCACGCAGTCTCACAGCGACGTCCCGCGCATCCCGTCGCCGGCATCCGGCCGACTGCTGTACCCGAGCGTCACGCTGATCGATGCGTGCGCCTACCAGGACGCGGACGGCAAGGTGCGCATGGCGGAGCAGGACGTGGAGTTCCGGCTCAACGGCGTGTCCATCGAGTGGATCGGGGCAGCGGGACCGCCGCCGGGCGGCGCTGCGACGGTGCGCTACCAGGCTCCGGCGACGTACCTGATCGGCATGGCGACCCCGAAGTGGGGCACGGAGGGCGGACAGCGGATGCCGTGGGAGGTACGATTCGATCGCCTGGACCGGCGCGCCGATGCGGACCTGGAGTCCGCGAACGGTCCGGCCACGGTGAGGCGCCCATGAAGTTTGACAAGCTCCCGATCCCCTCGTTGATCATCGACATCAACACCGCAGGCCCCGACCCTGAGGGGATGTCGCTCGACCAGGCGATGGTGGCGCGCATGCTCCGTCGCGCGAGTCTCGAAGCCGGTGAGATGATCCGAGGGACGTGGATCGCCACGGCGAAGGGCCTCGGGCTCGACAGCGACGGCGACTACATCCGCGGCATCGAGGCGAACGGGCAGATCGACATCGACGAGATCGACATCCGCCCCGGCGCGGAGGTCATCGAGTTTCTCGTGACGGTCACCAACACGTCGAAGATCGCGAACATCGTCGAGGAAGGGCACGACGCGTTCTCGCTCGTCGAGAAGATTCGGTGGGGCGCGACGCCGCGGATGAAGCGCAACAAGAAGGGGGAGTGGTTCCTCACGATCCCCTTCCAGCATTCCGCCTACCGGTCGGAGTCGACGATCGAGCGCACCGGCATCACAGGCCGGGCGCGCCGAACCATGATGCCGCAGGAGGTCTACGCCGAGGCGCGCAAGCTCAAGCCCTCGCGAGCGTTGAACGCTGGCCTTCAGTACACGGAGAGCGGGCAGTACGTGGCCGCCGACCGCTACAAGTGGGGCGGGCGGCTCGCGACGCCGCGCGGCCGTGCGAGCTCTGCGGTGATCCCGATCGCGTCCAAAGACGCCGAGATGGCGCGCAAGCAGGCGGCCGGCGCCAAGCTCTACCAGGCAGCCAACCGCTACGGCGGCATGGTGAAGATGTCGGGCGGCAAGGGGCACACGTCGTACCTCACGTTTCGCGTCATCACGCAGAAGAGCCGCGGATGGCGGATCCCCGCGCGCGCGGGGCTGTACATCGCCAAGCGGCTTCTTCAGCGCCTCGAGGGCGGCGAGCTCGGCACCGCGATCGCGAACCTGGTCGACACGCGGCTGCGGGCGGCGATCGCGTCTGGAGAGGGGCGGTCATGACCACGCTCCCGGCACAGGCGGCGACGATCAACGCCGAGTTTCTGATCCGCGAGACCCTTCTGATGGGCTTCGCGGAGTTCGCGAGCAGCAAGGCGCAGCAGGACGAGGTGCTCGACCGGATCGACATGCTGCGTCAGGGCTCGCAGTCGAGCTGGCGCGAGGACTGCGCGGCGGCGCTCCGGGACACGTTCGACCCCACGTCCCCGAACGCGCTGCAGAACGTGTGCATTGGGCACCCGACGCAGGAGGCGGTGCTCCCGTGGATCGGCATCGTCCAGATGGCGGAGGCGGAGGACGCATCCGGCTCGATGGCGGGCGACATCCTGACGCGCGTCTACAGCACCACGGGCGACCTCGAAACCAACCCCGAAGGCTTCCGGGTCATCCGACACGAGGTGCTCTCGACGGACTACACATCGACCATCCAGGTTGCGGTCTGGACGACGGTGCCTGAACTGAGCATCGTCCTCCAGGCGGCCGCGCAGTACGTGATGGAGCTGCACAAGGACACGCTCGGGCGTGCTGGCGTCTACACGATCACGATGTCGTGCTCGTCCTTCACACCTGACCCGATGCTCGAACCACGCGTCGCGTACGTGCCGATCATCACGGTGGTGCTGTCCTTCCCGCGTCGCCGAACGCGCACGACCGATCCCGTGCCCAACCGCATCACGCAGCGCTACGTCTACGGGTCATCCTGAGGCGGGGACATGCCCGAGGCGCCGTCGGCGTTTTCGTCGGCGGACTGGACCCGGAAGCGAGCCGCGCCGCGCGGGTTGCGCTTCAGCTCGATCTCGATCATGTGGTCGTACAGGCGTCGCCAGAGCCACGGGCTCGGCGAGGCGCCAGAGGCGACGTCACGCAGGTGGCTCACCGCCGCCTGAAGCGGGCCCTGCCGCTCTGGGAAGCGCGCGTCGCCGAGGAAGCGAAGCGCGAGGGCGCGGAACGGAGCGGCGCGGTTGCCCTCGACTGCGACGAGCACCGGTGAGCGTCCAGGTGCTTTGAAGATGAGAGAAAGTGAACATCTGACCCTCGAACCCCGGCGCGCCCGCGCCGTTCGTGCCTAGAAAATCCGCTAGCGCGCGTAAACAGGCAAGCGCGCGCCACCGAAAACGCGAGCCGGACAAAGCGGACGGTTGGCCGCCCAACTTGACAGGACCTGGCATCCAGGCGAGCATAGCCGCAGCACAGGCGAGGGCGCACGATGCCGCAGATCACCGCGAGCGATGGGCTCGACCACGTCGTCCCGGGAGTCTACGGCACCATCACGGTGCAGCAGGGCGCGGCGGCGCCGCAGCCGACATTCCAGGTGCCGGTGCTCATCGCGGACAGCGACGCCGGGTACCCGAGCGACTGGTTGACCAACGCGGACAGGCTGACCGCCGAGTCGAGCCTGCTGCCCTTCATCCGCATCGGCGACGTGACGCAGGCGCGCCGCGTGTTTGGCGGGGACCTCGCGCAGATCTTCGGGAACGCGCAGACCAACGGCCTCCCGCTGGCGGGGTGCATCGGCGCGGGCAAGATGCGGCGCGCGGGCGTGATCGTCCGCTCAACGGGGCCGGTGTCGGAATTCGACCTCGCGTCGTTCTACTGGGGCTTCCCAGGCAACTGGGTCAAGATCAAGTGGGCGAGCAGCATCTTCTCCTTCCTCGTGCCGACGAAGCTGGTGAAGGTCACCGCCAACGCGGCGGCGGGTGACACGCGCGTCTACGTGACGGACTCGTCGTGGGCCGTGCCCGGCATGTCGCTGGAGATCGGCGACAACGACACCGCGAACGAGGCGGTCACGGTCCGGGCCGCTGGCGTCGACTTCTCTCCGACGGGTCAGCCGCTCCCGTACATCGACCTCACCGCCGCGCTGAGCGGCACGTTCGCGACCGCCGACTACGCGGCCATCGCGCTCTACGGCTCGGCCGCGGTCACGTCGCCTACGTTCTCGGCGGGGCAGGGGCAGAACCTCATCGACTGGTTGAACAGGGCGCAGGCGAACGGGATGCGCGTGTTCCGCGCGCAGCGGCGAAGCACCTTCACCGGCGCGCTGCCGCTCGCCGTGTCGAGCCTCACTCCGATGAAGCAGATCGCCGCGTGGGGCGCCGTGACGAAGGGCACGTCGCCGACTGCGTCCGCGTCCGACTACGCGGACTTCCTCGCCGACATGGTCACGCTGCTGCCGCAGTTCATCGCGTCGGTGAGGGCCATCCCCCGCGCGTGGTTCGCGGGAACGACCGACCTCACGGCGCAGGAGTCGTGGCGCGACTACGCGATCACCATGCGCGCCGCGAACAAGCCGATCTCCGTCACGTTCGGCTGTGCGTGGGGCGATGTGGACCTGACCGCGTCCGACTCGACCAACCCCGTGTACCGCGCGTCGCAACTGAACAGCGAGGACGTCGACCTCGTCGCCTGCGGCGCTGACGGGTACGGCTCCTACCTGACGCTGGCGGCGGCGAAGTGGGGCCGGATGTGCGGGAGCGCGATCCCGCACAACCTCACCAACGATCCGTTCGTCGGCTTCACCTCGTTCGAGGCTCGCTGGTCCGAGGGTGACGTCGAGTCGCTGTGTCGTGGCGGGGTGGTCACGTACACGCTGCCGTTCATCAACGGCGCGGTGCAGCCCTGCATCTCTCAGGGTCTGAGCACGCTTCAGGCCAACCTCGCGTCGTGGAACATCGACAACACGACGTGGAGCCGTCAGTACCGGGACAACGCCGACCTCGTCGACCGCGCCCTGCGGCTGGACTTGGAGAGCCAGATCGTCGGCTACGAGGTCGACGTCAACGCCGTCCGCGCGGTCGGTATCGCGCGCGGCGCGGCGCTGCTTCGCCAGGGCTATCTCTCGACGCTGCCGAGGCTGACGCAGGTCGAACGAAACCCCGAGCAGAACGGGTGGACGGTGGTGTGGCAGGTGCTCCTGCCGAGCCTCACCGACTACGTCGACCTCAACACCTTGATCATCCCGGAGTGAGGCTGTGAACTACACCGAGTTCAAGGCCGAACCGGCCTACAACAGCAAGTTCTCGGGCTCGCACGTCGCGGTGAAGCTTATCGACGAAAATGACCCGTCGATAAGCATTATTGGCGCGGTGAGCGGTCTGAACTTCAACGAGAACTTTGAGGCGCTTGTCGTCGAGGAGGCGGGCGAAGATGGTCCGAACGAGATCGTGCAAGGCCGCTACGATGGTGCGGTCAGCCTTTCGGCGTTCTGGACACCGAAGGCGGGCGACACTACACCAACGCGGCAGTCTTTCATCGGAAAGACGTACACGATCCAGGAGATCGTGGCCCCAAACCGCCCCGGAGAGGGCACGGTGATCAACGCGTTCCGCGGCTGCGTGCTGCGCAGCTTGTCGCAGGCGCTCGGCGCGCGTGGCTTGGTGACGCTCGATCTCCAGTTCGTGTACCTGACGCGCTACTCCGGAGAGGAGTGGGCTGCACAAGCAGGTAGTTGAACCAGGCGCGTAGGCGCCAACCGAAGGAGTCACGATGAGGGTTGATCAAGGCGTGGACGCCAACGGGCGTCGCACGGTGTCGTTCTATGTGCGCCACCCCGAGGACGGGGAGCTTGTCGTCGGTCGTCAGCTCCGGTGGGCAAGGCTCGCGGACGGCGCGGGCGCTGGCGACGATCCAGACCCCAACGCGCCCGCGCTGATCACCATGCACCCGGGCCTGACAGCTCGCGAGCGGCTGCGCCTACGTGCCGAGATGGCTCGTGTCGCCGACGGCACGGTCGACCTCGCACGGCTCGACAGCGACACCGAGGCGAACCGCTTGGCGGCGGACGCGATCATCTACAGCGAGCTGGCCGCCGCAGGCGTGGCGCAGGAAGGGGAAAACCTGCAGCGCCACGTCGACTACCTGCGGAGCGTGTCGCCTGAGCCGCACGCCGTGGCGTGGCGGAGGGGCCTGTACATGAGCGAGCGCGTGATGATGCTCGCGATGTGGCGCGTCGCGCTGCTTCCCACATGCGGTCTCCCGCCCGACCTCGCCGAAGTCGAGGTTGAAGAGGACGTGCTCAACGCGCTTCAGGACGCGATCGCCACCGCGGTGGGGGAAAACTCTGAGAGCACCCTGGGAAACGCGCCGTCCTCGCCGCGCTGACGAGGACGGGCGCCGACAAGGGCCCTCACCTCATGCAGCCCGGCGAGGACGCACACCCTCGTATCCGTGAGCTCTGGGAAGAGTCCGCCGCCCCGCTGACATGGTGGCGGCTTCGGTACAACCTGCCGCCGAACAGCCCATTGGTGCTCGACGCCGATGAGGGCATGGTGCTGGACGACCTGCTGCTCGTCTCGTTCAACGACCTGCGCAACGCGATCGCGAAGTCGCCGTCGCTGGGTGTCGCGACCGATCCCGCCGCGGTGAAGGCGTTCGAGCAAGCGCAGAACGATGCGGAGATGGTCGAGCTCACCAAGCGTCAGATGGAGCGCATCCGTCAGTTCGAGGCGGCCGGCGGAAAGCCCGAACCAAAGCCCCCGCCCGTCTCGCAGCCCAAGAGCACGAGCGCTATGCTCCAGAAGCTGAACCCGTGGGGGCGCAATGCCTGAGTCCAGCGTAGCGTTCAAGACACGCGCGGACCTGCGTGAACTGACGAAGTTCAACGCAGAGTTGCGCGCGCTCGCGAAGAACCTCGACGAGGTGTCGCGCGCGAAGGCGCGGGCGGGAGCGGGCGGGCCGGCGCCAGGCGCTGCACCGGCACCGGAGGGCTCGCGTCCTGGACCGCCGCCCACACCGGCGACCCCGGACGGAGCCGGGGGAGGCGGAGGAGATCCAGAGGAGTCGGGAGAGGCGAAGGGCGTGGACAGGACCCGGCGCCGTAGGGGCGGCGGCAGGGGCCGGCGCCGTCGTGGTGGCGGTGGCGGCGGTGGAGAGGCTCCGCCGACGCCCGATCCGCCTGCCACGCCCGACGAGGCGCTGCCACCGCCGGACGATCCCGTGACACCGGCGGCGCAGAAGAAGCCGAAGGGCGCCACCGGCCCAACCTGGAGCGACCGAGCTCTGAGCTTCACCAAGAGCACCGCG
>JACCDG010340499.1_pt1 | contig 25245 bp, 23 predicted proteins | sample 7442471 | NCBI WGS metagenome assembly JACCDG01 (sample SAMN15323444, study PRJNA562643) | freshwater metagenome | isolation source: river surface water | place: USA:Blue River Watershed | collected 2017-08-17 | reverse complement strand
CCGGTCGTCAACGCGCCAAGCGATTGCTCAGCCGAAAGCGTGCCGTTGGCCGTGCCGACGATGTACTGCGCGTCCGAAGGTGCGGCGGCTACTTCGACTAATGCAGCGGCGGCGTCTTCGACTGACTTCAAGTTGTAAATGCTGGTCGTGCTTTCGTCAGGAACAAAAAGCGAAACGCCGTTGGTAAAATTGTATCGGCCTATCGTAAATCCGCCGCGAAAGGTAACAAACGACCGGCGCGGCAACTGAAACGTAGAAGGCAATGCGCCCGCTGTGATCGTCGTAACCGTCTTCGGCGCGGACGACACAGCCACACCATCGCGCCGGGTTACGGTAACAGTGAAGCTGAAGCCGACAAGCGGGTTATTGAAAGCGTCATAGACGTTTCCGGTTATTGTGTTATCGTCTGCACTCTGCGCGAAGCCGGAAACCGCCAGCGCGCACACGAAGGCGCACGAAAGGATTGCTCTTTTCAGGATATTCATAATGTTTTTACTTGGGTTTTAGGGTAGAATTAGGGCTATATTGCTATGACTAATTTTCCTGACACCGTGACGCCGTTGAATCAGCTTATCAACCTGCTGAATAACTTTTCAGCGCGGAGAATTCCGTTACCAGCAACGCGAGCGACTAAATGACACGCGCTGAACTTATCAAATTCACAGACCAGCAACACGAAATCGCCAAACACGCGCAAGCGATTCAATGCGTCATGGGCTGTGCGGCAGACCGCGCAACTGAAATTGTCTTCCGCTTGATTTGGCACGGTCGCAATCCGGTCATCTTTTACCGGGCAATCGTTGTCGGCTACGGATACAAGAAAGCGGCGCAAATAGCGCGACTGACTGAAGCTGAAGCGATGTTTCTACTGACTGAAAATCCGCGCCGTCGCTCCGAAACAATCTCTTGAGCGCGGCGTAATTATTCCATCACGGTCAATTCAATCGAATTTGCAAAGCTCCACCAGCGCATCGGAGACGGCTGCGCTGCCGCCAATTGGACTGTAATCTTTCCGCGAAGCGGCACTTCTCGCCCATCGCGTTGAATCGTTGCAGGTAATGGGAAGCTGACAACATCCCAGCCAATGAAGAACGAATGCGGCGCAACGCTGCCTTCAACCACAGCCAGCCCGTCAAGTTCATCCGTAATCCAAACCAATATGCGCGCAGATCGTCGCAAGCCAGTACCGAATAACGAGACTTGGGTATTGTTGTTTGGAATTGGCTCGTTAAGCGTCGGAATAACTATTGAGTTATTTACCCAGGCCAAGCCAAATGGCATCCGGTTAATACAGCTTGGCGAATCTATGCAGTGATTAGTAAATATCTCAGCTGAAACCGGCGCAATAAACACAAGCGCTGAATACTGACCAAGCGGCGCGGATACTTCCACTTGCTGCCAGCCAAGTTGCTGCAAGCTTGAAGCCGACGGCATAACAAAAGAAATCGTGTCATAGCCAACATAGCGAAGCTGCGCTAATTGGCCGCGCTCTTTTCCGCCAATCCAAACCTGAACGCCACCAATCTCCGTCAACGAGTCGAACATTGACACCTGTTTTGACTCAAACGTAAACGCGCCGCCGTGAATAATGGCCAGCGCATCGGGGGCAATTATCCCCCTGCCTAATTCATAACTTCCAACCGTTATTTGCTCGTTTTGCGCGTGCGCGTAAGTAAAAGCAAAGACCAGGACGCAGATCATCACGGCATCCCAAAATAGAATGCGAAACATAAAGCCAAGTTGTCTTTTCATTCGAGAGAGCGTGCCCTGTAGGGGCCGCGAACGAGCCGCCGCCCTCGGCAGTGCAGCCCTGCGGCGCGACTGAGCGACGCGGGCGGAATGGAGACGGGCGAGCGCCTTCTGGTGTATTCCGCCCGCCCCGCTCCGTTCTCGGCTACGCCGGATGCGCCACTCTTCGTGCCATTCTCCCCGTTCTTTCAGTGCGGCAGTCACGTCAAATCCTTTTTGCGGTACGACGGTGAAGCCTTTGTTTTCTTCGGCTAGCCGCAAGTGTTGTTGCAGTGACCTGTGATCGTAAAAAATGCAAATATCCTCTTTTTGATATTGGTGTGGATAGACAGGAAATGAGTTGGGCATATAGTCTCGTACTATTATCTGGTATAAGGAAGGCTTGACCGTAATTCCGACCACACTACCCTCCCAGTTGCTCAACATTTTTTTTAATTTTTGGTAGCTCAGCATTGCTTGATTATACCATTTCGCAGCCCGCCCCTTCGCAGAAACCAGAAGGGGCATAGTAGAAACGAGCGCCGCCCCAGCGGGGCGGAACGAGTCACGTCTTAGCGGGCGGAACTCCGCATTCACCCTTCAATGGCTCGGAACGTGTATGTAGTAGCGCAGGTTGCCGAAGCGTCAAAGCCGATGTCCGAGTCCGGCCATAAAACGAGCCTGATGCCGCGATGCGCTTCTGTGAGAATGAATCGCTTGTTTGGGTAATGAGCATCCCAAAAATCCTGTGCGGCGGATAGTTCAGCAAGGTTGCGATTTAGAAAAGTGAATTCGTGCGATTCAAACGGCGTGTTGTCGTAATTTTTGACTCGCGTGGCGCGTCCGCGTTTGTCTTCCGATTGGCTGACAAGCACGGTCTTTTTGCGCTCCCATTTCAGCGTCAAACTTGGCCGATAAGGAAAAGCGTTCAAGACCGGAATTGTTACTGAAACTGTGTATGTGCCGTTTGTGGCCACAATCAGAGCATCTAGTCCCGCCTGACTTGGCGTAGTCCAAGTGACAGTTGCGCCGGATGATGCCGAAAGCGTTCCGGTTGATGCCGTCCAGTTAATTGTGCCGGTCATATTCGTTGTCAGCGTCAAGACTTCGCCCGGTGTTGCCGCCGCGACTTCCTCACTGCTGACGGTAATAGTCATCACAGCCGGAACGGTAATCGTGATCCGCGCTTCCTGATTACCATAAACCGCTTTAACAACTGTGTCGCCAGGCGCGGTTCCTGCTGTGAATTGATTAGCCGAAAACGAGCCGGAGCCGGAAACAATAGACCACGTAACCAGCGATGTCTGCGCGGCGTCATAGTTTGTTTTCAGTGTGACAACTTCGCCCGGCTGAAGCTCAATCGAAGATTCGCTAAGGATTGACAGCGGGGAGACAATAACAGTCGCATCGGCTTCTTGATTTGACGATGATGCAATCTGAACGTTCAGGTTATACACGCCGGGCTGATCGCTGGCTGTAAATGTGGTTATCCAAATATCAGTGCTATCGTCAAACGTTCCGCCACTGGCAGGCGTAAGCGTAAAAGTGTTGTCACCTGTGAAGTTGATTGGGTCTAATGCCCAATTGCCAACCAGTCGCGGCGCGGTTATATGTGGCGTAGCCGATGCGTAAGGACTTGTTGCGTCCACGCGAAAACGCAGGGGATAACGAACAGATGTAAGGGCTTCATATTCTGTTTCAACAATTCCGTTTAGACTAAAGCGCAGCATATTACCAGCAACTTCTATGTAAAAAACGTCGCCGGATGCCGTTGTATGTGAAATTGTGTCCAGTGTGTTCGCGCTTTCATCCTTTACAACAATACTGGTCGGACTAACAGTTACACGCAGCGCGTGTGACCCGGAACCGGTTAAGGCAAAAAGAATGCTGCCCGTGCTTGTCACAAGCATGTCACTGTCAAACGTGAACTCGATTCCCGCCACGCCATCAATTGCACCTTGAAGTAGTGTCGCGTTTCCCGGCGTTGCTGGCGTTAGCGTCAACGAGGCATCGTTTTCAATAACCACGTCTGTGGTCGCCTTCCATAACACGGGCGGCGCAATAGCCCGCACAGTGAAAACCTGCACGTCTTGGGGATAAAGCGTTATACTTTGCGGTATGATTTCAAGTGGCATAATTACGGCGTCAGTTCTGGCTGTTCCGGCGTGTGGTCGGTGTCCAGATAAAGAGAAGGCGAATCAATGGCCTGAAGTGTAAAATCGGTTTCGTCAGCCGCGCTTTCGCCGCTTTCCGCTGATGCTTCAAGCACAAGGCATTTTTGATAAGTCCAGCCTGTGATTGGGTGTGAAACTGTAACAAAATCACCTGGCAAGACGTGGAAGCTGTCGGCCATTCCGCGCAGATTAACGATGTTCGGGTTGTCGGCTTCAAGGCGAAGCTGGCGTTGTAATAGCCGCTGCGCCTGTGAGCGGTTCATATTCGGGAAAGCCCTTTTGCCGCCGTCCACGCGCCCTACTTTATCAATCAACTCTTGCCTGTAAGCTGGCGGTGTCTTTGTCACTGACAGGTATGTGTCGTCAAGATCGCGGAATTCAGCGACAAGGTAATTTGGCCGCGTGCGTATGTCTTGCGGCGCAACGCTGAAACTGCCTGACACGATATTTGACGTGTCGAAATGATGAACCGGCGTTGTGTCCGTCGGTTTGATGAACCTGATGCGCTCGCCGTCGTCCTGATACCAGCTTGCCGCCGTCGCGCAAATCAGCTTCAGCGCGTCATCCAATGTTGCGGATTGAAGCAAAACGGCATGGCATTCAAAACGGGCGATACTGACGGTTGATGTTCCATTATCCCAGCTTATTTGAGCGGCGCAGTAATCACGAAAATCAACATAACTTGCCCAATCAACACGGGCGCGGAACTTTTGCAGCGCAAGCGTCTGGTCATCAGGATAAAGTAGCTCATATTCCCGGCGGATTCGATCAACCGCAATGTCAGCCGGATTGACAGAATAGACTTTCGCGGCGGATGCGTTACCGTTGGAATCGTAGGTGTAGACTTTTTTGCATTGCGCCCGCCAGCGAAACTTATCCGGCCTGTCTTCCGTCGCATATTGTTCAGGAAGCTTGACCGCAAGATAGGCTGTTGAATTGTAGGCAAGGCCGGATGGTAGAAAACTGTCAACCGGCTGCGTTGGATCGCTGGTATTGGCCGGGATCGTGCCGGGATAGAAGTGATAGCCAGCCGTTGAACCATCGGGACTTAATGAAATCGGATCGCCCGCGTACCAGGCCGCAACCACGCCTTCCCATTCACCCGCGCCGCCCGCAACAATAAATTTGGAACTTGGCGGCGGCCCCGCGTCATATTTGTGGGCAACCAGAAAACCGGCGACTATATGCTCGCCGAAAGCTTCAGCTAAAACGCCGCCTTCATCCGTGATGAATTGCTCAAGTGAGCTTGTCGCGGGCGCGGTCGTGCTTGAATCGCCGGAATTGCCGCCACTTGACCCGTTCCCGGCATCGCCGCCGGATACATCAGCTAAATCTATGCCCCAGAACACACCCATTATTTAATACCGCCGCCGGAACCGTTAGAAAATCTCTATGCTCGCGGTGCCTGTTTGCCAGAAATTTGCCACATCCGAAACGCTAAATTTGCCTGTAATGTCTAACGCTTCGGTTGTGGTTGTGTTTATGGTTGAAGAGTTCACCGTATAAGTCTGCGTTTTTAGCGCGCCCGTGCCGTCGTTGTAGTAGAAATTGATAGTCCAATAAATCGTGCCGCTTGATCCCGTCGCATTCAGTGCGCCCGTCGCCTCAATCCACCAATTCTGATCGGCTACGTTTGTCGGCAAGGTAAACGCGGCAATGGTCAACATCGTGGTTGCACCGTTCTTCAGCTTGACCGTGAATGTTCCCGGTGATGACGCCTTTGTGCCGTAAAAACCAGATGCCTTAATCCGAACCTGAGTTCCCGCTACTAGGCGGCTTGCCGCCAGCGTTTTCGTGCCGACGCCAGTATCAGAAATGATCGAAGTTTCGGTTGTTGTCGTGTCGAAAAATACCGAGTTAGACGAACGCCACATGACGCCCGTCAAATCTTCCGTTTGGCCGGAATTGCGAATTGAAATTGCCTGCCGTGTTGATGACCGCCAAACATCGTCATTAGTTGGCGAGCCGGGGTCTGTCCGGGCTTTTAGGGCGAACGTTCCGGCAAGATAAAGGTCTTTCCACGCAATTGAGCTTGAGCCGAGATCATCCGTGTTGTTTGTATCGCTAACAAGTGTCGTATTGATGGCAACGCTGGCGAGATTTGATAACGCGGTATTTGCGCCTGATGATCCGCCAACGGCAACCCAACCAGTATTTCCTGTGCCGGATTCTTTGATGTAGAGGGTTGTTGCCGTTCCACCATTGGACCGGCGATAAACCGAACCAATCGAAGCCGTAATAGAGCCTTCCGGTGAGCCAGAGCCAAATAAATCAAAAATCGTCTCCGAGGCATCCCAAGTCACACGGCCATTTAATAGATTGATTCCATTAGCCTGAAATCGGACGCGCTCGCCGGTTGCGCCAGCAGATACGGCCACGCTATACGTGCCGGATGTTGCCTGATACATGCCTGTGCCTGTATCCGCAGCGGGGCCTACGCCAGGAGCGCCGCCGGAGCCGCCTGAATGATAAACACGCCCCGATGAGAGGTTAAACCCGTCATACGTTAGGTCACTGTCGGACGTGAGGCTTGATGCGCCCGACCAATAAGCCAAACGCGGGCTTGAGCCGCTGCCGGTTAGTGTTGCGCCGCTTGTTGTGTACGTCGCAACGATGCGCCAATCGTTCGCCCCGTCAGGCACTAGAATGACAGCCTGCCCGTCGGTGTCCATCACAAAGCTTGAGCCATTGACCGTGCCGCCACCGCCAGCCTGTAGCGTGATGTTATTGGCCGAAGCCCCGCCGCTTGAAACGTCTTTGACGGTTAGATAACTGCCCACCTGATAAAGCGCAGGCCAGGGTAATGTGATTGCGGTTGCAGCTGAGTGGTCAACTTCAATGTAGCTGACGCCGGGTTGACTGATCGTGGTCGTAGCCGTAACGGTCGTAATTGAAAGATTGCTGTCAGAGCGTGAAATCTTCGCGTCAACACCCGCCGTCGCATTCCAGTATTCCTGCAAAACACTGCCGCCAACTATGCGTGCGCCACGTCCCACGGTCTGAATTGGCGCAAGTCCGTTGGCGTGGATTGCCTGATTGCGAACGTAATTCGTCAGCGGCGCATCGGCAAATCTAACTGAGTCTTCGATTATTCCCCGCGTCAATGCGTGCGCGAAGTAATCAACACCATCATTGGCCAGATCGAAGACGATTGGCTTTTTCAGGAATTTAACGGTCGCATTGTCTAAATGGCTTGCCGCGCTGGTTCCTTCCGCGCCGCGTGTGCAACCGGTCAGTGTGGTTGATGTCTTGCCGGTGTAGGTGATTCGCTCGCTATCAATTTCAACTGTTCCAGCATCTGAAAAGTTCGCGGTTGAATCAACTGTGATCGTCGTAACCGAGTTGTTGATTGCACCATTAAGCTGATTGGAAAGCGCCTGCCCAACAAACGAAGTCAAGCCGCGCACGTTTAATTGGCTGGCGTGATAAAGCAGAATGCCGGTGTCAATCCAGCTTTCAAGGTTGCAATCCTGAATATCAAGATTTGCGCCGCTATCTGTCGAGTCGCCGTCTACGCCGTTCTTTTTGCCGACAACGGCCCACTTGCTATTGGGATTTAGTGAATTGACACCGTTACAGCTTTTCAGCACGGCATCACCCGCTTTGATGCGGAACCCAACTGGCGCGGAGTCGCGTAGAAGCCCCGCGTAGCAGGAAACAAACAAGTTGGACGGCATATTCGGCGCGTTGTACAGGAACGGGAAGCCCGCGCAGTTCGTCACATAGATATGATCGAAGATCGAACTAAATGCGCGCTCAACCTGGAAACCCGCGCCGCCGCAATTCTCAATCCATAGGTTGCGGATGCAGGTTCGCAATCCGCCGGTTCCTGTGCCGTCATCAACATAAACGCCGATTTGCGAACTGCCCGCCAAAACATCACCGCGAATCCGCAGGTTTTCAAGCACGGGCATTTCAAAAGACGATGCAGAGCAATCAATTATCTTGCCGTTTGTCGTTGAGTAGATGACTGTTGAGCCATCAGACGATCCGGCGAGCTTTGCGCGGCCTGAAATCGTCAACCCTGTGACTTTATAAATGCCGGGAGCAAGGTAAGTTGTTCCGCCTGATGCCTCCGCCGCCGTGATTGCCGCCTGAACTTCGGTTGTCGCGTCCGTTACGCCGTCAAAAGGCGCATTGTAGTCGTCAACTGCATTTTCCAGACCGGCCATCATTCCCTTTGGCGCTATTTCCGTCCAAAGGTTCGTGTTGTTATTTGTCGTATGGAAACGGTCATCATCAAGCGCAAGAAAAGGTTGCTGCTTAACGCTCGCCACTTCCGCGCCTGTAGTCAGATTAACCGTCTTCAAAAGCTGATTGCTTGCCGGAATAGGCAACGCAGCCGCGCCCGCAATGGTTGACGCCGATTCGATATAGGCAAAGCCGCCATATTTGGCCTGCTTCAGCGGTGAACCGTGCCTGCCTTCGCATCCGTCGGCTGAGTCATATAAGCCATTACAAGTCAGTAATGCGCCGCTGTAGCCGCATTCAGTGCCACGAAAGCGGCCTTCAATCTGCCAACGGCATTTGCGGACAACCTGCTCGGACGCGCCGACGTTGATTGTTGAGTAAACGTCTGAGATTAGGCCAAGCTTGACAACATTTTCGTTAATTTCAACCGATGCCACGATGCCGGTAAGCATCCCGTGGCTAAATGTTGCGCCGCTTTGTAAATCGCGCCAGTATCGGCCAAGTTGAACTTTCGCGCCGTAAAGCGAATCGGCCAAACGAAGCGAATCCACGCCGAAGACAGTATCCACGTTTTGCACTTCCACGCTTGCACGATCCGCCGCCCGTGTGATGCTCGTTTTCACGGCTGAGCCTGTGCGTAGTTGCCCGTCAAACTTCACGCCGTCAATCGTAATCGGCGCGGTCGCAAGGTAAAGATTCTCTGACGGCGCAATGTCCGATGGCAGCGTCAGAATCAGCCAGGTGTGGCTTTCAGCAGAGCCATTTTTTAGGACTTGGGCAAGCCCGTTGCGTAAATTGCGTGGCATTTATATCCGCGTCCTACCAATCCCGTTTCGTTGCGCCACCTTCTGAGCATTAACGAGAATCACTTGTCCATCATCGGTTGATGCCGCCGCATTCAAAATACCGGTTGCGTCATCGGGCGAAACAACCAGTTGGACAGTCATATTGATTGTCGGCGTGGCATTGCTTCGCGTCGGCGCGGTAAAGATTCCGCCACGCGCAAACGCCGGAGCCGCATCCACGGGAGCGGGAGCGGCATCAGGCACGCCGATTTGTTGCAAGATGTTTTGGCCAGCGATGGCTTGAAGCTTCGATTGTTGGCTTAGGTTGAGAATCGCTTCCCTATCATGTAGCAACGCAAGGCCGACACCGCGATGATAGCCGCCGACGGCAAATTCAGGCACAAGCTTATCGTTTATGCCCTGCCGTGTTTTCTGCGCCTGAACCGCCGGAATGACTTCTTTCTCAAAGAGATTCCGTAAGTCAACGGTTTGGTTTTTCAGCCGGGATTCGCGGACTGATTTTGTTTTGATCGTGTTGATTTGGTCAATGAACGGTTGCAGGATTTGCGTATTGAACAGGTCGCGTGCCTGCGTCACGTTTAACGTGATTTCGTTTGACTCAACCTGCTTTCGTAAATCCTTGATGCCGTCAACCGCCTGTTGCAGATAATCGCCGGATGTCGCTTCGTCGCGTCGTCGTTGGCGTGCGCGTCCGAGCAGGAAGATCGCGGGCAAGGCAAGCCCGGCAGCGATTGCGGTAAACGGATTGCTGAACAATGGCGCAAGGAAGCCCAGGCCGGAAAGCGCACCGCCCGCGCCGATGATCGAAGGCGCAGCCGTAAGGCCGATGCCGAGCAATCCGCCCGCCGCACCGCCCAGGATTGAAGTCAGCCGGTCAGTGCCGAGCGATGAGCCAAGCGACAGGCCAAGCAAAGGCAATGCGCCTGCCAATGCACCGCCGGAGCCGGGAGCCTTGCCAAAGCCGATGCCAGCGAGCAGGTTACTACCGCCGCCGAATAGCGAAGAAAGTACGCCGCCGCCTTGCGATGATGCGCCGCCGCCGATTTGCGCTGCGCCGGGGATTGGGATGTTTGGTGCAATAGGCAAACCGCCAAGCGTAACCGAACGTGGCGCGGAAATGCCGCCGCCTATGGCATTGGACAGAGCGCCGAGCAAGCCGCCGCCCCCACCGCCGCCGAGAATCGAAGCCGCACCGCCGCCGCCCGCAAAGCCGCCAGTGGCGAACGAACCAAGCCCGCTACCACCACCAGCCGCATTGCCGCCGAGGACGCCGCCAAGAATGTTGCCGAGAAACGATCCGCCGCCAGCCTGTGCGCCGCCGCGTGGCTGAAGCAATCCGCCAAGCAAAACGCGGGTCAAGCTCTTGAGAATATCGCCGACAAGCGACTTGAAAAAGCCGAGCTTGCTGGTCAGTTTGTCAATGCCGGAATCCACGACGCCGAGAACTTTATCCTTGAAGGCTGAGCCAATCTTTTCAAAGCTGTCGGCCAACGTCTCAGCCTGTGAGCGGAAGCCTTTGAACAGGGCTTGCAGCGGCGTTAATTCTGCGCCCAGGCCGCGCAATTGCTCTATCTGGACGTTGATTCGGCCAATCTGTTCGGGGTCAATTGTCCCGGCTTTCTGCAATTCAAGCGATTGAATTAAAACGTCGCGGTATTGGCGCTGAATTGCAAGCGTGACCTCTTTGCCTTGCGCTTCCGTCAGGATGCCGGAATTGACGGCGTTTTGAATTTGGACTTCCTGTTGTTGAAGTTCAAGGTCTTTTACGCGGAAGTCGATCACCGCTTGCTGAATAGTCACCAATTCTTCGCGGGCGCGTCGTGTGACCGGATCAACATTCGGCTTGATTGCGCTCGTTGGCAAATTCGTCTCATCAAGTTTCAAGCCCAAAGCCTGCGTGTCCTTGAGCAAGCGAATTTTTTCTTCCTGAAGCGCCTTAATCGCGTCGCGCTGGTTCTCGGTTTCGGCGTCCGTTAATTCCCGTGTTTTCAGCGTCAGGGCTGTGCGAAGCTTGAAAAGTTCGGTTTCCAGGCGAATCTTTTCCGGCGTTCCTGCTTTCGCAGCAGCAAGTGCCTGTTCCTGTGCCTTAATCTCCGACTGAAGCGCGTTTATCTCATTGCCGATGTTTGATTGCGTAAGTCCAAGTTTGGCGCTGTAGAATTCGCTGATTGTGATTTTCTTGTCTTCGTAAAGTGCCTGAAACTGATCCAATTCGCGCTTGTTTGCATCTTCCTGAAGCTTGTTGCTTTGCTCAATAAAAGACTTCTCCTGAGTAAGCAAGGCTTCGCGCAATTGTCGCGCTTTGGACGCCGCACTTTCACCGCTGCCGCCGCCCGTGCCCGTAACTTTAGGGCTAGCCGGATCAACTGACGCCGCCGACGCGCCTGCCGCCAGTAGCGCCGCCCTTGACGGCGAGCTTGCCGACGCGCCGACGCCTGCCAATTGGCGCAGTCTGCGCTCAAGCGCAACGAGATCACCGCCTAAGCCGGACGCCGCAATACTTTGCTTGATAAACTCTTCCGTTGTCTTGCCTGAAGCTTTAGCGGCTTCGCGGAAAGCATTACCAAGCGCAACGTATTGCTTTTGATTTGCATTGGCGGCGTCTTTGACCTTGCCTAATTCACCGGCCAAATCCCGAATCTTCCCGGCGTACACATCGGCGGCAGATACACCCGGCCCGGCCAATGATCGGCCAAAGCGTTCACCGGTTTTTTCTGCTTCTATCTGCTTTCGTGCGTAGTCTTCGATCTGTTTATTGAGCGAGTCAATCTTGTCGCTGTAATCACGAAGGCCATTGATTTGCAGATCATTAACGATGCCCGCGCCTGCGTTGCTTGCCGCAATCTGCTGAGCTTCTAATCGCTTCTTATTCGTTTCATCCAAGACCTGAACAAGCCCGGCAAGCTTGCCGGTCAGCGTTTCCACACCGCCAGATTCTTCGGCGTACACGCCAGCGCGAGCCTTCTGCGCCGGATCAAGCGCATCATAAAGCGTTTTTATTTTGGCCTGCTCTGTGGCGTTAAGCGAAGTTTGCTCTTGAAGGTTGCGAAGGCCGTCAATTTCCTGTTGACCGACTTTTACGCGCTCTTGCGATGCAACCAAATCAGTGCGGGTTTTGGCTGCTGTCTGTTCTGCCGTGTCGCCAAATAATTGGTAAGCCGCCACGACGCCGCCGATGACCAAAGCCAATCCACCAAGCGCGAGCGCAACGGGCGGAACAGCGACCCCGACAGCGGCAACCGATGCGGCAATGCCCGCAAATGCGCCACCACTCGCAAACAGGCCGGAAAGCACTGTAACGATATTTCCTAATGCGCCGAAGGTCTGAATCAATGCGCCTAATGCAATAACCAGCGGCCCAACAGCGGCGGCAAGCGCAGCCAAAACAATAAGGGCTTGCTGCACGGATTGTGGAAGCGCGGAGAATGCGGCGGATAGTTTTTCAATAATCGGGATAGCCGCATCAACCAATGGTTTCAATGCTTCGATGATGGCCAGACCTAACGGGCGCAGCGCAACCAAAACACGGTCGCGTAGTTTCTCAAATTGCGTGCCAAGTGATTCAGTGATGCCTTGCAACTTGGGATTCTTTGCCGCCGCGTCTGCAAAGGCCGCAAAAAAGGCGTCAGTAGTTGTGATGCCGAGCTTTTGCGCGCTCTCTTTTATCGCCTTGCTATTGATTGGCGAGTCAACATTGAAAATGCTCTTGATAATCTCGCCGCCAAGCGGTGATTGACCAATTAGCTCTTTCAAGTCGGCGCGTTCAAAGCCCTGAGTGATTAACTGCACAAGGTTTTGACCGAATTTTTGCGGATCACCGAGCGGCGCAACCGCATTTAATCGGCCAATGGCAGGTAAAATCTTGTCAATCGTGCTGGCGCGGACATTGGCCACGCGCAATTGGGCATCAAGCGTTGCTGCAAGGCTGGTAGTAAGGCCGGGCGTCTGTGCCGACAGCTTAACCAGGGCGGAAAACCGCTTTTCCGCTTCCGCCGCTGAGCCGGTCAACGCCTTCAACACATTTACTTGCCGGTCAATGTTGACGGCTGAAGTGACAGCCGAGCGCCCGACGCTGAGAATGCCCGCCGTCAGGCCAAGCAAACTGTAACCGGCCTGTTGGATTGACTCGCCAGCTTCGCGGATCGTCGAACTGTAACGCTTGAAGAAGCCTATCAGTGAGTCAGGCGGCGCTCCGCGTCCAACAATGCGCGCCTGAGCTTCGGCAAATCTTCTGGCATCACGTTCGGCGTCGGCCAATGCCTTTTCGCGGATCGTCCGGCTTTTTGCTTCGGCTTGGGCTTCTGCTGTCAGCCGTTGCTGAATCCCGCGCTCTTGAATCAATCGCAGCGCATCGGCGGATTTGCGCGCCGCCGCTTCCACACTAGCATTGAGCGCGTCGCCGACTTTGCGCCCCGCGCCAGCCGCATTGCCGAAGGCTGAATCAAGCGCAGATTGGAGTCCACGCGCAATTTTCTGCCCTGTGGCGTTTATGTCGCCAGCATCTAAGGCGATTTTAATTACAATTGCGTCGGCCATTATTTGAAATTGTCAAAGATTGCGCGTATTGTGCGCGGCAAATTCTGCCCCGAAAGGTTCAACTTATGATCTGGTCAATTTTTCTTTCACTGGCGATTGCCGTATCACAGGCAAACGCACCAAAAGCGTCTCTATCAATCGAAGCGGCACTTGTTTACCGCTCCGGCGATGTCAAGCCGGTTGCGCGTGTTCAATTCCTTGTTTTAGATGAAAGTCTTGCAACGATTCTGAGCAATTCGGGCATCGCTCAGCCACAAGACATTTCGATCATCACGCCGGACAAAAACACGCAACTGGTCATCACCTTTGGCAAGGCCGCGCTCGGTGCGCCGGGACACGAAAGTTTTTTGACGCAGGCAATTTCAGCCATCAAACCGCATATTGTCGGCGCAGAAACAACGGGCTTTGACGGTAAGGCTGAAATCAAAGCCCTGCCATCAAAGCCCTGCTATGTCGTAGCGGCGGCACGCGCCGGTCGCGGTTGGCTGATCTGGAATTTGAAGGTGGAATTAAAGCCGGGTGCAAACAAGTTGCTGCTTGACCAGAACAATGCGGCGTTCGTTCAATGAATCAGCGCCGCTTCTTGGCCGCTTCAAGCCTGTTGATTGCCGCGCTTTCAGCCGCCGCCGTGCTTTGCGTGTCCTGATCTTTATTGTCGGCTTCGATTCGCGCCAATTGAAGCGCGTCAATCGCCGCCCACTCAGCCGGCGTCAATCCGTCAGGGTACGCATACACTGCGCCGCCTTCTTTCAATCGTGAAAGCCGTGTTGCAACCGATGCCCAGCGCTTAACGTCCGGCTCAACGTATCCCGGCTTGGTGTAGAGCAACGGGCAGCGTTCGATCTTGTCACCATCACCTTCACAGATTGACATTACGGGCAGTTCCGAGCGCGCATTGCGGCGGACTTGCCAAATTCGCCCGCCGTCAGCGCAAGATGTTTCGCCGGGGCAGGTTTCCGCATTTTTTGACCGACTGAGATTAAACTGAGCGGCGAGATACGCGCTCAGCCGGTCGGTCAGTCCGATAAACTGGCGCTGAGCGATGAGAGCAGGGCTTGCACGGCTTGACGTTTGAAGATCGGGTCAATTATGCCAATAAAACCGCCAAGCTGTTCTTTACTCTCTGCCGTGTAACTGTCCCACGACTGACCCCGCACTGTTGCTCCGTCTACACGCTCGATCAATTTGTCGTAAAGAGCAACTTCGGCTTTCAGGTTCGTGCGAAAACGTATCTTTCGCTTGCGACTACCGAAAACCTGCGAAGCCTTGCCCGCCGCCTTGTCGTATTCGCGGCGTTCACTTTCCGTCGGCTGGCGCAAAGTGTGGCGGACGACATAAGAAGGCTCGTCGCCCGTGCCGATTTCCTGCCTGATGATGTAACTTTCGCCGTCCAGGTTGAACCCGTCATCACTATCGCGCTCCACAACGCATCTTGCGGCGTAAATCCCGCTGATGGCTGCGTTTTTATGGCCGCTTGGTATCTTTGCCGCCAGTTCCGGCGTCACATCCGCCCAATCGTCTTTGCTGACACCCGCCGCCTTGTAACCCTGAACCTGCTTTGCGACTTTATCCCACAGCTTGGCGTTCGCGCCTTCCGCGTCCGTATGGAAGGCGTCTTCATTTGGCGCGACTTCTTCCATTTCCGTCATTGACTGGCTTTCGCGTTCAAGTAAATCGGCTAAGGTTGGCCGCGCCAGTTTATGCGTGATCGTCAGCGTCTTACTGTCCGAAAACTTGATGCTGATTGGGATATTGAATTCGTTCTGATCGAACGGATAGGCGGGTAAGGCGGGTTGACCAATGATAATGTGAGACATGAAAGATTCTCCTGTGAATCGTCCTGATAATTGCATCAACCCGAAAGCGTCAGGATCGCCGTCGCCGCGCTGTACAGGCGCAGTCTATCGGGTTGATGATTGATTTGATTACCACTTCTGAAGCGGGCAGGCTAAGTCCGGCATCCGCCACTTGGTTCGCAAGTCACTGACAGGCCATTGCGGGCAACTGCACGCGGCGCAATAAAGGCCGGTATCGGTTGCCTGTAATTGTTCGCATTTGCGGAATCTGCCGGGAATGCCAAGACAGGCTTCGCGCCTGTCCATGTACTCGCCGAGCGGAACATCGCCCGCTAAGGCAAAAGAGAAAAGCGCAGCCATCAGTGACCGCGCTTTTTTGATTAACAGCCGCATTTACCCGGCTCGCCTATCGCTTTTTTGCAAGCCGCTCCGCTTCGCGCTTCGTGGCTTCTTCGATTGAGCAATTCCAAAGCTCAGCCAACGCCGCAATCCGCTCTTGGCTGATCACGGGCGCGGCTGGCTTTGGCTGAACCGGTGTCTCTTCGATTGGTTTTGTGTTTTTGTCTGCCATAATTATTTGTAGTTAGTGGCCGTGATGCCGTTTTGAACCTTAACGCTCATTACGGAAGTGCCTGAAGTGATCGGCAGCAAGCTAAGCGTAACGCAAGCCTTGCCGTTGACATCAGTAAACCGGCCAGTCTGAAAAACGGCGGTTGCAAAAATCAACTGGAAAAGCTCATAGGTCGTTGCCGGTGTGCCGCCTGGGTCAAGGTCGTTGCCGCGATAGCCAAGCGTGAAGTTTGTCAATGTGACTTTCTCAGCCAGGTCTGTCTTTTCGGCAAAGGTTCCGTCCAACTCAAGAACGATTTCAGCCGAAACGGTTCTGTCGCCGTGTTCAAGCTTGCTCAGATAAGCCGCGTCAGATGCGCCGCCGCTGGCTGTGTAATCGTCGGCGTCTTGCGTTGAATCACCATCGCATCGGTTGTTGGCCGGTGAATGGTTGTTGTTTAACTCCGCGCTAAATGAGCGGACGCGACAACCGGCGGAAAGGTCAATCGGCGAACCGTTGTTATAACTGACGTAGCCATACGGACGCAGACAGGAAAACGACGGCGCGGAAGGCAGAGACGTAACCGCGTGCGGGCCGCGATGCTTGCCGGAGCCGAGAATGTCAAAGCTAAGCTGGGCAATTTGCCCGGCTTCTTTCGTCAGCCGCATCCGGTCAACCACGCAGCCGGTGTACAGATACGACGCGCCAGATGATTCAAGAGCCGCGATCATATTGAACGACGGCAATTGAAGGCCGGATGAGCCGGGAAGCATCGGCGCGGTGTGCGAAAACGCTAGAGAAGTAACGACCGTCGCATCAGTGATTGTTCCGCCAACGGCGCGCAAGGCGAGTCTACCCATTCCGGCAAAGTCACCGTCGCCTGAGACGCTAATCGTTGTCGGCTCCCAATAGGTATTGCAGACGGCAGAAGCGAATTCAGAACCGGCGCGTCCCTGGTCTGTGCGGATTTCCTGATTCGGAATCGGGACAACGGCGTTAGTCGTTACCAGCCGTTCATAATTCGTGCCGGTTGTTTGCGGCGTGTTGTAACTGGATTCGCGGACTTTATCTAAATAAGTCCGCACGTCGCGGGTCAAGTAAGAAGCCATAGAAAACCTCGATTGTTCGGTTATTCGAGGTCGCTATGCGCTTTTCAGCGTTGGCGCGATTCGTTGCCATCACGCGCCGCTTACCCGGTTCGGTTATTCGGTTATTGCTTTTTCAAAGTGTCGGCGGCATCGGCGGCTTTTGTGCCAATGCCTTTTATCAGTTCGGCAAATCGTTGGAAGATTGCAGCCAGTGCGGATTGCGCGGATTCAAGCTTAGCCACGCGGCTTTCGAGTTGTGTAATTCGTTCGGATTCGGTCATCACGCGCACACCCCTACCTTGATTTCCGCACTGATTGAACCATCGGCGATATGCACGCGCTTTCCACCTTCACGCCCAGGCGCAATGGTTATTGAGTTCGGACCGGAAAAGCTCAACGCGCCGATGTTGCCTAAATTGGTCAAAGTCGTTGCGTCAATGCCAACCACTGCCGACGGATCAAGAAAAGCCAGGATCACAGCATCGCGGTCACTGGCGAATAAATCTTCAGAGTTCGTTGAATCATCGCCGGTCTTGTATTCGTGAACCTGAACCACGCGCCAGATGTAGCGATAGTCAGCCCAGGCATCGCCCTTTGTGAGCAACTCCGCGCCGGATTGCGTCACAATCCATCCGCGAATCTTTGTGGTAGAAGGCGAAATCAAAGCCGCAAAATCGCCGTCGGCAAGCAAGCCAAGTTGATTGCGCGGAATAACCACGGCATCAGGAATTGTTAAGCGAATGACCGTGGCGATAGCTTCGCGTGTTTCTTTCTCGGTTGGCATTTAGAGCTTGATGTTGAAGTCTTCAGGCGTTAGGTTAAAAGTCTCAGCCAGCGCAATTAAGTAGCCGTATTCAATGCCGAGCGTGAAGTCTGGCTTATTCCATCGGTCAACCGCGATTTCCCCAGCACCAAAAAGCTTTAGATACTTGTCTCGGTCAACTCCGGCTCCGCCCTGTATTTCACGGGCTTTTTCTATTGCGTCAGCTTTGGTCATTTTAGAAACTTAAAGCCTGATTGAATCTCTGCGCTACCGTCTCAGCCGAAACCAGCGCAAAGGGACGGTCAAGCGGCGCGGGCGGCTCAAGATAAGCCGCATACGGCGCGTCAATTGTCAGCAAGCCGGTCAACTTATCTGGGTAGCTTTCTTTCGGCGAATTGAACAACCGGCCTGAGCGCACAGCCGGGGCTTCACCCTTAGCCGACGCCCGGTAGCGACCGCCACCACGAAAGGCACGACCGCCGCCTTGATTCTTGCCGCGTGAATAGAATTTGCCGGATTTGGGAAGCAGAAACCGCCGCTGCATTTCCGCTTTCAAGGCAGGGATTGCCTTGTGAATTACGGAAGAAGCCTTGTCTTCGATTAACACTGTAAAGGTGCGTTCGTTGATAAAGATTTCAGCTTTCATTTTCTTGCGGAGATAGCCAGAAGCGATAGAAGCGGCGCAATGATTCGGGCGGATACGGCGACGGGCGGATGATTTGATAAATCACGCCGTCAATTGCAACGCCTGTAATGATTCGCAAATCTTCTGGCCGAAGCAGAATTTCAGCTATTCGTAATTCATACTGCACATCAGGCGGCAGCCGGCCTACAGCATCGCGCTCGCCGTAATCCCAGGCTTGGCTAATCAGCTTGTGGCTGACTTGCGCGCCGTTGACGGACTTGAGTAGCGTCAATTCGCCGGACTGACCGTTGGCGACGAACTTTTCACGCCGCGCCAGTTCCAGCGCGTCGTATTGGGCTTGCACGATTGACATTAGCTACGCACCAAGCGGCGAACGCTTCCACCGGAAAGCAGAAGGCCGTCAAGCTGAAGCATTGCAGCGGTGCAAAGCTTACCTAAATCGCGCCGTGTTGCTACTTCAATCTTCGTGTCGCCAACTTCAATTGTTTGCGATTTGTAGCGGTCGTCCAGCCAAAAGCGATTTGTTGCAAATGACAGTGCTTGCTCATATTGAGCATTCACTACGGGCGACGGAATCGCGTTTGATACCCAAGTTCGCCCGCGCATGTCGTACCATTGCAATGCGGCCAGTTCCGTTGAGCTTTGCCAGATGCTACCGCCACGCACACGCGGCCATTGCAAGAGCTGCGTTCTGGTCGAACGACTGCCCATGTAGTCCTGAGCTTCAATGCCAAGCATCGCATCAAAGAGAGATTGGTCTTGAGCATTCAGGTCAACGATGGTCTGCCATTCGGCCAGCCTTCCGGTTAGCGTGAAATATGCCAATGCGCCGTCGGCGTCGCCGTAAGAATTGGCATCCGTGCCCGCAACTGTGGTTGTCAATGCCATTTATTTTCTGCTACGGCGGGTTACTTTGACCGCTTCGTTGACCTGGACACTTTCAGCGCCGGACGCGCCTTCGTCGCCTGCTTCGGCTTTTGCTTCAACAGCGTTGTCAACGACTGGTTGTTGTTCTGGTTGTTGTTCATCGTGTTTCCGCGGCGGCGTGGCGATATATCCGCCATCCCCAGCCAGAATTTCCCGCGCATCAATCGGCGCGCATTCGTGCGGCGTGCCATCGGGCGCGTAAATGGTCATAAAATCACGGGAAGGCGAAGTAATCGCCTTCCCGTCAGTGGTAATGATCGGCATTAGTCATGTTCCTTGAGTGTAAATAAAATGCAGTGGTGTAAAAGCACTTTACCTTTTAACGCTCGGCAGCGGTTCTAATGTGGGCGGCGTTAACTGTGCGCTTCAGGCTGTGCCTACTATCGAAGACGCCGCAACTCCGACCACTGCATTTTTTCTTAGTCATCTCCCAACAACACGCCAACGACGCGAATTGTTCCCGTCACGTCAATTGTGCTGGTTGCATCAATCGTTGCGGCGGTTCCTGACCAGTTCAGGTTCAGGTCAATGGCGGTTCCGGTTCCGTTTAAGGCTGTGGTTTTTGCGCCGTCAACTGCCGTACCCGTGCCCGTGCCGCCTGAGTTGGTGACACTGACAGCCTGCCCGACATTCTCATTGACGCCGTTTCCAAGCGTGCCATCGGCAGCGGCGGAAATTGCAGTTGTGCCGACGCCGATTTCAAAAGCCGCGTCACCGACAGCGCCCGTCAGCGCCGCGCCTTCAACGAAGGCGGTGTAATCCTGACGACAACCAAGAAACGAGACTGCATTTTCAACAAAGTCGAAAATCTTAAGACTGCCGTGCGAACCGCTACCCGCGCCGTCGGTGACAACGATGCGGGCGGCGGTCAACGTGAAGTCCAGGACGAACAGCGGGCCATACCGCTGAAACGCCACCGCAACGGTTCCGCTTGTAGGTGCGGCAACCGTGCCAATTTCCGCGCCGCTGCCGGTTCGTACTCCGGCAGCGGCAAGATTAAGCTGGTAAGTTGATAGTGGTTTGTAGCTGTCTGGCATTCACCACCCCCTTAGCCTTTGGCCATATAAGCCGAAAAGTTGATCCCTGTGGCAATCGTTCCGGCCACGTCTGTCCATCCGCGCACGTAGCGGTAGTAGATATTATTCCGCTCGTTGCTGAATGGGATTTCGTAGCGTCCTGTCGTGTCGTCAACGTCCACGCCGGAGCCGCCAAAGGCAGTGCCGATTGTGGAACCATCGCCGACAGGCAGGCAGGCTAGAATTACGATGTCCGATGCAAAGGTCGAGCTTGAACTGCCCTGAAGGATAAGCGAATAACGCTCATCGCCGGTTGCAATTTCAAGCGCGCTCACGTCCACGATGACTTTGCCTTCAAAGCGGCCAGTGCCAACGTCAATGACGGCGGCGGCACTGTCCACAGTCCACGCGGCATCGGCAGCGACCAACCCCGCGTCTTTCATTTCCAACTCTGCGTCAAACGTGTACGCCTGACGGCTTTTTGCTGCTGTATATCGAGCCATAAAAGTATTCTCCTTCTTGAGTTATTCCGTCAGGGACTAGGCGACAACGGCCAGATCACCGATTGAGTACAAACGGCAAGCGGCGCGTGCGGCAAAGACGCACAGGCCGGAATACCATTCAACACGGGTGCGATAAGCAGGTTTGCTTTCCAGTTCGCCCAGGTCGTCGACCATGATACCGCCGCCGCCTTGAATACCTTCCAGCGTGCCGTTGCCGAAGCTAACGACGTAGATTGACGTGGCAGTGGAAGCCCCGGACGCGGGAGCTTCGTTGAATTGCATAATCTCCGTGCCAGTGTTGTCCTGGTCAACGGTCAGAATCGGCAAATCGTTGTAACGGGTCACGCGACGACCGAACGCATCCAGGTCATAAGTGATGTAACCGCCGACGGTGGTCAAACGCGCAGCGGCGCTCAGTCGGCGGCGCATCGTGCGGTTCATAATCAGGTGCGTCGGGTTATCTACCGCGTCAATGGCTTCATCCAGCTTGGCCAACGACAGGGCAGCACCGCCGGAAGTCGAACCGGCTGAAATCTTCTGCGTCCCAGTCAAACGCGACTGCAAGCCATCAAACTCGCGGGCGTCACTGGTTGAGTCGCCTTTGATGAAGGCTTTCGTCCAGCGTTGCGCCAAAGCTTTGACCTTCATTCGTTCTTCGGCAGTGCGACGACCCGGCCCCATTGTGGCGACGATGAACTTGTCAACGTCAATCTCGCCGCCAGCGATAACCAGCGGCTCGGTGATCGGGTTGATGACGCCGGTGCTTTCCGTATAGGCTTCGTTGACGCCACGGAAGCCGACGCCGGGAAGCGTCTCTTCGCGGTTGTACCGCATTGCGTTGCCGCTGATTGTTTCAAACGGCAGATTGGCCAGGATGTCCGAGCTTTCGGCGTACATCTCTATGATGGAAGAACGAAGAACAGCGCCTTCGTTCAATGCGGTTTTTGCCGCTTCCAGTAATGTCAATGGCATAATTCACTCCTTCACCCTGCCAAACTTCGCACAGGGCATTTGTTATTTTGTGATGCCCGCCTTGCGTGCAGCTTCCATTCGCTGACTGGCAGACATTTTTGAATAGTCCACGCCGTTGCTGCGGCGCTTCCCCCCGCCCGATGAACCGCTACCGCCCTGCGCTGGCGCTTCATAAAAGCGTTTGAACTTATCGCGTAATGTTTCGTTGATGGCTTTTTCGGCGGAGATTGGCGACGGATCGCCATCTTGCAGGAAGATGACTTCTTCATCTTCGCCCAAGTCGAAAAGCCTTTTGAAAAGCATCAAATCCACAAAGGTGTCCAACTCTTCCTTAAACACCCCGGCTGTGATTGCGTATTCCTTCAGGCGATTGGTTAACCTTTCAGCCTTCCATTTGCCTTGCCACTCTGACACGGCATCTTTCAGCGGGTTGATTTCATCGGCTTTTGATCTTTCCCATTTTTCGCGCTCTGCTTTCAGTTGCGCCTGGTAGACTTTCGCCAAGTCTTCCGCTGATTTCTTGCTTTTGCCTTCGCCTGTATCCTGCTCGGCATCATCGCCAAGCAATGCGCGGCGCTCTTTCCATTCCAGGAAGCTAGGCAAGTCTTCATCGGAAATATCGGCGAACTTCTTCTTGAAGCCGTCAAATTCCGCTCTTAGCTTGTCCTTTTCTTTTTTGAGATTAGTGGCGTTGACTTTCAAAGCCGCAGCCTTCATTTCGGCATGCTTATCAATGTTTAGATAAAACTTGCCATCTTTCTCTTCATAGGCATCCTGGAAACCTTCTTCAATGGATTCCAGTGAATCAACAACGTAATCAAGTGGCATAAAATCTCCTTCGGCTCAGCTTAGGGAGCGTGTTACCGGCTCAGCCGGGTTGGTGGTGAATAAAGAAAAGCACCTGCCAACGCTTCAAGCGTCGTGGTGCTTTCGTGGATAAACTGTTGTGGTGTTTACGCGCTGGCGGACATTGCAACTGGCTGCTGCATCTGTGGCTGCGGTTGCGGCTTCGGCTCAGCCGCCCGCTGTTCCGCCAGCCGTCGCACTTCTTCTTCCGGTGTTACTTCGTCCGGGTATAACCCTGCGCGTTGCAAAAGGCTGAAAAATGTCAGTTTCGACATATTGCCAGCGGCAACCATTGCGTTAAACGCCGTCACATCCTGGGAAGTGAGCGTCAGTTCATCCGCATTCATGCCCATTGTTATTTCGCCGCCCGCATCGTCGCCGAGCTTCAGCCATTGCGCGGAAAACATCAACGCAGTTTCAATGCAATCCTTGAACGCATCGCTGAGCATTGCCAGCCGTGAAGCTCGCTTGCGTGCGCGTAATACCTGCTCCGTTGCAGTGGTGTTGACCGAGCCGCCTTCCATAACCATTTCCAAGCCCTTTTGCTTGATCTTGGCTTTCAGGCCGGTAAGGTATGTCTCCCAAGTCGCAAAGGCATTGCCCGATGGTTCGGCGTAGTCCATCTTGCCGCCGACTTCACAGTTAAATTGCACGCCCGGCCCCCAGGGCACGTTCGTCAATGCCCCGTCGTCTTTTAAGCCGGATGTGTACGGCACGGCTTGGCAATAATGCAAAGCCTTCTCAAAATCACTTTGCTTGTTGTAATCCTTAATGCAAAGCTCAACCAGGTCTTCAAGCGTCGGCCCGGCGCAAACCATTGGTGAGTCGGTATCTTGGTTGGCAAGGAAAGGCGAAACCGGAATCCGGCTCAGATTAGTTGGGCCATTATCAACCATTTCAACGGTTGTTTCCTTCTTGCCGTTGGCGGTAACGCCGCCTTCGACTTCATGTTCTTCCCATAGCTGCCATTCAACCGTTCCCGTTTCCGTATATTGCTCATTGCCAGCATCTACCACGGGCAATCGCCAGACACGATAGCGCGTAATCTCTTCCTGTCCGAAGTCACCATCAGGCACGGTTACGCATTCACGAAAGACAATCTGCTGTAATACCTGCTCGCCGCGAATTGTCACAAAGCGCGGAAAGTCCTGCACGTGTGCGGCACTGTACAGCGTCCAATAAGGCCGGAGATTAAGCTTCTCCGCCGTGCCCTGGTCAATCTTCTCGTCGCCAATCTCAGCCGGTCTGCGCTGCATATCCACTGAAATGTAGGAAGCGCCGAAATGAACGCCGATGCGAAATGCGCGCTGGTTGAATACATTGAAATGAGTTCCACGCAGGTCTACATTTTCAAGTGTCGCCTGTATCTGCGCCGGAACGTTTGCGCCAATTTGGACGGGCCTGCGAAATACCATCCCCACAAGGCCATCCAGCGTGTCCGTATAGTCGCCGTCTGAGATGGCCTGCGATAGCCGCTCTGCGTACACTTCATCATGCTCGGCAGGGAACTTAACGAGCAAATTCTGGCCAGCTTCGCGCATTTCGTGCGTTCCGCCCAGAACAAGATCGGCGCGATACCAGCGCGCAACCAGTTCATCATATTCGCCGGAGCGATAGTCGGGTTTATCTGCCATTAAATTCTGAAAGATCGAATCGTCGTTTCTCTGCCGCTTACTAAGTGGTCACTCACTGCCGCCAAAACAAAACCGTCGCCATCATCGGGCGACCGTTCCGGCTTCTGCCGTTTCCTGAATTTGTCTTTCTCTTCAAGCTTCTTGACGAAATATCCGCCCTTGTTTCTCGGCTCGCATTCGCGCTCGCACAGATCGGCTTCCAGCGTTTTAGGCGGGTTCAGAATCGCCAGCGATTTAAGCGATTCGGCAACGTCCGCCGTCGCCTCAGTAATCCAGTCGTAATAGGCTTTATCGTCTTTTGCGGAACCGCCGAAACTGACCTCAAAGACCTTGAAATCAGCGAAGCCTTTTATTAAGGCATCGTCTCGTTTCAATAGATCAATCAGGCCGGAGCCGAAGCCGCCGCCCGCATCTACGCGAACGTGAAGACTGGTTACACCCTTAGCTTTGAGTTTCAGGGCTTCGTCTTTGACCAGCAGAAAATACTCAACCTGGTCAAGCTTGCCGATTTGCCGGTTACGCCAAACGCGGCCATTCCAGCGCGTGTACAACGTGCCCACGTCCATTCCCCAGCGGGCACAATCAACGCCCATTCGGGCAACCGTCGGCTGGTATTCTGTCGGCTGACGCTTACACGCGGCTTCATATCTTCCAACTGGCACAAGCGTCTTGTCTGAGATGTTCGCCGGGGCAATGCCCATCACGCGAAACAGAAACTCCGAATCGGGCAGGTAAATCTTGCCGGGTTGCCACAGTATCTCGAAAGTGTATTCGTCTGCGTTGTGGCTGTCAGTTTCTTGACAATGCGCGGCCAGCATTTCGTCAACATATTGCCGACGAACCGCGCCGGGGACTATCTCACGACCTGCGATTACGTTCGGATGGTTTAAGCAACTCATCCGAAAGCTTCTGACGTGCGGCTCCGATTGAATCTTGTGGAAGCGGCTTGAGCGCGTGCGCGGGTTCGCGGCCATCAAAACAATGGAAATGCCGCCGCTGGTCATTGAGCGGATCGCGTCAAACACGAAATCCGCTACGCCTTCCGCTTCATCTAAAACGTAAAGATTAT
>JACCDG010810498.1_pt1 | contig 25269 bp, 22 predicted proteins | sample 7442471 | NCBI WGS metagenome assembly JACCDG01 (sample SAMN15323444, study PRJNA562643) | freshwater metagenome | isolation source: river surface water | place: USA:Blue River Watershed | collected 2017-08-17 | reverse complement strand
TCTCCCCTTCTTCAGAATTTGACATAAACGAATTGAGGGCCCGTTCGGAAGCATTTTGTTTTGCTGGAAGATTTTTATTTTCATTTCCGGCGGCATCAATTCGATGTCCGTACCTTCCGGTAATATCTTCTTTTAATACTTGTGAGGGCTTAAAGGTTAAAACTCTACGAGCAGAAATATCCATGGAGCTACCAGTTTGGGGGTTTCTACCAACCCTTGTAGATTTATCTCGAATAGAGAAATTGCCAAACCCCGAGATTTTAACTTTTTCCCCTCGTGAAAGTGTATCCTTAATTACTTTAAAAACCATATCGACGAGGTCGGCGGCTTCCTTCTTTGAAAATCCAGCTTCCTTGTAGACTCTTTCTACAATATCTGCTTTGGTAAGACTCATAAATCTTCCTCCATGAAAATCGCAAGTTAACTAAATTTTAGCAAAGCATTAGTTTGATTACTATAAAAAAATCAAACAGATAGGACTTTTTAGCTGATTTCCCGATTAATTTACTTTTCTTTTTTACTTCGTTTTTCGCCCTTGGACTTCAATTTTTTAGCCTCTTGCTCTTTTCTGATCAGCCAATCATCAATTTGCACATCAATCTCATTAAGTTCCTCAACCAATTTTTTTTGAACAAGGGTATCGGATTTAGAAATTTTAAAATACTCCTTTAATTTTTCGCTTTCTTCCTCAACTAAAAGTTTTCTCTTTCCGACTTCATCTTTAGTCATCCTATAAATGGGCATATCTGCCAAATATTCACTAAAATGATATTTTTCTTTTACAAGGTAATCCACAAAACTTTTACGGTCCTTTTGTTTTGTGGCCACTTCATATTCTTTATTTTTAATAAAGGTGATAATTTCATTATTTTGTTTAATTGATTCTTCAAGATTTTTACAAAGAAGCTCATACCTCCTCTTAACTACAGCCAGGCGTTGTGCCGTAAAAATTTCGATAATCTCTTCTGGAGCATCAAAAATTTTAATCCCTCTCTCTGAAATAAGTGTGTAATTAGGAATCATTGAAGTGGAAACTGCCATCTTATTTTTAACCTCTTCAAATGGCGGTTGTTGACCCTTCTTGAAAAGAAGCTCAACTTTAATTTCGTTATTTACGGAGGAGTCGATGTAATCCTTTAAATACCCGTTCTCAATAAACTTATTTAGATATTTATAAAGTTTAACCGCATCGTAATTTCTGGGAATTTCTGTGATATAGATTTTTCCATCTATCTCCTCAAATTTCATGTTAAAGATCAAACGATCCCTTTCATGTTCGATTTTATTTTTAAAATAATTTACATAGGGACGGATTTTTTTGGGCTTTCCTGTTTGAATGGTTTGAATCATAGATTCAATAATGTCTTTATGATTAAAGCTTGGAATTACTGAGGAAAAACCCGTTCCGATTCCTTCAGCACCATTTAGTAGCATAAGGGGAAGCTTGGGAAGCATGGAAACAGGCTCCATCACTTTCTCATCATAATTGGGAACCATTTGCACTTGATCCATATCATCAAAAAGCAAAATCTTAGAAATTTCACCAATCTTGCACTCTATATACCGACTTGCGGCTGGCATGGGCTCCATTCTTTCCCCAAAATATCCCTTCTTATCAATCAAGGGATAGTTATTGGCGAAAGTATAGTCCTGGGCCAGATTAACTATTGTTGTCTCAACCGAGGCGGGTCCATGTGGGTGAAGGGTCAAAACAAGTCCGGTGGCCGAAGATACCTTCTGGAATCCTTTTGATTGATTTTTCCATAAGGTGTACAAAATTCTTCTTTGCCCAGGTTTTAGCCCATCCTGAAGATAGGGAATTGCCCGGTCCATAAGAGTGTATATTTGGTAGGTCCTATACTCATCACGAACCAGCCGACTTAGGGAAATTGATTCTAATGAGTGAAGATATTTTTCTTTCATAAATTACTTTTTCCTAGCGGGAGATTTTTTTGTTTTTGGAATCGCAGCTGTATTGGAGTCTTTATCTATTAATAAATCCTTTCTAAGGTTGGTATCCTTTCCAAAACATACTTCCAAAGTTTGTTTCGCCTCTTTTGCATCATCTATTTTAATTATCGTATATTCATCACGGCTCATAACATACTTCCAGGCCTCAGGAGACATTTCCCCTAATCCCTTGTTCCTATAAATCTCTTTTATTTTTATTTTCTTATTATTCTTTAAATCATCCAATTGCTCATCCGATTCCATATATTGAATTCCCTGATCGGTATGGACTTCAAAAAGAGGGGCCTTAGCGACTTGGATGGCGTTTTTTTCAAATAGCTCCGGCCAAAAAGAAAAGAAGAAATTGGTTAATAGAGTATTTATATGACCGCCATCTACATCTGAATCAGCAAGAAAAATTATTTTGGAAAAACTAAGTTTATCCCAATTAACTGGCTCGCCAATAGTGAGGCCAACAGAGGCCATGATATCTGAAAATTCCTGATTATCTAAAATCTCTTTTATCGTTGCTTGGGTAACATTCATGGGCTTTCCTTTAAGGGCAATCCCACCTTGATACAGCTTATTGCGGGAAGATCTTAATCCCCCTATGGCCGAGTCCCCTTCGCAAATAAATATGGCGCATTTGGATCGGTCCTTTCTTTCATTGGCATCTAAAAGCTTTTCTACTCTCTGCTTTTTGGCCTTTTTCCCTTTTATACTTGCCTCTTTCAGTTCCTGGAATTTATGCCTAGAAACTGCTCGCTCCAAACATAGATCCATAAATGGCTGGTTTTTTTTAATCCATTTATCCATGTTTTTACGCATAAAACTTTCCAAAGCCTCCTCCAATTGAATATCCCTAACCAATTTTCTTTTGGTTTGTGACTCAAATCTTGGATTGGGCATGGTTATACCAAACACAAAGGTGATTCCGGTTAATATATCGTTATCAACAATATGTATTTTGTCTTTTTTGGCGAATCTTTCTAATTTGTCTTTAATGGCATTTACAAAAGTTCTTTTCATTTTATCTTGATGAAACCCGCCATCAAAAGTTGGAGTGGAATTTACGAAAGAAATAAAACGCTCCCTTTCTTCGGAAGCGGGATCGACCGCCAAAGAAAGGCTTATATCAATTTTTCCTTTAACCTTTTTTCCAGTTTTTTCGCTAATAACTTCATAGGTATAAGAACTTTCATCAAAAATTTGAGCGGACTTAGCATCTATCTTTTCCGCCAATTCAAATAATCCTCTTTTAAAAAGATATTTTTCCTCATTAAAAAAGAATGCCAACCCAGGATTATTGTAGGCTAAATCTATAATCCTTTTTCTTAATAAGTTCTGGTCTACGGTATTATTTTTATAGACTTCCTTTGCTAATATCAGTCTAACTTTTACTCCTGAATGTCCGGCAAATTTTTTGGGCTTGGTTTTTTTTATCTTTAGGGCCCCATCAAGATAGGTGACCGTTTGCTCTAATTTGGAATTATAATGGCGTACAGTGACTTCAAAAAAATCGGAGGTTAGGCAGGTAGCTGCTGCTCCTAGACCATTTTGTCCAAGAGTTCTGGTTAAAAAACCCTTTTTATCTGTGTCTTCATCTCTAAATTTTGAACCAGTTCTAAACTCCGTAAAGACTGCGTCTAGCTTATCAAGTGGTATACCTATCCCGTTATCCTCTACCTCTATAGTTTGTTTATCATCTGAAAGACGTGTGTGGATTTCAGTTACGTTTCCACGATAATACTCATCTATGGCATTATCTAAAATTTCTTCTATGGCCTTGGATTTAGCTTGATGGAACTTTACGGTGGCAAACTCTACGGCGTTCCCCTTATAGATATAAGTGGGTAGGTCTTCCTCCTCATTTGATCCAAAAACCAGACTAATTCTGTTTCTGGCATGCCACCGTTGGTCCTTTTTTTCGATTAGAACCTCATTTGCCTTTCCTTTTCGATCAACTTTTTGAATAGCCATTTTTATGCCTTGTAAAATTATTTTTAGTTTTAGGTTAAGGATTTGAAAAAAATCCGAAAAGGAGCAATGCGCAAATTCAAATACTTATTTTGGACCTTTTTTTTATCATTAAACCTTTTTTCTGAACAAATTGAAAACCCTCTCAGTAAATTAAATTACTCGGAAAAGATACAGGAAAGAGTTAATAAGGGGGAAATCATCTCTTATGCTCTTGTAAATTATCAGGACGATAAAAAAATCCAATCCTTTGATGTTTACGGATTAGGTTATCATAAAAGAAATTGCAAAGTCGCAATGAGAAAAATTTCAGTTTATGAAAACTTTCCAAATTATTTAAGCATCATTAATAAGAGTAGTTATAATGAAAAAAATAATATTGTAAATTTTCAAATTTCCCCCCCTATATTATCAAACGATATAGATGTTTTTATAAAAATTGATAGAATCAAAGGGCCTGGAAAATACCCATTTCAATTTGTTTCAGGATTTTTTACGGCCCTGACCGGAAATATCGAGTTAGAGGATTATAAGGATAAATGTCTTTTCCACGTAAATGCCTCTTGGTCCGGAGAATACTCCGATATCCCAAGTCCCATTTTAAAGCTTTTTCTTGAGGTTATAATTAAAACGGGAATGGAAAATCTCTTTAGAGTTTCTTCTTAATAAATTGCGCCGAGTCTTTCTTTGAATCAATAATGATTATACCTTTGCCTTTTTCAAAGGATGCTCAATTTGAAGGTGCTTAGAATAAGTCCTCAGGATACCTATCCTCTTAGACAAAAAATGCTTCGAGCTACTAGACCAATTGAAGAGTGTTATTTTGATGGAGACGATGATGATCAGACCTTTCATTTAGGTGCTTTCTTAGAAGGAAAATTGGTAAGTATTTCATCTTTTTATTTTGAGAGGCATCCTGATATAGATGCAATTTATCAATTCCGCCTCAGAGGAATGGCCACTTACCCTGAATACCAAAAAAAAGGCTTATCCGCTGCCCTCCTAAAAACTGGATTTCCCATTATCAAACAAAACCTATGTTCTATTGTGTGGTGCAACGCAAGAGAATCTGCAGTGGGTTTTTATGAAAAGGTGGGATTTAAAATTCAGGGCCCCAAATTTAATATCCCAGACGTTGGACCCCATTTTCTAATGGTAAAAAATTTGGATGATTAATTAATTTTGCCTCTTTTTAAGAAACAAAACTCTTTCTTCTTAGGGCTTTCAATTTCTTCGTACTGAGCTTTTTCACAGTCCTCAAAGTGAGGAAACTTTTTCAGTGGTGCGCATGGAAGAACTGATTCCGAGATCTTTATAAAGTGCCCTCTCGATTCCTGACAATCCTCAAAACTCTCAGCATCTACGCAAGCAAAATGTCCCTTTTTACAATCGTATATAAGGTATTCTCCACTAAAATATCCTAAGGAAATTTGAACCGATTTATGAGGCTCCCTATTCTCGGCCAAGGAAGTTTGCAAAAATATTAATAAAACCAATAAATTAGAAGAAATCCTGACCACAAAAATCCTTTCTTTTCAGTTACCTTTTTAAATTATATCATGGCCAACAATTTCGAAATATTAAGGCAAATTATGATTAATGAACTCCATAACCCCACATTTTTAGCCGTTGCAGGGCTGGTTAAAAACACCATAAATTCATGTTTTAACGACTCAACTTTAAGTGAAAGGGATATTTATAACCTACTGGTGGAAACTCCTAATATTGAATTAGGTCAAATTTCCTTCCCTTGTTTCCAACTTTCCAAGTCCCTTAAAAATTCTCCGGCGATAATTGCCAAAACCCTGGCCGAAAGTTTCCCTAAAAATGAATATATCAAAAAAGTTGAGGCAGCAGGGCCATATCTAAACTTTTTTCTAAATTTTAATACGTTAGGGAATTTAGGTGTAGAAAAAATTTTAAACAAATCTTTTTTTAACTCTAAAATTTTCTCAGATTGCCCAAAGTCCATGATCGAATACTCGCAGCCAAATACTCACAAGGTATTGCATGTTGGTCACATGAGGAACCTTTGTTTGGGAAATTCTCTAGTTAAAATTTTTAAATATTGTGGATTTGATGTAGTCGGAGTGACTTACCCCGGTGATGTAGGGGCCCATGTTGCCAAATGCCTTTGGTATCTAAAACATCATTTAAAAGGTTCTATTCCTCAAGAGGATAGAGGTGAATGGTTGGGTAAAATTTATACCCAAGCAACCGAAAAACTGGACAGTGAACTTGGCACCGATGCAGAGCCCATCAATAGGGCCCAGCTAACCGAAATATTAAAACAAATTGAATCAAAAAACGGCGAATATTATGAACTTTGGAAGGAAACGAGACAATGGTCTATCGATCTTATGGAGACTTCCTATAAATGGGCCGATGTTAAATTTGACCGATGGTTTTTTGAGTCAGAAGTAGATTCTATTAGCCTTAAATTGGCAAAAGAATATTTTGAAATGGGATTTTTGACCGAGTCCCAAGGTGCAATAGGGATGGATCTTTCAGAAGAAAAACTGGGATTTTGCATCCTAATTAAATCAGATGGCACTGGAAATTATGCTTGCAAAGATGTTGCCTTGGCCAAAAAGAAATTTGAGGAATTTAAAATTGAGAAATCCATTTATGTTGTGGATGAACGGCAAAGTCTTCATTTTAAACAAGTATTTAAAATCCTAGAAAACGTAGGATTTAAACAAGCAAAGGATTGCTTTCATTTAAAATATGAAATGGTTGAACTTCCAGATGGTGCTATGAGTTCTCGTAAGGGAAATATTGTTCCCCTTATGGAATTGGTTCACAAAATGGAAAAGGCCATAAAGGACCAATATTTAAATAAATACCTGGAAGATAAATCCTGGGAAGAGTCTCAAGTCGATGAAACTGCAACGATGATCGCCAATGGGGCCATCAAATACGGAATGCTCCGGATGGATAACCAAAGAAAAATCATTTTTGATATGAAAGAATGGCTTAGACTTGATGGAGAAACTGGCCCTTACCTACAATATGTATCAGCAAGAATTAAGTCCCTTTGTGAAAAATTAAATTTTATTGCTGACAAAAAGGTCAATTGGGATTTGATTGATACTCTGTCTGAAAAAGCCTTGATCAATAAACTGCTACTTTTTAACAATGTGGTTGAAAAATCTCTAACCGATTATAGGCCATCCATGATTTGTTCCTATCTTTATGACCTGGGAAAATTATTTAATAGCTTCTATGCCGAATGCCCAATTGGTAAAGCCCCTTCCGAAGATCTTAAGAATACCCGCCTAAGACTTGCTTATGCCGTGGGATTGGTCATGGAAAATGGACTAGATTTACTTGGAATACCTGTTCCACCTAGAATGTAATCCTTTGATTTCAATACCTTACATATAGGCTAACTTTTAGCCTATATCGGTGGTAAAATAAAATTAAGATATAGGTTTTTTTTTACCCTAATTTTAGGTAAGAAGAGGACTTAGAGGGGATGATTGAGGTGCTTAAGATTACTAAAAAGGTAGAGTATGCGCTTATGGTGTTAAAGTACATCGGGGATAAGCCTGTAGGTCAATTCCACTCTGCCAGAGAAATTTGTGACCAATTTAAATTACCCTTCGACACAACCGCCAAGGTTATGCAATCCATGAACAATGGCGGAATTTTAATTTCACTTCAGGGAGCAAACGGTGGCTATCAGATTGCTAAAAGTTTAGACCAAGTTACCTACCTTGAATTAGAAGAAATCATTGAGGGAAAATCCAGTGACTTCTTTTGCGAAAATGCCAATGGGCTTTGTACTCTACATGGATCCTGCAATATTATTAGCCCGGTCGATCGATTAAATAGGAAGATAAAAAACTTTCTTTCTGATTTAACAATAAAAGAACTTTTATTTGAGAACATTTTAGAAATGGAAATGATTCCCAAGGGAGAAAGTATATGAATACAAAAAATGCCCTTGATAAAGAATACAAATATGGATTCTTTACCGATATAGAAACAGAAAAATTCCCTATAGGGATCAATGAGAATGTTATTCGTCTTATCTCAGAAATTAAAAAAGAACCACAATGGTTGCTTGATTTCAGGCTAAAGGCCTATAGGCACTGGCTTACCATGGAGCCGCCAAAATGGGCTCATCTAAAATTTCCCGAAATCGATTTTCAAGAAATTTACTATTATTCAGCACCTAAAAAAAAGGTAAAACTAGATAGTTTAGACGAATTAGATCCTGAACTTATCGCTACTTTTGAAAAACTTGGAATCCCTCTTTCCGAGCAAAAAAGAATATCAGGTGTTGCTGTCGATGCCATTTTTGATAGTGTCTCGGTAGGTACTACCCACCAAGAAGATCTCAAAAAACTAGGAATTATCTTCTGCTCTATTTCTGAGGCCGTTGAAAATCATCCCGAACTAGTAAAAAAATATTTAGGATCCGTAGTTCCTTACGGTGATAATTTTTATGCTGCCCTTAATTCTGCAGCTTTTAGCGATGGATCCTTCGTCTATGTGCCTAAAGGGGTTAGATGCCCAATTGACCTATCAACTTATTTTAGAATTAATGCAAAAATGACCGGACAATTTGAAAGAACGTTGGTCATTGCAGATGATGGTGCCTTTGTAAATTATTTGGAAGGGTGCACTGCCCCCGAGAGACCCGAAAATCAGCTACACGCTGCAATTGTGGAACTTATTGCACTTGATGATGCGGAAATCAAATATTCGACTGTGCAGAATTGGTACGCAGGAGACAAAAAAGGTCTAGGCGGGATTTATAACTTCGTCACCAAAAGAGGAAATTGCCTCGGAAAAAACTCAAAAATATCCTGGACTCAGGTTGAAGCAGGATCTGCCATCACATGGAAATACCCTAGCTGCAATCTCATAGGTGATAATTCCCAGGGTGCCTTTTATTCAGTAGCGATGACCAATAATTATATGCAGGCCGATACCGGGACCAAAATGGTCCATATTGGGAAAAACACCAAGAGTACCATTATCTCCAAAGGAATTTCCGCGGATTATTCCAATAATACTTATAGAGGATTGGTCAAAATCAACCCTTCCGCGACGAACGCCAGAAATTACTCACAGTGCGATTCTATGCTAGTGGGAGATAAATGTAGCGCTAATACCTACCCTTATATCGATGTAAAAAATAATACAGCAACAGTGGAACATGAAGCCACCACTTCAAAAATAAATGAAGATCAGCTTTTCTATCTCCAGACCCGAGGGCTAGATATGGAAAAGTGTGTTTCTATAATCGTTAATGGATTTTGCAAACAGGTGTTTAAGGAACTTCCTCTTGAGTTTTCCGTAGAGGCAGTAAAACTTATTGAAATGAAACTGGAAAACAGCGTTGGTTAAATGAGAGGATAAGATGATTGAAATTAAAAATCTTCATGTAAAAGTGGCCGATAGAGAAGTACTCAAAGGAATTAACCTTAAAGTTAATGTTGGGGAGGTTCATGCCATAATGGGCCCTAACGGATCCGGGAAATCTACTTTGGCAAAAGTAATTGCCGGCCACCCTTCCTATGAAGTTACTGAAGGCGAAATTTTATTTGAAATAAATGGTAAACTGGTAAATATTTTGGATTTTGAGCCTTATCAGAGGGCAAAAGAAGGCATTTTTTTAGGCTTTCAATATCCGGTGGAAATTCCTGGCGTAAATAATGTGGGATTTTTAAGAGAATCTTTTAATGCGATCTGCCTCCATCACGGGGCAAAGCAAATGGATGAAAAAGAATTTCAGGAATTCTTAAAACCCAAACTTAAGAAACTTGAAATAAGTGAATCATTTCTAGAAAGATCCGTAAATCAGGGCTTTTCAGGTGGAGAAAAGAAAAAAAATGAAATTCTTCAAATGGCAGTTTTAAACCCTAGGTTATCCATACTAGATGAGACAGATTCAGGTCTAGATATTGATGCCCTTCAAATTGTGTCTAAAGGGGTTAACGCTTTAAAGTCAAAATACAATGCCACTATATTGGTTACCCATTACCAAAGACTTCTAAATTATATTGTTCCTGATTTTGTTCATGTATTACATAACGGAAAAATTATTAAAACTGGCGGAAAAGAGCTTGCCCATGAATTAGAAGAAAAAGGGTATGATTGGCTAATTAAAGGTGATAATTAATGAATGGAATATTGGAAAAATATATTCAAAACTTTAATTTGGGCTTAAATAAAAACCCTGCATTGGAAAAGTTTTTCCAAATGGGTTTTCCTGGCAAAAATTTGGAATCATGGAAATACACCAATATCAGCCAAGCATTAGAGCCCGGATTTCTTGCTAATCCACCCTTAGATTTCAAAGTAGACATTAAAGCCAAAGATTCACGTATTGTTTTGATTAATGGTGCCTATTCAAAAGAGCATAGTCTACTCCCCCAAGGCCTAGAGGTAGTTGAAAAATCAAAGGTTTTTTATAATTTAGAAAGCGATGATTCTTTTGAACTTTTAAATCTTGGACTTACTCCTTCTATACTTGAGATTAAAATTCCCAATAACTTTCAAAGTAATACACCCATTGAAATTCTTCATACGACGAGTAAATCGGCTGAGGGATATGTATTTTCCCCTAGAATTAAAATTGATGTGGGTACTTTTGCCAAGGCCCATATTTTGGAAACTTTTGAAGGGGGGGAGTTAAATAGTTACTTTACCAATTCTTTGACGGAAATAACCTTAGAGGAAGGTTCCTTCCTTGAACATGTAAAATCTATCGATGAGTCTCTTTCTGCAATCCACGTAGGAAAAGTTAAAGCCTTTTGTGAAAAAGATTCCAAATTTATGGGATTCACCTTTTCCTTAGGCGGCAAACTTACTAGAAATAATATTGAAATTGTTCTCTTAAAAAAAGGCTCTGAAGCCTCAGCTAATGGTGTGTTTGCGCTATCTAAGGATCAAATTTGTGATAACTATAGCTTTATTGGCCATATGGTTCCCAATACTAACTCCAACCAACTTTTTAAGGGACTCTTAGATGATGAGTCCCGCGGTGTCTTTACTGGGAAAATTAAAGTAAGTCCTGATGCCCAAAAAATAAATTCCCAACAAGTAACCAAGAGCCTTTTACTCTCCAAAAAGGCCCACGTTAACTCCCGGCCTATATTAGAGATATATGCTGACGACGTAAAATGTTCCCATGGGGCGGCCATTGGACAACTCGAGGCCGAAGAAATCTTTTATCTTGAAACTAGGGGCATCCCTAAAATATCCGCCCAGAGAATGCTTTGCAGTGCTTTTGCTTTGGAGGGAATTGATTTAATCAATTCCCAAATAATTAAAAATCTTATCACTGAACTTTTGATAAAAAAGCTACAAGAGTTTGATGTAGGACATTTCAATGAAAAAGCTTGATATAAAAAATATTAGAAATGACTTTCCTCAACTCTCTGAGATAGTTAGAGGAAAACCATTGATTTATTTTGACAATGCCGCTTCGACTTTAAAAGTAAGGCCAGTTATTGATGCCTTAAACCGCCATTACTCTAAGGAAGTTGCAAATGTTCATCGTGGAGTTCACTTTTTAAGTGAACAGGGAACGGTAAAATACGAAAAATCTCGAGAAGCTGTTGCCCAGTTTTTGAATGCCAAATTTCCCCACGAGATTATTTTTACCAAGGGTACCACCGAGTCCATCAATCTAGTGGCCAGTTCGTTTGGGGAGATCTTCCTAAAACCAGGCGATCAAATTCTTCTTTCAACAATGGAGCACCATTCAAATATTGTTCCATGGCAAATGATTTGCGAAAAGAAAGGTGCCAAGATAGTTGAAATACCCATCGACGATAAAGGCGATATCATCCTGACTGAGTACAAAAAACTTCTAAATGACAAAGTTAAGATGGTAGCGATTACTTACGTTTCTAATACTCTAGGAACCATTAATCCTATCAAGGAAATGATTGAGTTGGCACACGCTAACGGTTCAAAATTTTTAGTCGATGCCGCCCAGGCCGTGGCCCATTTAAAAGTGGATGTGGCCGATTTGAATTGTGACTTTTTGGTCTTCTCCTCTCATAAGATATTTGGGCCTACAGGAGTTGGAGTTCTCTATGGAAAAGAGGATCTATTAAAAATCATGCCCCCTTACCAAGGCGGTGGCGACATGATTGAAAAAGTTACTTTTGAAAAAACTACTTATAATGAACTCCCCTTTAAATTTGAAGCTGGCACCCCACCGATTGCTGAGGTGATAGCCCTCAAGGATGCATTAGAATACGTTTCAAAAATTGGCTTAGATAACATATCCCATTATGAGCATGAGCTATTGGTTTATGCTATGGAAAAACTAAAAATAGTTCCCGGTATTAAATTTTATGGGACTACAGAAAATAAAGCTTCTGTAATTTCTTTTAACCTCGAAGGAATCCACCACCAAGATGTGGGGACTATTCTAGATCAACAGGGAATCGCTGTAAGAACCGGACACCACTGCACTCAACCTCTTATGAGAAGATTTGGAATCGAAGGTACAGTTAGGGCTTCGTTTAGTTTTTATAATACCAGGGAAGAAATTGATGCTTTAGTAGATGGACTACTAAAAATGAAGAATTTTTTTTAGGAAATATATTATGGAAAAAATGTTAATTTCAATGCAGCCGACCCCTAACCCAAACGCCATGAAGTTTATTTTTAATACTTCCGTAAAACTTGAGGGAAATTCCTATTATAAATCCCCAATGGATTGCAAAGAGAACCCCTTGGCCCAGGCCATATTCACTGTAAGAGGCGTTGACCAACTTCATTTTTTTGATAATGTGATCACCGTTACCAAATTCGGTTATGAAGAATGTGAATCAATCGAGCCAAAAATCAAAGAAGTACTTCAAGAAAAGCTTCCTTCCCACGACCCCAATTATTTTGACCCTGACCCAGATGCTGAAAGAAGGGCCAAACTTTCTCCTGAAATTCTGGCAATTGAAGCAATTTTAGATAGAACCATCAGACCAGGCCTTCAAGGGGATGGAGGGGATATACAATGTATTACTTTTGAAGACGATGTTCTTATCGTGAAATACCAAGGTGCCTGTGGAACTTGCCCAAGTTCTACTACAGGGACCTTAGAGGCCATCAAGGCGATCTTAAGAGATGAGCTGGAAAACCCAAATATTCAAGTTTATATCGCCCCTGAATTTTAACCCAACCAATTTTTCGGCCGGTAATATTCCATCATTTTTGCATGAGGGCCGTTGGCCTTTGGAGCATATTTGTAGGTAAATTTACATCTAGCGGGAAGACTTACAAAAATGGAATCGGTTCTTCCGTTTGTCTTCAAACCAAAAAGAGTTCCCCTATCGTGAAGAAGATTAAACTCCACATAACGCCCATGTCTATGAAGCATAAATTCCTCATCATCTTGCGTAAATTCTTCTTTAAATCGTTTCTCCACAATGGGGAAATAGGACTCAATAAAAAAAGAAGAGACATCTTTGATAAAATTTAGATCTTTTTGGTTTTCCCCTAGAGAAAAATGGTCGAAGAAAAAACCACCTATTCCTCTCATTTCGTTGTCCCGGTGGAAATTTACAAAGTATTCGTCACAATTTTTTTTGAACTTTTCATAAAGGCCGTACGGCGAAAGTGCCTTACTCCAAACTCCATGAAAATAGGAAAAATCCTCCTCATGGGGATAGAAGGGAGTAAGATCCGCTCCTCCACCAAACCAGAGTTTTTCACCTAACACGATCATTCTAAAATTAGCGTGCACAGTGGGTACCCTAGGATTTCGAGGGTGGATAATTAATGAAATGCCACTTGCCCAAAGTTGGTTGGATTTATCATTACCTAAAGCTTTAGCAAAATTGGGATCTATTTCCCCATAAACTTGGGAGGTATTAACACCTGCGTTCTCAAAAATCTTTCCCGTCATTACTCGAGTTTTACCTCCCCCCCCATCATTCCCTTTAAAATCCAAACGGCTCCAGTCATCCTGAATAATTTTCATTTCAGGATCAAAAACTATCATGTGATCAATAATCTGAGTTTGAAGGGATTCCACTAATTTGGTAAATTCGGTCTTTAATTCTTGCATTGCCTTAGATCTTTCCTCGTTTGAGCTGCGTTAAATAATTAATTTATATATACATTTTCTGTTCAAATTAAAACATAATAAACCTTAATTAATGAAAATTTGTATTTGCCTCTTTTTAACTTTATTTCTTTTATCTGCCTCGTACGGCGGACAGAACAATCTAAATTTCAAGGATTTAACTGCATCGACTTCATTAGATCCAGATAAGTATAAAATTGGTCCGCCCGAGCAACTCTCCTCCGAGCAAAAGGTAGATTATTACTACCAATATTTTGATCGCTATCACAGCTTTGAAAGTAATATGTTACACCTCGGAGTCGTCTATGGGTTTTCATGGATGATATACCCCATTTTTCAGCATGAAGACTTTCAAAGCGGATCCTGGGAGGAATATAAGACAAATTTTGGAAAATTAGTTTTTGATCAAGACCAGCCCTATTGGAACTGGCTCGTTCACCCCCTAACTGGAAGTCAACTATACCTCTTTTACAGATCTACGGGATATTCAAGAGTGGACTCTTTGGGAATGACTTTTCTTTCAAGCGCCCTATTTGAATTTACCGTAGAAGTTTGGTCGGAACCTGCCAGTATTCAGGATCTTTACCAAACTCCCGTCCTTGGCTCTCTTTTAGGCCTTGGCCTGGAATCCTTAAGCATGTTTTTGCTTAATCAAGATAATCCAATGAGTAATTTATTCGGTTATATCTTTAATTTTTACACTTTATTTTGGTGGTATGATGGAAAAATTCAGGTGGTTCCTTCCTATTATAAAAAAACTGGGGCAGTCACTATTATAGGAACCTTTTAATGAAGTTTTTAACATTTTTTCTATTAATTTGTGGTTCTTTGTCTGCAGTGGAAAATGAGTGGTCCCTAAAAGGTGGATTGGGGATTAATTTTCAATCAATTTATTCGAATGATATGGACCAAGATAGTTTTTTTGGTTTAGCGGCAAATACTTCGGTAGGCTACCGCTTTTCTGATTTCGCTATATCCATAGCATCCTACGGATCTATAGGTAGCGCCGAGAATCTTTACTTCAAAGTAGGAGACCAATTAGAGGCCACTGCCGATTCTAATTTCTGGGTACTCGAATTTATTCTTTTACCAAAATATTATACCAATATTAATGTTTTTAAAAAAAAACAACTTTATTTTTCTCTCGGACCCGGAATTGCCATTCAAACCTTTTGGCTTAATTCCTATACCGTTATAAAAGGAAATTTAAGTGACTCGGATAAAATTACTTATGAAACTTTTGGAATTTATGGAACTATCGGAATTGAGGAAAGAACTCTTTTTCAAGGAGAACAGCCAGCCTTTTTTGAATTATTGTGGGGCTTTAACAAAGCCCATAAGACTAACTTAGTACGTGTCGAAGACGAGAAAGAAATTGATATTCTTTATAGTGATGATGCCCATAATTTTAATAATTTTGTTTTGATGTTAATTGTTGGAATCAGTTTTTTTTAAGGATTATTTATGCTTACCTATTATCACAATCCCAAATGTAGCAAGAGTCGAGAAGGTTTAGAGATTCTAAAGAAAAAAGGCGTCACCTTTACCGTTAAGGAATATTTAAAGGAAGGCCTTTCGGAAAACGAAGTTTTAAAGCTAAGCAAACTCTTAGGACTTAAACCTGAAGAATTTATAAGAAAAAAAGAAGATATCTATAGCGATTTAGCGCTTTCGGAAAAGAAATTAAACTCTCAAGAATGGTGTAAAATTATAGCTGAAAACCCAAAGTTACTTGAAAGGCCTATTTTATCTGATGGAAAAAGGGCCGTTATTGGAAGGCCTTCTGAGAATCTGCTTAAATTAATCTAATACCTGACCTTACTTATAGGGAAAAGGTTTCAGCATTTCCCTATTTTAATCCTTAATTTATGATTAAAGATGTGCGAATTAGCATTTTCTTTTTATTCTCTTTTTTGGCCCTAGCTTCCGATCCTTTTCAGCTTATAAAGCGGGAAATGAAAAATGAGAACTATATATACTCGTTGGTGATGCTTAGAAACATTAGCGGGGATAATAAAATCTTGTCGCAACGTTATTTTCTTGAAGGCATTTGTTATACCCAAGTTGGTGATTACTCCAAGGCCATATCCAAATTTGTTGAAGTAAAAAAATTAAATTTACCTGTAGATGACTATTATTATGAACTTGGAAAAACACTATATTTTGCCAAAGAATATGATAAAGCAAAAAAATCATTTTCGGCCTCAATTAAAAATAAAAAACAGGTAACCGGATCTTTTTTTTATTTGGCAAAAATTTCAAATTTTCAAAAGGAATTTCGACAGGCAAAAATTTATCTTCAAAAGATATTGGCCTCAAAAAACCTAAATCCCATGGTCGTTCAGGAAGCCCTCTTTCAATTGGGTGATCTGCACTTAACCATCGCTAAGGCCGAGCTTAAACCGGAAGATTTAGAAGGAATTATTTCTAAACATGTATTGCCATATTATGAAAAGGCCTTAAAAACCGATCCCGGCTCGGTTAATTCAAAAAAAATTGAGAATAAAGCTGAATTGGTAAAGAAAAAATATAATTTACTATGACTCGATTAAATCCCAAATATCTAAAGCCTCAGAAAAGGGCGAAATTATGGAAGTTTTAACATAACGACCTATAACATCCCGTTCAATTGATTCTTCTGGAATTTCCCCGGCAAAGTCCACCTCAAAAGTATGAGATAAAACTCCAAGCAAATAATACTTTCCCTCAATCATAGAAATTACAGGTCCTCCAGAATCTCCAAACCAAGCAGGACATTCAGTATCGTAGAGAAGGCCTTCATAGCCTGGGTCGGTAATCATAGGGGGAAAATATCCGGTTTTTTTAGTAAACCTGCAGCCCCTCGATAGGATCCGGTCGCCCGAATAAGACTCCTCTCCAGAAAATCCAGCACGAAAAATATCCTGCTCAAGATCTATATCTCGGGAGACTTTAAATTCGCCTAATTCAATCTTACTGGCCGTCAAAGAGGGATCATAGGTAATATAGGCAATATCATTTTCACCCGAATCAAAAATTAATTTCCAAACAGTATTAATTAACACTCCCGAATCTTTTCCAGGAAAAAAAATCGTTGTCCCTTTAGCAGGAAAATTTTGAGCATCAATATCAAAATGACTAAAGCAATGTTTAGCAGTTACAAAAAGACCGTGTTTAACGATAAATCCACTACATTTGCCGCGTTGGAACTTAACCTGGCCAACAAATTCTAGAGAAGTATTTCCAACTTCCCTAGTTGCAGAGAATAGGTTGAAGGAAAAAAGGGTGAGAAAAATTAGTCCGATTTTCATAAATAATAGTGGTTTATAGCCGCTTTTGGGATTCCAAGGAACCATGACCATATTTTTTTCAATCTAGAGTCATGTAATCCATTGAAATCACATAAGCTGCTATTAGTTTAATTGATAATAATCAGTTTCCATTTTTGATATTTTTGCTATTAAAATTAAACTATGAAGAGACTTACGCTAGCCGTTTTGGCCTGCTCTACTTTGAATGCCGCAACCCCTGAAATAATGGGATGTTTGCCCAATTCAAATCTTAGGTATTCCAGGTTTGATAAGATGGCTGGTGCCTTAACCCAAAATGACTACCTAAAAATGCAGGAAAGGTTTAAAACAATTTTTGATCCTTTTCTAAAGGAACATTTTGGTAAGACCGTTTCTTTTGAAAACTGCTGGCCGCAGGATGAGGTTAATGCCTATTGCACTCGCGACCAAGATGACAATCCAGTGATTAAAATATTAGGCGGGATGGTAAGACATCCGGAAATGACCCTTGATGGCCTATACCTATTGGCCTGCCATGAGCTGGGTCATTATCTAGGTGGAGCTCCTAAAGCATTTAGAGGAAGAAGCAACCAGCGAAGTTGGTCCTCTGCTGAAGGACAGGCAGATTATTTTGCAACAACAAAATGCCTTCCAGTTATATTTGGCACAGAGAAGGATCATGATAAAGCTTTGGATTCCTTCCCATTTGATCAAGTGGAAAAGGCAAGATCACGATGCAAGGAAAAAAACGCTCTTTGTGTAAGAATGGCCATGGCAGCTTTGACAATCTCGAATGTATTCCATTCAATAACTCCCTATGAGGATGTTCCTGAGTTAGATAAAAAAGACCTTCGGACTGTTTATAGCACCGATTATAAGCATCCTGCCCCACAATGTAGGCTTGATACTTTTTTAAGTGGAGCAAACTGCAAAAATGACTTTAGGGTTTTATTTGACCCAATAGACCCCGTGGTTGGGGCCTGTTTAGATGGGGATTCCCAAAGACCTAGTTGCTGGTATCAGCATGAAGAAAAATTTAATTAATTAACTCTCAGATTTATTTTTTCAAGGGGGATTTTAAAATCCCCTTTTTTTATCTAAAAAAAGGGGATCCTGCGACCCCCTTAAATTATAGACTATTTAAAATCTAATCTATTAATTATCAAATAAGGTGTTAACAGATTTTCCATCCATTACACGCACATGAAGAAGAACTTTATTTCTCTCTAAAACCTTAGGAATCTCAATTTCTTTTTCAAAAGGCACCATCTTCATTGGGCAAAGAGAATAGATTTGTTTCATCTTTGGAAGAATGGCCAAAGTGTCTGTACCATTGGATACAAATTTTACTTCATCCCAATTTAGGCAGTCGGATGGGGTATATCCTTTCAGCTTCACCATTCGAGTACCATCTTCTTTTTCCACATAGGCCACATTTGCGTAGATAAAATCATCTGCAGCGGGTGTTTGACTCTCAGAAATTGAAATGGCACCTTTTCGCTCATAGATACTTTTTCCATTTACCACGATGTCATAATTTCCTTTGTTAAGAAGGCCAACACTAACCGGTTGAACAAAGGGAACCTCAACCGGTACGCAAAATGGATTATTTTCTTCATATTTTAAAGCACTAACGGTGATTTCAATTTTTCCTGGCTCGACTTTAACTTTAGACCAAGGTGATTTATGACAAAGGTTAGGAAGTCTTCCTTCTACTATTACCTCGGTATTATCATTTGAATCAAATCCGCTAGGTGAATAGACATGATCTATTGGCACCATTATTTCTATAGGGGTGCTAGCCAATCCATTGAATGAGGCCATAAACATAAAAAGGGCCAGTAATTTTGGGGTCATCATAAATCCTCCAATTAAAAGTTTTACTAAGATCATATAATTAATCACGAATGCCAAATTGATAAGAACTAATTACATAAAATTTAATGATATTAATCAGTTGATGGGATTTTTCCTAAAAAAAAAGGGGGATAAAATAATCCCCCTTCTCACCTATTCTTTTTTCAAAACCACTTATTCGTTATTGAACAAAGTATTAACTGATTTACCATCCATTACACGTACATGCAGAAGAACTGATTTCCTATCAAGGACCTTAGGAACTTCAACTTCTTTTTCAAAAGGCACCATCTTCATTGGGCAATGGGAATAGACTTGTTTCATTTTTGGAAGAACGGCCATGGTATCTTTTCCATTTGAAACAAATTTTACTTCATCCCAATTTAAACAGTCAGAAGGGGTGTATCCCTTTAGCTTTACCGTTCTGCTGCCTTCTTCTTTTTCTACGAAGGCAACGTTGGCATAGATGTAATCATCTGCAGCTGGGCTCTGAGATTCAGATATGGAAATATCTCCCTTTTTCTCATGTATACTTTTTCCATTTACCACGATGTCATAATTTCCTTTGTTAAGAAGACCAACGCTTACCGGTTGAATAAATGGGACTTCCATCGGTACGCAAAATGGGTTGTTTTCTTCATACTTTAGGGCACTAACGGTAATTTCGATCTTTCCTGGTTTAACGTCCACTTTTGACCAAGGTGATTTATGACAAAGGTTAGGAAGTCTTCCTTCCACGATTACCTCGGTATTATCATTTGAATCAAATCCGTTAGGTGAATAGATATGGTCAATAGGAACCAATACCTCTACTGGCGTACTTGCAAATCCGTTGAAAGAAGCCATACAAACAAAAAGGGCTAGTAATTTTGGGGTTCTCATAAATCCTCCGATGTTGAGTTTCAGCATGATTGAATTTTTATCCGGTTAAAGCTAATTGTTAATAATAAAAAACATCAAAACTCCTGATTCTTATCATATTTCATAAATAAGGCAACGCACAACAAGACAATGAGGGGTTTTCCTTCTGTTTTTAGGGTTTTATTCGCTTTTCGAGAAGAATGCTATAGAAAAATCAACAAAATCCCTTACAAATTCTTTCATAGTATTTACCTAAATACTTTAAAAATCTAGGATTTTATCTCTTCATAAAATGGATTTTACTGGAGAACTGATATGGATGTTACCTCCGAAGTTGTTTCTACAAATCAACATTTAGAAATTAATGTTGATAACTATAATGGAACCATTCTTTCTCTATTTAAAAATCAGGTTGATAAAATTCCTCATCAGCATGCGCTCAAAATGGGAGATAAGACACTAACCTATCAAGAACTTGATTTTTTATCAGACCGTCTAGCCTCTTCTTTGATTTCTAAGGGACTTAAATCTGATACCCCCGTAGGCGTTCTGATCCCAAGATCGCTGGAATTTATCATTTCAATTTTTGGAGTTATGAAAGCCGGAGGTGCCTTCGTTCCTATAAGCCCCACCGATGGGGATGAACGACTTTTCCACATTTTAAGGGATTCAGGGTGCCCCTTTATTTTAACCCAAACTCAATTTATACCTAAAAACCTAGACCTCGTTAATACAGAAATCTTTGAAATAGAGCTTAAGAACAAAGAGTTAATGGGAATACCAAACCTTCCTTTTTACCCGCCAAAGATTTACCCAAAAAACCTTGCCTATATAATCTACACTTCTGGAACCACAGGCCTTCCCAAAGGTGCAATGATTGAACACAAAAACCTCTACTGGTTAATCAGTAATTACATTCCTGTTTTAAAACCCGGCGATAGAACGCTTCAATCTATGAGCATTACTTGTGATGCTTCAATTGTGGAAATTTTCCCAGCTCTTTCAGGCGGAGCTACGCTAATTTTATGGAAAGGCAACTTTGCGGAAATGTTTAAGGAAGAAAAAATCACTCACACCTGTCTAACTCCTTCGATGGCCGAACTCGTTGACCCCTCTGACTGTATTGATTTAAAAAATCTTGTAATTGGTGGAGAAAAACTTACGGAAGAAGTAGTTAAGAAGTTCCCCAAACACGTGAATATCTTCAATGGTTACGGTCCCACTGAATGTACTGTTGCATGCTCTAACACACCTATTATCGATTCTAAAAGAATCCATATTGGCGGAAAACTAAATTTAGCTGAGCTCTATGTTGCCGATCCCATTAATCTTAACCTCTGCACCCCCAATCAGGTAGGGGAACTCCTAATCGGCGGCAAGGGTGTAGGTAGAGGGTATTGGAACAACTTAGATCTTACGGCCAAAAAATTTATAAAAAATCCCTTCGGAGAAGGAAAAGTCTACCGTACTGGCGATCTTGTGAAATGGAATGAATTGGGAGATCTTGAATATATTGGAAGAACTGATCGCCAAGTGAAAGTACGGGGATATCGCTTAGAGCTCGATGGTGTTGAGGGAATTATTAATCAATTTAGCGGAGTAACTGGCAGTTTTTTACTCCTTTCAAATCAAAACCTAATTGCCTATATTACCCCTGCAAATTTAAATCTTGAAAAACTTAAGTCTCACCTAGAAAAAAACCTACCCAAACATGCCATGCCATATAGATTTTTCTTTATGGAAAACTTTCCCATAAATGCAGCGGGAAAGGTCGATTTAAAAAAGCTTCCAAAAATCGAAGACCATCAAGAAGAAAAAAGTAATCTTCCCCAAACGAAATCAGAAATAGAAATGGCAGCAATATGGCAGAAGATTCTTAAATTAGGTGTTCAGCCTATCTCACTGGATGATAATTTTTTTGATCTTGGAGGAAACTCTCTCAACGCGATCCAATTAACTCATGCATTGAGGAAAAATCTATTAAACAAGGAAATTCCGCTAAATTTAATCTATGAATTTCCTAGATTGAAATCCTATATTAAATCCTTGGAGGGATTTTCTTCAAATTCCATTGAAGAAGTAAGGGAACCCTTTCCTCTTATAGATTTCTTAAAGGTACTGCCAAGCACCCTATATTTTGTTTTTGCCTGGTTAACCCCGGCAATCGTATTTTGCCTACTACTTTTGAAATTCCCTTGGCTAATTGTTTATTATCTATTTGAGTTGATCTTTTTTGGTTTGTTTGGCAAAAAGATTATACCGATCTTTCAATTAATCAAAAATAAAATTAATTTAGATAAGTATAACTTTAATGAAATTAAGATTTCGGATCCTGGGTTACCTGATAATTTACAGAAAGCTGTTTTTTGTTTCCACCCTCACGGTTTAATGGATATTCACTCACAAGCATTGGAGCGCCATCTCTTTAAAAAAAACATCTTATTCAGGAGTACTTTTGAGAGAAAGCTTTTCTGGTTACCCTTTAATCGAACATTCCTTTACCTCCTAGGCTACATACCTGCAGTAAAAGAAAACTATAAAAATTTGGAATTTAAAAAAATCAATATTTTCACCACACCAGGAGATGTAGCGGAGTATCTTCTTTGTAATGAGCCCTCCACGATCTCCCTTTCCTCAAACAAAATTTTTTTTAAATTGGCAGTTGAAAATGGCTTAACCCTTATCCCCATCTACGCATTTGATACTGAAAAATCATTTAAATTCTATCCTTCTCTCTTTAAATGGCGAGACAAATTGCAAATTGGAGTTCAAACTCTTGCCATCGTTCCTTTTTCTGGAAGATTTTTTCTACCTATTCCTTTTAAGACCCAATCAAAAATCGTAATCGGAAACCCGATTAAAATAGAACGAAAAGATAAACCAAGCTGGAAAGACATAGAAAATTGTGCAGAGTTATACACATCCAACTTGATTAAGCTCTATAACGAGAACAAATCTGAGGATTCACCTGCTTTAAAAGTTTTATGATGAACATTAAAGAGATTGAAACCCAAATTGGTTTTCGTGAAATTCAAATTCCTAAAATATTCGGAGAGAACATTAGACAATTTTCCGCAACCTTTGTTCCCAACCCCATATTAAATCTTCCGATTAGGTCTAATTACCCAGGATATTCGAATAAACGACTAAGCGAATTTCTAGCTGGCAGGATTTGTGTCCTTAAGGCCCTAGAGGGATTGGTTTCTCGGACCGATATCCTTCCAGTTGGAAAAAATAAAATGCCCATTTGGCCTCCTGGCATCACTGGATCAATCACTCATACTGAAGATAAAGTATCCGCTGTAGTTTTACCTTCAAACCACAACTTATCTATTGGCCTAGATTTGGAAAATATCTTCAATAATAATATTGCAGAAGAATTGGAAGCGGAGGTCTTGCTGGGTAGGGAAAGGAAGTATCTAAAATTAAATAACTACTCAAAAATCATCACCTTGATTTATAGTGCAAAGGAAGCTGTTTTCAAGGCCGTTAACAACTTCGGTTTTCCCTTTCTTGATTTTAAAGAAATCGAACTTACCTCTTTGAATTTCTCAGCTAACTTTTTTGAGGCCAAATTAATTAATTCTGAAAAAACTAGGGTAAAAGGGAAATTTGCCGTTTTAGATTCAATGGTCTTAACCGGTGCAGAAATTAATATTTAAGGATTTCTAATGCTGCTTTATAAACCTTTGAAGCGTTGGGTAGAATGGCCCTTTCTAAAATCCTATTAAAACCTACTGGAGTATCTGTGGCCCCAAGTCTTTTTACTGGGGCATCTAAAAGTTCAAATCCTTTTTCATTTATAAAGGCCACTACCTCTCCGCCAAATCCTCCAAAAACTTTGTCTTCATGAACTACTAACGCTCTTGAGGTCTTGGCCAAGCTTGCTAGAATGGCATTCTCATCTAAAGGCCTAAGCGATCTTAGGTCAAGAACTTCTACATCAAATCCCTCGGTGGATAGTTTTTCTGCGGCTTCCAAACAGTGATGAACGGTGTTGCCGTAAGTGATTAAGGTAAGATCGGTTCCTTCTCTTCTAACTTTGGCCTTCCCAAAGGGTACTTCAAATCCCTCTGGAACATACTCCATTGCTTGTTTTGCATTATAGAGGGCTTTTGGCTCAAGAAATACGGTTAGCCCTCTAGATTTCATCGCGGTTTTAATCAATCCATAAGCATCATCAGCAAACGCAGGACTCACCACACGTGCGCCGGGAAAAGTAGATAGGGTTCCCTCAATATTTTGGGAGTGGTAAAGCCCTCCGCCAATGTAGCCTCCGGATGCAAGCCGAATCAAAATATTAGGCGAAAATTGTCCCTTTGTTCGCCAATACTCATGGGTGCATTCCACAAATTGTTCCATGGCGGGCCAAAAATAATCCGCAAATTCTGCTCCTTCCACAACCACTCGAATGTCATCTCTAAATCTTGAAAATCCGTTTGCTGTCCCTAAAATAAAATCTTCAGCTATCGGAGCATTAAATACTCTTTCGATTCCAAATTCTTTTTGCATTCCTTTAGAAACATTAAAAATACCTTCCTTATCTTTGTTGGCCATATCTTGACCCCACATAAAAGTATTTGGATTCTCTCTAAATGCTTCCTTCAAAGCCTGATTAAGCGCCGTTATAAACTTAATTTTTTCACCGGTTTCGGTGTGGAGTCCATCAGGATATTTTGTTGAAAGATAGGGTTCTGGAATTACAAAATCAAAAATGGAATCAGGTGAAGGATCTGGTGCCTCCATTGCCTTGGAATGGGCCTTTAAAACATCATCCTTCATTTCTTTTTCAATTGATTCTAGTTCCCCTTCTGAAAAAATTTTGTTTTGAATTAACTCTTTTTTAAATTTTAAGTAGGGATCTTTAGCCTTTGCCGCTGCCAACTCTTTTTCATCTCGATAAAGTTCATGAGCATCTGAGTTTGAATGGCTACCAATCCTTACACACTGGGCGTGGACAATAACCGGTTCGCAGTTTTTTAGTGCATGTTCCTTAGCAGATAACATGGCATTCATTGAAGAAAAAACATCTAATCCATCACAATGAATGATCTTTAAATTTTTAAATCCCCTGAAGTTATCGGCAGCAAACTCATTTGCCGTTTGCTGATGCTTAGGAACGGAGATCCCATAACCGTTATCCTGTAAAACAAAAATACATGGTAGTTTTTCACATGAAGCCCCATTTATGGCCTCGTAAAAATATCCTTCCGAAGTTGCTGATTCACCCATGGAGCAAATAGAAATACCCTTGTGTTTATACTTTTTCATGGCCCGGGCCATTCCAACCGCATGTAG
>JACCDG010871014.1_pt1 | contig 25278 bp, 23 predicted proteins | sample 7442471 | NCBI WGS metagenome assembly JACCDG01 (sample SAMN15323444, study PRJNA562643) | freshwater metagenome | isolation source: river surface water | place: USA:Blue River Watershed | collected 2017-08-17 | reverse complement strand
GGCGAGGGCAGACTGGCGTTGGGTTCATCTGACGCGAGACGATCACGCTCACCAGCCGATGTACCAAGCCCGAGCTCAATGAGCATTGGTTCAAGGAAATATAAAGCCCGGCGCGCACCGCAGACAGTGCCGATTGTAGGGGCTTGGCGTCCGGTATGGGCTCAGATCAGTTGACCGTCCTGGCCCAGTGCCTGGTCCAGGCGCTGCAGCAAAACCGTCAGGCGCTCAGGTGAGGCGTCCTCGCTCGTCGCTGCAGCAGCCACAGCCGGTTCCACAGCTGCAGCCGCGGCCTCGCCCTGGTCAAAAGCCAGATTCAGCGCTGCCAGCACTGCAATGCGGTCACGCGCCTTGATCTTGCCCGCATCGCGGATCTTGCACATGGCCGCATCCACCCGGCTCACTGCAGCCAACAGACGTTCTTCGCCACCGTCGGGGCAACCGAGCAGGTAGCTTTGACCCATGATCTGAACTTCGATCTGTTTGACACTCATGTGGAGGACTCGCTGGAGGCTGTGGTCGTCGGCAGGCGGTCGATCAGTGCATCGACACGGGCGCGTGCGGCTGACAGGCGGGATTTGAGCTGGTCACGTTCCTGGGTCAGACTTTGAAGCTGTTCCAGCAGCAGGGTGTTGGTGCGCTGCAGTTCTTCGTGGCGAAGCAGCAGGTGTTCCACACGTTCGGCAATTTGGTCGATGAGGTCGTTGTTGGCCATGGCAGACGCAGCGTCGGGGCGATTGCGCATTGTAGGACGTCTGCCCGCGCAGGCTTTGGCCGTAGGGTTCGTGACAGGCAGGGCCGTAGAATACAAGGCTGTTGGTGCTCGCGGGCCGGTTCACGGCCTGCAGTTCAACGGGAAGCAGGAGGGCGTGCCCCGCAAGCATGCCTAACCTGCGCTGCCCCCGCAACGGTAAGCAGACGAGCCACGGATTAACCCACGGCTCCGCTTTCATCTCACAAGCCACTGGCCGCCCTGAAACAGGTGACCGGGAAGGCGATGAAGGTCGCATCTGCCAGCCCGGATACCGGCCAACAAGGTGGCGCGCCCGCAAGGGTGCGCTGTAAAGCCCATGCACTGTCGGGGAAGGCGGTGAGGGCACTTGACTTGTTTGTTTCTCATGAAAAACCGCCTACTTCGTGCGCGCCACATTGCGCCTGCACTCTCCGTCCTATCTCTTGCCGTGAATACAGTTCTGGCGCAGGGCATAGACCAGAATGCCATGGTGATTACCGCATCACGATTTGAATCATCACCACAAGACAAACCGATCGCAGCCCAAATCATCACAGCGGATGAAATCCGGAACAGCTCAGCAACTACCGTTGCAGAGGTTCTTGGCAAGCTCGGTGGCATCCATACGCGGATCAGTTTCACGGGCATACCAGATTCCTCTGTTGATCTGAGGGGGTTTGGTATGACGGGTGATCAGAACACACTTGTGCTAGTGAATGGCCAACGCCTATCAGAGAACGAGGGTACGTCAGCAAGGTTGTCCTCTATTCCTTTGAGTTCCATCGAGCGAATTGAAATTCTCCGAGGTGCAGGAGCTGTGCTTTATGGCGGGGGCGCAACTGGCGGCACGATCAATATCATTACCCGTGCGCCGATCGAGGATGGTGTGACAGGGGTAGCTTCAGCATTGTTCGGCAGTTACAGCATGCAAGACCTGCATGCGCGAATGCAGGCCAGAACTGGTGACTGGGGTATGAGCCTTCATGGTCAAAAATACAAAACCGACAATTACCGACTGGGAAATCAGGCAGAACTGGAGGCTTTGAGTGGCGAGATTCGTCATGGAGGCAAGGAGAATTTCATTGCCTTGAGCTTTGGTGCTGATGATCAAAAGTCACGCCTTCCCGGTGTGCGAAAAGTGGATCTCGTCACTGGTCTTAACGAGTTTCTGAACGATCCGCGTGGTGTAACAACGCCAGATGATTATTCAAATAGTAAAAGCGATTACCTCTCTATCCGAGGTGAGAAACGCGTTGAAGACGTAACTTTTGCCATTGATCTGATCAGACGGCATAAAAAAAGACAGTCTTATGGCTCCTATGACTGGGGTGGAACGAGTCTTACGGATTCGCGAGTTGATATAACCACGTTTTCTCCGCGCATATTGTGGGGTAGCAAACTGTTCAACATGAGTAACATGCTGACATTGGGTGGAGACTGGAGTGATTGGTCCTATACGAACAATACGATTGGTACATCCGGCTCTGATACTTACAATGAGCTGGGTAAGCAAAACGGTCACGCCAATTATTTGAGAAATGAATTACAGGTTGCAGAGAAGACGCGCGTGAGTTTTGGTTACCGCCGGGAGATTTTGAAACAAAATAGCAATCTCGAAAATTCAGCAGGAAGTGCCTTCTCTTCAAATCGAACTGCGAATTCACAGGTGAATGCCAATGAATTGGCTTTCCAGCAAGGCTTGCCAGGTGGATTTTCTCTGTTTGCACGCGCTTCTGATAGTTTCCGCATTGCGAACATTGATGAGAATAGATGTATATGGGGTCCCTGCGGGGCTCTATTAAAACCTCAAACTGCACGTCAAAAAGAAATCGGAACACAGTGGCAGGGTAGCAAGGCAAGTGCCCGTTTGGGTGTATTCAATATTGATTTGAATAATGAAATCCATTACAATGCCTTAACAGGCAACAATACGAACCTTGCGCCTACGCACAGACAGGGTTTTGAGCTGGATGGAAAGCTGCGAGTTAGTAAGACTTTGGACATGAGCGCACGTTATGTTCGTACGCAGGCACGCTTTCGCAGTGGTTCATATGAAAGCTACATGGGATTCAGTGCAAGCGTTGCGGGTAAAGATGTGCCACTGGTCCCTAAAGAGCGTTTGGGTGTCAACCTTGGATGGCAGATGGCTGCCGCTACTCGGGTAACAGCTGGTATGAACTATGTAGGTCCTCAGCGGTATGACAACGATCAGGCCAATAAATTCTTGAGTATGCCCAGTTACACCACTGCTGATCTCAAAATCAACCATAAAGTGGGAGCCTGGAATTTAGCTGCCGGAGTCAACAACGTGTTTGACAAGGCATATTACTCATATGGTGTGACCAACGTTGCTTCGGCTCCATCTCGATACAACGTCTATCCTGAGGCTCGTCGCAATGGATATATCAGTGCCGAGTACCAGTTCTGGAATTGAGTTTGTGTCACAACACTGCAGCCTCCCACAACGAATCGTCTGCCTTACCGAGGAGACAACAGAGTGGCTTTACCTGTTGGGGCAGGAGCACCGCATTGTCGGGATCTCGGGCTACACGGTGCGTCCGCGCCGTGCCCGGGAGGAAAAGCCGAAGGTCAGTGCCTTTTTGAGCGCCAGGATCGACAAGATCCTGGCGCTCAAGCCGGACTGTGTCTTCGGCTTTTCTGACCTGCAGGCGGACATCGCCGCCGCGCTGATCCGCGCGGGGGTGCAGGTTACGGTGTTCAACCAGCGCAGCGTGGCCGAGATTTTTTCCATGCTCTACCAGGTCGGTGCCATGGTGGGGCAGGCCGGGCAGGCGCAAGAACGCATCGTGCAGATGCAGGTGCAGCTGCAAGCCATCCGTGAGCGGGCCGCCATGTTCAGGCGCCGCCCCAAAGTGTTTTTTGAAGAGTGGGATGAGCCCCACATCAGCGGCATCCGCTGGGTCTCGGAGCTGATGGAAATCGCCGGCGGCGACGACGTTTTCCCTGAACTGGCCGTTCAGGCCATGGGCAAGGACCGCATCATTGCCGATGGACAGACCATCGTGGACCGTGCACCGGACATCATCATCGGTTCGTGGTGCGGCAAGAAGTTCCGCCCCGAGAAGGTGGCTGCCCGTGCAGGCTGGCAAGACATTCCGGCGGTGCGTGATGGGCAGTTGTTCGAGATCAAGTCGGCAGACATCCTGCAGCCGGGGCCTGCCGTGCTGACCGATGGTGTGACGCAGCTGCACCGCATCTTTTGTGACTGGGAGCGGGACCATGCCTGAGCGGCTGGTCTGCTGGCTGGTTCTTTGGCTGCTGTGCAGTGCGGCGGGTGCCGTGACTGTTCTGGACGACCAGCACAACAAGGTTGAGATGGGCAAGCCGCCGCAGCGCATCGTGAGCCTGCTGCCATCCCTGACCGAAACTGTTTGCGCGCTGGGGCAATGTGCCCGGCTGGTGGGCGTGGACCGCTATTCCAATTGGCCCGAGCGCATCAAAACCCTGCCGCGCATGGGCGGTGGCATTGATCCGAACATCGAAAGCATCGTGGCGCAAAAGCCCGATCTGGTGCTGCTGGCCGGCTCCACACGCGGTGTGGAGCGTCTGCAGTCGCTGGGCATCACGGTGCTGCGGCTGGAGCCGCGCACCCATGCCGACGTGCAACGTGTGCTGCGCACCGTGGCCGAGGTGCTGGGTTTGCCGCCTGCAGAGGGCGAGCGTGTCTGGCGCGAGATTGATGCGGGGGTGCAGGTGGCCGTGCAATCGCTCACCGCGCAGGCCCGTCGCCAGCGGGTGTACTTTGAAGTCAGCCCCGCGCCTTACGGCGCCAGCGAGGCGTCTTTCATTGGCGAGACGCTGCAGCGCATGGGTGTGGCCAACATCCTGCCGGCCTCGCTCGGTCCGTTTCCGCAGATCAACCCGGAATTTGTGGTGCGCGCCCAGCCGGACGTGATCATGGCGGGCGACAGTTCGCGTGCCAGCATGCTGCAGCGCCCGGGCTGGCCTCAGATGCGCGCGGTGCGCGAAGGCCGCCTTTGCGTGTTCACGCCGGAGCAGGCCGACATGCTGGTGCGCGCGGGGCCGCGCATGGCCGAAGGTGCGCGTCTGATGGCGCAGTGCCTGAACCGCGCTGCCGGAGGCACCCCATGATGCCCGGCCGTCGGGTGTCGCTTTGGGCCTTGCTGCTGCTGGCCGTGAGCAGCCTCGGCGTCGTGCTGGGCACGGCTGTAGGCAGTCAGGGCTGGGAGGTCTGGTGGAGCGCCACGCAAGACCCGGTCATGCGGCAGATCGTGTGGGACATCCGCCTGCCGCGCAGTCTGGGTGCCTGGCTCGGTGGCGCCTTGCTGGGGCTGGCCGGTGCGATGGCGCAGGGGCTGTTTCGCAACCCGCTGGCCGATCCGTATTTGCTGGGCAGCGCCTCGGGCGCTCGCTGGGCGTGAGCCTGTACCTGAGCCTGTTTGGCGGCTCCATTCTGGCCAGCAATTGGCTGCTGCGACTGGGCATGACGGGCGCCGCTTTTGTGGGCGCCGTGCTCGCCGTGGTGCTCACACTGGCGCTGGCCCGCGGGGTGCAGCAGACCCTGCGCCTGTTGTTGGCGGGCGTGGTGGTGGGCGTGGTGCTGGGCGCATTGGCTTCGCTGGTGGCCTTGTTCGAGCCGCAGGTGTTGCAGGCCATGCAGGGCTTCATGCTCGGGTCAACCTCGTTTGTCGGCTGGACTTCCTGCGTTTTGATGGCGCTGGCGCTGCTGTTGTCGCTGGGGGTGGCCTTGCTGCTGGCGCGCGTGCTGGATGCCCTCACGCTGGGCGAGGCCACGGCGCAGAGTCTGGGCATGCCGCTGCGTCAGGCACGCCTGTTGCTGGTGGCGGCCATGTCGCTGACCACGGCGGCGGCCGTGGCCCAGATGGGCCTGATCGCTTTTGTGGGGCTGGCGGCGCCACACGCTGTTCGCTCGCTCGTGCGCTGCACGCATGCGGGCGTGCTGCTGCTGTCGGCGTTGATGGGCGGTGCCTTGCTGCTGTTGGCCGATGTGCTGGCGCGCGGTCTGCTGGCGCCGCAGGATTTACCAGTTGGCGTGCTGACCGCTGTGCTGGGTGGCGTGTACCTGCTGTGGCGCATGAAGTACGCCAACCAGCCCTCCACTGGGGGGCGCGCATGAATGCCTTGCAGACCCATGGCCTGAACGTTGCGCTGGGTGGCCGGGAAGTGCTGCACGGCGTCGACCTGACGGTTGGCGCAGGCCGCTGGACCTGTGTGGTCGGCCCCAACGGGGCCGGCAAGTCCACCCTGCTCAAGGCGCTCGCTGGCCTGTTGCCGTTTCAGGGAGAAGTGCGTTGGCAAGGCGTGTCGCTGGGCATCATTCATCGCCGTGAGCGTGCCCGTCAGCTGTCATGGCTCGGCCAGGGCGAGGCGACGTCGCTGGACCTGCGTGTCCTGGACGTGGTGATGCTCGGGCGCTTGCCGCACCAGGACTGGTTGGCCATGCCCAGTGCGCAAGACCACGCCATGGTCGAGGCCGCCCTCAAGGCCACTCAGGCCTGGGAATGGCGCGAACGCAGTCTGGGTGAACTCTCGGGTGGTGAGCGCCAGCGTGTGCTGCTGGCCCGCGCCATGGCGGGCAATGCACCGGTCATGCTGATGGACGAGCCGCTGGCCAACCTGGACCCGCCGCACCAGGTCGACTGGCTGGAGCAGGTGCAGTGCCTCAAGGCGCAGGGCACCACGGTGCTCAGCGTGCTGCATGAGATCGGCATGGCCTTGCACGCCGATGACGTGGTCGTCATGGACCAGGGGCAGGTGGTGCACCACGGCCCTTGCGCAGACGAAGCCACGCGTCAGGCCATCGAGTCGGTGTTTCAACAGCGCATCCGCATCATGCCGATGGATGGCCAGTGGGCGGTATTGCCGCGCATCGCATGAGCGCACGTTGCGTCATGGTGCTGGGCACCTCCAGCGGTGCCGGCAAAAGCTGGCTCACCACGGCGCTGTGCCGCCATTACGCCCGGCAAGGGCTGAAGGTTGCGCCCTTCAAGGCGCAGAACATGAGCAACAACGCCAGGGTGGTCGCCAGTGCCCACGGGTTGGGCGAAATTGGCAGCGCGCAATACTTTCAGGCGCTGGCCGCACGGGCCGAACCCGACGTGCGGATGAACCCGCTGCTGCTCAAGCCCGAGGCCGACACGCGCAGCCAGGTGGTCTTGTTCGGCCATGTCAGCCAGGCCTTGAGCGATACACCCTGGCGAGGGCGCAGCGAGAAAGTCTGGCCGCAGATTGCGGCTGCGCTCGACGAACTGATGGCAGAAAACGACGTGGTCGTGATCGAAGGCGCGGGCTCGCCCGCCGAGATCAACCTGATGGACAGCGACATCGTCAACCTGCGCGTGGCACGCCATGCCAAGGCGCGCTGCCTGCTGGTGACCGACATTGACCGGGGCGGTGCCTTTGCCCACCTGTACGGCACCTGGGCGCTGCTGCCGCCCGATGACCAAAAGCGCATCGCCGGCTTTGTGCTCAACAAATTCCGTGGAGACGTCAGCCTGCTGGCCCCGGCGCCCGAGATGCTGCAACAGCTGACCGGCGTGCCCACCGTGGCGACGTTGCCCATGTGGTGGCAACACGGCCTGCCCGAAGAAGACGGTGTTTTGGATGAGCGCAGCCGTGTACAGGGCTCAATCAAGCAAACCGTGGCGGTCATCGCTTACCCGCGCATCAGCAACCTGGACGAATTCCAGCCGCTCAGGAACGTGCCGGGCCTGCGCCTGCTCTGGGCGCGCAGTCCGGCTGATCTGTCGGGCCTGCAGCCCGGTGACTGGGTGATCCTGCCCGGCAGCAAGCACACCAGCAGCGATCTGGCCTGGTTGCGCCAGCGGGGGCTGGACGCGGCCATCGCTCGCCATGCGCAGCTGGGCGGGGCGGTGCTGGGCATTTGCGGTGGCCTGCAGATGTTGGGTGAGGCGCTGATTGACACCCACGGTATTGACGGCAACGCGCCCGGCCTGGGTTTGTTGCCGCTGGTGACCCAGTTCGCGCCGGACAAGACAGTCACGAAAACCGAAACCCGCTTTGCGCAGGTGCATGGTTGGTGGTCGGCACTGAGCGATGTACCCGTGCAAGGCTATGAAATCCACCACGGCCAGACGCAGGGCCATCCGGCCATGCTGGCCGCCGGTGCTGTGCTGCACGAGGTGATGCCCGGGCTGGCCTGGCAAAACGCCAACGGGCAGATTTTGGGCACGTATCTGCACGGCCTGTTTGAAAACCCCGCTGTGCTGCAGGCCCTGTTTGGTGCGCAGGTGCCGACGCTGCAGACGGTGTTTGAGGGGCTGGCCGATTACATCGAGCAGCACTTCGAAGCGGGCGTGTTGGCTGGGCTTGCAATGCCCCAACGAGGTCAAACTGGCTGACGCAGAGGTCGCTGCCTGCCTGTTGCTGATGCGTCGTTGCTGGCCGCAGGGCGACTCAGGCAGTCTCGCTGGGCAGCACAGATTTGCGTCCGGATTTCTGGTTGTACATGTCACGATCCGAGGCATCCAGCAGTTCGGTGGTGGTCAGGCCCTGCTCCGGATAGAGGGCCACGCCAATGCTGGCTCCCACATTCAGCACATCCTGACCTATGCCCATGGGTTGATCGAGTGCGTGGCGAATGCGCTCCACCAGCCTCTGTACATCGTCTGGATGATGCAAGTCATGGCAAACGACGACAAACTCGTCGCCGCCAATGCGTGAGACCAGATCGGTGCTGCGTGCACAGTGACGCAGACGGCTGGCCACTGTTTTGAGCACGGTGTCCCCGGCGGTATGTCCGTGCAGGTCGTTGATCAGTTTGAAGCCGTCGAGATCAATGAAGAGCAAGCCGAATTTGCTGGTGTCTGGCTGCGCTTGCGCGATTCGCTCGTCAAGGTGTGCCAGCAAGGCCTTGCGGTTGCGCAATCCGGTCAGGGCGTCATGCATGGCCGCGTGCTCAAACTCGACCCGTCTGCGGATATTGGCCTGCATACGAACGGTCAGAAACACCGCCAGCCCTGCGCTGATCCAGGTGGCCAGCGTGCTGATGATGCCTTTGATTCTTTCCTGCAAGATGGCACTTTCGACGGGAGCCATCAGTTCTTTGACGCTTTGGCCCAGAGCCACGATCACCGGGTAGTCCCGCAGGTGCTGCCATTGGTACAAGCGTTCAACCTGGTCAATGGTTTCAGCAGCCATGAAAGACCCGCTTTGGCCAGGTGTCGCCTGATCGTATGGCCGGATCTGGCTGGATTTGAGGCCAACCGATTTGTCCATTTCCTGGTTCCTGGCCATGATTTCGCCACTGTTGCGCAGGATCATCAGCACATCGTTGGGCGCCTGAATCAGACGACTGAGCGTGTGGTTGAGGTAATCCGGTGACAGGGACAACACCATCACGCCAGCAAATTGGCCTTTTTGCTCAATCCTCCGGCTGAACTGAATGGTCCATTTTCTGGACACTTTGCCCATCAGGGGCTTGCTGATGAACAGACCGCTGTCGGGTCTGCTGGTGTGCACGCTGAAATGCTCGCGGTCACCCAGGTACATTTTTTCCTGCATGCCCAGGTTGGAGTACTCCAGATACCCATCGGCGCCAATCACGGCCACTTGCAGTACCGAGCCCGAAGGAAATCTGCGGGTCAGCACCTGGGCTTGTCTGTTGAACTCTTCAACCTTGTTGCGCTGGTAGAAAGCCACGAGGCTTTGCACGGCCTCATCTGCGTTGAAGAACAGCATCGAGACGGCTTCTGAGAGGGCACCATTGACTTGATGCCCGCGCAGCTGTGCGTTTTCGATGGTGGCGCGGCGCAGGTTCTCGCCTGAAGCGAGCAGATGCCACCAGTAGACGCCAGTGAGCACCAGCAACAGAAAAAGTACAGGCAGCGTGACCACCACCACGTGACGCAGTGAAAGTGGGCTGTCGGATGGTTCGCTCATGCGTTTTGGATGCGGTGATGTGATTTCTAATTATTGGCCTGTGAATTCTAAAATAATGCAAAAAATTATCATTAAAAAAAGCCATGGGCAAGCATTGGTTGATGCTTGCCCATGGCTTGTCAGTTTTCAATCAAACGCAACGGTGACTTGGCACAGACTTTGGTGGTGACGTTCCTGATCGCCACCTGAATCGAGCATGCCTTACCTCAGGTCAAAACGGTCCAGGTTCATCACCTTGCTCCAGGCGGCCACGAAGTCGTTGACAAACTTTTCTGCAGCATCGCCACTGGCATACACCTCGGCCAATGCGCGCAACTGTGCGTTCGAGCCAAACACCAGATCAACCGTGGTGCCTGTCCAGCGCAATTCGCCGGTGACGCGGTCGCGGCCTTCCAGCACACCCGGCGACAGGGCAGAAGGCTCCCAACTCGTCCCCATGTCCAGCAGGTTCACAAAGAAGTCGGGCGTCAGGGTTTCCGGCCGGTGGGTGAAGACGCCGTGTTCGGACTGGTCGAAGTTGGCATTGAGGGCGCGCATGCCGCCCACCAGCACCGTCATCTCCGGTGCGCTCAAGGTCAGCTGCTGCGCCTTGTCGATGAGCCACTGCGCTGCATGCGCCTCGTGCGCCTGGTGCACGTAATTGCGGAATCCGTCCGCCAGGGGTTCAAGCACGGCAAAGGATGCGACATCGGTCTGTTCCTGATGCGCATCCGTGCGGCCGGGGGTGAAGGGGACTTTTGTGTTGTGTCCGGCCTTTTTTGCGGCGGCCTCGATGGCTGCGCAGCCGCCCAGCACGATCAGGTCCGCCAGCGATATCTTCCGGCCACCGTTGGCCGCTGTGTTGAATTCTTCCTGAATGGCCTGCAGCCTGCGCAGCACCTGCTGCACACAAGCCGGTCGATTGACCTCCCAGTCTTTTTGTGGGGCCAGGCGGATGCGCGCGCCGTTGGCACCGCCCCGTTTGTCGCTGTCGCGGTAAGTCGCAGCCGAGGCCCAGGCCGTGACCACCAGTTCCGGGATCGACAGGCTGCTGGCCAGCACGCTGGCCTTGAGCGCCGCGATGTCCTGCGCGGTGACCAGCGGATGCTCAACCGCCGGCACCGGGTCCTGCCAGATCAGGGGGTCTTTGGGGACCAGGGGACCGAGGTAGCGCGCCACGGGTCCCATGTCCCGGTGGGTGAGCTTGAACCAGGCCCGGGCGAAAGCGTCTTCAAAAGCCAGTGGGTTGTGCTGGAAGTGCCGGGCAATTTTTTCGTAGACGGGGTCCATCCGCAAAGCCAGGTCTGCGGTGGTCATCATGGGCGCGTGCCGCTGTGTGGGGTCGTGAGCGTCTGGCACCGTGGTTTTGGCAGCGGGGTCTTTGGGGGTCCACTGTTGCGCGCCGGCCGGGCTTCGGGTCAGTTCCCACTCGTACCTGAACAGGATGTCCAGATAGTCGTGGTCCCAGCGGGTTGGGTGGGTGGTCCAGGCGCCTTCGAGACCGCTGCTGATGGTGTGCACACCCTTGCCGCTGCCAAAGCTGTTTTTCCAGCCCAGCCCCTGTTCTTCAATGCCGGCGCCTTCGGGCTCCGGGCCCACATGCCCGACGGGTGGGGCTGCGCCATGGCATTTGCCAAAGGTGTGACCGCCGGCCACGAGCGCCACGGTTTCCTCGTCGTTCATCGCCATGCGCGCGAAGGTCTCGCGGATGTCGCGGGCCGAGGCCAGCGGGTCGGGCTTGCCGCCGGGGCCTTCCGGGTTCACATAGATCAGGCCCATCTGAACGGCCGCGAGCGGGTTCTCCAGTTCATGACCGCCACTGTGGCGCTGGTCACCCAGCCACTCGCGTTCGGTGCCCCAGTAAGTGCTGTCGTCGGGCTCCCAGAAGTCTTCACGGCCGCCGCCAAAGCCGAAGGTCTTGAACCCCATGGATTCGAGCGCCACATTGCCCGCGAGAATGATGAGGTCACCCCAGGACAGTTTGCGCCCGTACTTTTGCTTTATGGGCCACAGCAGTCGACGCGCCTTGTCCAGGTTGACGTTGTCCGGCCAGCTGTTGAGGGGCGCAAAGCGCTGCGCGCCACCGGCCGCACCGCCGCGACCGTCTGCGATGCGGTAGCTGCCCGCGCTGTGCCAGGCCATGCGGATGAACAGTGGACCGTAGTGGCCATAGTCCGCTGGCCACCAGTCCTGTGAGTCGGTCATGAGAAGGTGCAGGTCACGGACCACGGCCTGCAGGTCCAGACTTTTGAATTCGGTGGCGTAGTCGAATGTGGCGCCCATCGGGTCGCACGGGCCTGTGTTCTGGTGCAGGACCTTCAGGTTGAGCTGCTGTGGCCACCAAGCGGCATTGGAGCGTGCGCCTGCCGCCGTGTGCTGCGCTGCCTGGCCGGAGAAAGGACATTTTGCTTCGCTGGACATGGGCATCTCCTCAGTTGCTGGGGCAGTGCAATCAAGTCTAGGCACGGGCCGTCGATCCGGCAACGAAAGAAAACATTGGCAGTGTGGTCTAGCCCACGGTGCTTGATGCCGTCACCCTTCAGGATTAAGGTTGCGAAGCCACCCGCAAGCCGTCACATCGGTGGTGATTTTCAAGGGGTTGCCATGTCCAAAGTCCTGGTGCTTTATTACTCCACCTATGGCCACATCGAAACCATGGCACAGGCCGTGGCCGAGGGCGCGCGGTCTGCCGGTGCCGCGGTGGACCTCAAACGGGTGCCTGAAACCGTGCCCGCCGAGATCGCCAAATCCGGGCATTTCAAGCTCGACCAGGCTGCGCCGGTGGCCACGGTGGCGGAGCTCGAAAACTACGACGCGATCATCTTCGGGGCACCGACCCGCTTTGGCCGCATGCCCGGACAAATGGCCAGCTTCCTCGACCAGGCTGGTGGCCTCTGGGCGCGTGGTGCGCTGCATGGCAAGGTGGGGGGTGCGTTCACCTCGACAGCCACGCAGCACGGCGGGCAGGAGGTCACGCTGTTTTCGATCATCACCAACCTGATGCACTTCGGCATGGTGATCGTGGGCTTGCCCTACAGCCACCAGGGGCAGATGACACTCGACGAGATCGTGGGCGGCAGTCCTTACGGGGCGACCACCATCGCCGGTGGGCAGGGGCAGCGGGCGCCCAGTGCCATCGAGCTCGAGGGTGCCCGGCATCAGGGGCACCTGATCGCCACCACGGCCAACCGCCTGTTTGACCGCCCCGCATAGCGTGCAAGACAAGAGTCTCTCGCCATGACACTGCAGCGTGAGGAGCGCGACTCGCTGGGCACGGTGGACGTCCCGGGCGGTCGGCTGTGGGGTGCGCAGACGCAGCGTGCGCTGCTGCATTTCCACATCTCGACCGAGCGCATGCCGCTGGCATTCATCCATTCGCTGGCCTCCGTCAAGCTGGCCTGTGCCAGCAGCAACGCTGAACTCGGCCTTTTGTCTGCAGAGAAAGCGCAGGCGATCGTTTCGGCGGCTCAGGAGGTGATGTCTGGCCTGCACGACGAGGAATTCCCACTGACGGTCTGGCAAACTGGTTCGGGCACCCAGACCCACATGAACATGAACGAGGTGCTGGCCAACCGCGCTTCGGAGCTGCTGGGCGGTGGGCGTGGGGCGCATCGTGTGCTGCACCCCAACGATGACGTTAACCTTGGCCAGTCTTCCAACGATGTGTTTCCCACGGCCATGCATGTGGCTGCGGCGCTGGAGATTCACACCGGCTTGCTGCCCGCACTCGGCGCTTTGCGGACAACGCTGGCGGCCAAGGCTCAGGCCTTTTCCGGGCTCGTCAAACTCGGCCGAACGCATCTGCAGGACGCGACGCCGCTCACGCTGGGTCAGGAGCTCTCAGGCCATGTGGCCCAGCTGGAGCACGCGGGCCAGATGGTGGCGGATGCTGTGGTCTGGCTGTACCCGCTGGCCATTGGCGGCACGGCGGTGGGCACTGGGCTGAACACGCACCCTGAATTCGGCGCGCGCGTGTCGGCGCAACTGGCGCACAAGCACGGCCTGCCTTTTGTCAGCGCCGCCAACAAGTTCGCAGCTCTGGCCGCTCACGAACCTGTGGTGGCGGTACACGGTGCGCTCAGGACGCTGGCGGTGGCCCTGACCAAGATCGCCAACGACATCCGCTGGCTGGCGTCCGGGCCCCGCTCGGGGTTGGGAGAGATCCGCCTGCCCGAGAACGAACCGGGCAGCTCCATCATGCCCGGCAAGGTCAACCCGACCCAGTGTGAGGCACTCACCATGCTCTGCGCCCAGGTGATGGGCAACGATGTGTCCATCGGCATGGGCGCAGCTTCGGGCCATTTCGAACTGAACGTTTACAAGCCGTTGATCGCCCACAACCTGCTGCAAAGCATTCGCCTGCTGGGCGATGGCATGCGCAGTTTTGACCTGCATTGTGCGCAGGGCATCGAAGCCAACCCGGTCCGCATCCGCGAACATCTGGAGCGCTCTCTGATGCTGGTCACAGCGCTGGTGCCCCACATTGGCTATGACCGTGCGGCCCGCATCGCCAAACTGGCTTTTGAAACCGGTGGTTCGCTGCGCGAGGCCGCGCTGTCGCTGGGTTACGCGACGCCGGCACAGCTTGATGTCTGGCTGCAACCCACGGCCATGCTGGGGCCGGAAAGCCTTTTGCCGAACCGTGCCATTTGAATCAGTGCTCCAGCGCGAAGTCGATGAAGCCACGTTCCACCGACGTGGACACCAGCCGCACCCTCAGCAACTGTCCCACCTTCAGGGTGGGCAGATCACCGGTGAGCCGCCCCTCGGTGGGCGGCTCGAAGACGCGCACCCAGATGCCCTTGTCACTGGCACCGGTGACCACGCCATCGAAGCGCTGGCCGATGCGGTCGTGCAACAGCAGGGCGGCTTCTGACTTGCGTACCTGACGTTCGACCTTTTGCGCCGCGTCTTCCTGTCTTGTGCAGTGGCTGGCCAGTTCTTCTAGTTCGTCGTTGGAGTAGGGGGGCTTGTCGCCCGACAAAGCGGCCTTGAGCAGGCGCAGGGTGATCAGATCCGGAAAACGGCGGTTGGGAGCGGTCGAGTGCATGTAGTCCCGCACGGCCAGACCGAAGTGGCCAATCTGCGGCCTGCCAGGGCGCTCCACCACGTATTCGCCGGAGCCCATCAGCTTGATGATCACCAGCGACAGGTCGGGAAAACGCAGCGGATCGGCCTTGTGCTCATGTGCCAGAAAGGCCTCCAGTGCCTTGCCGTCGGGTTGCCGGGGCAAGGTCGTACCGTGTTCCTGGGCCACATCCACAATCCTTTGCCAGCGTTCGGGCGAGCGCACGACCCGGCGCAGCGATGCCCGCTCATGGCGCACCAGAAAATGCGCGGTGCAACCGTTGGTGGCGATCATGAATTCCTCGATCAGCTGGCGCGCGCGATTTTGTTCCTGTTGCCGGATGCCGGCGATGCGGTCGCCTTTGAACAGGGCCTTGGGCTGGAAGGTTTCAAACTCCAGCGAGCCTTCGGCACGTCTCAAGACCCGCAGCTTCTGGGCCAGATCGTCCTGGAGACGCAACTGCGTCACCATGCCTGGCACGCGTCTGGCTGGTTCGGGCAGTTCCCCTTCGCCCACGAGCCAGGATGACACCGCGTCGTAGGCCAGCTGCGCCTTGTTGTGCACCACCGCCCGGTAGATCTGGTCATGCACCAGAATGCCGTCGCCACTGAAGACCATTTCCGTGACCAGCGCGAGCCGCCTGCCGTCCGGATTGAGCGAGGTCAGGTCGGTGCACAGCCGCTCGGGCAGCATCGGAAACACGCGTGCCGAGGTGTAGACCGCGGTCGTGTTCATGCGGGCGTGTCTGTCGACGGGCGAGTCTTTTTTGACCAGGGCATCGACATCGGCCACGGCCACAAACAGCCGGACTTCACCATGGCTCAGCGGCTCTATGGCCGTCAACTGGTCCAGATCACGGGAGTCGTCGTTGTCGATCGAACACCAGGGCAAGGCGCTCAGATCGCGGATGTCCTTACCGGACTCGTCGGCGGGTTGTTTGAGCCGTGCCACCTGCTGCTGCACCGCGGGCGGGAACTCGGGCTCGAGCCCGCGGCTGAACATTGCCAGGGTGGCAATGGTGGACAGGCTGGTGCGGTGGTTGGACAGGACGCGGCGCATGATTGTTCCGTGGTGCAGCTGCTGCACTTATACGCCTAAGCGGTGCTGGCGTGTGGTGCTCGGGCAGCGCCGTGTGCGCTGCAGCACCGCCAAGGTCTTCAGGAGGCGGCCTTTTTCTGGCTGGACCGTGCGGTGCCTGCGGTTTTCCTGGGCAAGGTCCGCAGCCGCTCGGCGTCTTCCAGGCACAGCAGGGTGTCCACATGTGTCATGAAGCGGTTGAGGTAGTCCGGCGAAATGTCCCGCATCAGGCCCAGCGCGCGCAGCACCAGCATGTGCGAGTTGATGGGGCCGGCATTTTGTGGGCCTTGTGCAATGGCTTTGGAGACCTGCTTTTGCACGCTGATCTTGCGCAGTTGCCGGCGAAACTGCCGCACGCGCGGGCTTTCGGCGGGCCAGCCGGTTGTCGGAACAGCCCTTGCGGCAGTGGCCGCTGGTGCCATCTCCTGCAGCAGCAGCGCCATGGGCGAGGGCGCCGGCGTCGGGCTGGTAGTGTCCGTGCGCGGCGCCGGCCTGGCCGCCATGCGCTCTTGGAGGTCGGTCAGGGCGCGGTGCAGTTTGTCCTGCAACAGAGCCTGCGCAGCGCCGGTCTGCGTGCCGGTGCGTGCGGCCAGTGCCTCGATGTAATGCCAGCCCAGGGCGTCCACGCGCGCTGCACCCGCATCGCGCAGGGTCTGCAGCAAGGTGTCTGTGCTGTCCAAGGCAGGGGCGTCGTTCATGGCCTGGCGGTGTTGGTGGCTTTGGGCACGGGGGCCATTTCCACCCGGCGGTTCTGGGCGCGGGCTTTTTCGCTGGTGTTGGGCACCAGCGGCTGTTCCTGGCCAAAGGCGGCGGCGAACAGCATCGAAGACGGCATGCCTTCTTCGATCAGGGTGCGGGTCACCGTCAGGGCACGCTGTGCCGAAAGTTCCCAGTTGTCCTCGAACTTTTTGTTGCGGCTGCGGATGCTGTGGTCATCGGTGAAGCCGCTGACCATCAGGATTTCTTCGCGCGAAGCCAGGTAGCTCTTGAGTGGCCCCACTAGGCTCTTGAGAAGCTTGCGGCCCTCGGGCTGCAGCTGGTCTGAGTTGAGTTCAAACAGCAGCTTGCCGCTGATGCCGATGCGGCCATTGCTGAGGGTGATGCGGCCACTGGCCAGCGGGATGGCCAGGGCCTGTTCCAGCGTCTGGCGCTTTTGCTCTTCAACCTGGCGCTTTTGCACCTCTGCTTCAAGGTTGGAGGCCATCTCCAGCTGGGTGGCCATGACGCCCACCAGCAGCAGCACAAAGGCACCCAGCAGGCCGGTCATCAGGTCGGCGAACGAAATCCAAGTCGGCGTCGTGGCTTCGCTTTCGGCTTCCATCTCCAGCATCAGGCGGCTCCCGCGGCCTGGCGCTGTTGCAGGGCTTCGAGCACGTCTTTCTGGCTGCTGATGCTCAGGTCGATGATTTCACGCGCCTGGGCCACGTAGTAGGCCAGCTGTTCGTCACTGCGTGTCATGGACTGGCCAATGGCGGCTTCGATGCGTTGCAGGTTGGCGATCAGCTTTTCGTTGGTCTCGTTGAAGGCGCGCACCGCAAAGCCGAAAGTCTCGCCCAGGCTGGCCACGTCCACCGCGCTGGCTGTGACCTGGGCTGCGATGTCGCCCAACTTGCCGGTCTCTTGTTCCACATGCGCGTGGAACTGCTCGCTGGCCTCGGCCAGCGAGGCCTGGCTGGAAGTGACCAGCGCGTCGATCACGCCACGCTGCTCGGTGGAGGCGTGGTTGATCGCGTCCAGCAGGGTGCTGAGTGTGCCCAGGATGCGGGTGCGCTCTTCGAGCAGGGCGTTGTCGCGCGCCACGCTGACCGAGATTTCCTGACGCAACTGGCCAATGACTTCGGCAGCAGCCCTGGGTGCTTCGGACGCGGTTTCGATCAGGCGGGTGATCGGGTCTTCCAGCGCCGTGCCCAGCGTCGTCAGGTGCTGTGTCACGGCCGTTTGCAGCTCGGCCAGGCGTGCCACGGCGGCTTCGCCGCGTTGTGCTTCCTGTTCGCGCAGGGCCGAGAGTTCGGTGCGCAGCAGGGCGGCCAGTTCTTCAGAGCGGCGGGTGTGCTGCGCGGCCGATTCGGTCTCGGCGGCGATGCGTGCACGCACCAGCTCTTCGCTGCTGGCCAGCAGACGGGTGATCTCTGTCAGGGTCCGGGTGCTGTGGCTTTCGCTGTCGCTGCGGATCTGCGCGGCGGTCTGGCTCAGGGCCTCGCACACCTGCTGCTGTTGGGTCAGGGTCTGTTCGCCGGTGACCTGCCACTGGGCCTGCAGGCTGCTGGCCATGGTGTCCAGTGTCGCCTGCCAGGCGGACAGGCGCTGTTCGTCGCTGGCCGCGTGCAGGTCCTGTACGCGCTGGATGTCTGCCAGCGTTTGCTGTGCCTGGCTTTGCACCTGGGCGGTGATGGCCTGCGCGGTCTGCGTCAAGGTGTCGCAAATCTGTTGCTGCTGGGCCAGCGTCTGGCTGCCCGTGCTTTGCCACTGGCTCTGCAGGGTCGCCGCCATCTCTTGCAGCGAGGTCTTCCAGCCGTCCAGGCGTTGCAGGTCGGCGCTGCTTTGCATGGCTTGCTGCTCGGTCCAGGCGCTGCGCACCGCGGCCACCAGGTCCTGGGCGCGGGTGTCGAATGTCTGGCCGAACTGCTGCAGCGTGCGGTCCACACCGCCCAGCAGGCCCGCGCTGGCCTGCTCGTGCTGCGCCAGTGCCGCGCTCCAGGTCTGTGCCACGGCATTGGCGCTGGTGCTGAACTGCTGGTTGAGGGCCTCCAGCTGCTCGCGGGTGCTGCCCACCATGCGCTCGTGCATGGTCTGGGCCTGCCCAGCCATCTCGGCCATGGTGGCCTGCACCACCGGGCGGATGCTGTCGCTGGCCAGCTGCATGCTTTCACTCAGACTGCTGCGCATGGACTGGTCCACCGAGCGGGCCAGTTCGCCGTAAACGGTTTTGACTTCGCGGTGGAAGCTGTCCTGGTTGGCCAGCAGGCGATCACCGAGTTGCTGGCTGTGGCGTTCCATCTGTGCCATCAGCGACTGCAGTTGCTGCACCACCAGCGGCAGGGCCTGCGACTGCTGCTGCAGTGCGCGGAAAGTCTCCTGGCGCTGGTGCGCGAGCGAGAAGCTGCGCAGGCCGGTGCCGATCAGGCCATCCAGCACCTGGGCGGCCTGGGCGCGTTCGCGGCGCGAGAGGCTGGACATCAGGCCCAGCATGGCGGATGTGGCCACACCGGCGACCGAAGTGCCAAAAGCCAGACCCAGACCCTTGATGGGTTCTGAAAACGCGGCGCGCATGCCCTGCACGCTGCTGGTGCCCTCCAGCGCGAACACCGCGCCGTTGAGCGTGACCACCATGCCCAAAAAGGTGCCCAGCATGCCCAGCATGACCAGCAGGCCCACCAGATAGGGCGTGAAGGCCGGGCCGGGCAGGGCGGTCCGCTCGCCCTCGACGCGCTGACGCACAGCGTTTTGCAGGGAGGCGGGCACGCACGCGAGCCAGTCGCCCAGGTGCTGCAGGTCGGGTGGCACCTCGGTCAGGGCCTGTTGCAGCTGTGCAGTGGCGCTGCGGTACTGGCGCAACTCCAGCGCGCCAAAGACGTACACCGCGCCAATGACGGCGGTCATGACCAGCACCAGAAAATGGCTGCTGGCCACTGCAGCGGCCACCCAGAGGGCGGCCAGGGCACCGAGGACAAAGGCGATGTGGAAAGCGTATTTCTTCATTGTTGTTGTGGTGTGTCTTGGGTCAGGGCCTCGATCAGGCCCAGCACGGGTTGCAGACGCAGGTCCAGTTCGGCCAGCAGGGCTGTGCGCATGTCTTGCTGTAGCGGTTCCAGCCAGGGGGCCGAGCGCGGCGCCGGTTCATCGGCCTCGGTGGCTTCGGTCAACTGCTTCAGGTGCTGTTTGAGTGCCCGGGCAAAGCGTTTCTCGAATCCGGCAGGAATGTGCCCGAGCAGGCGTGTTTCGCGCTCGAGCAGCACGTTCTCGAAGATGGCATCCAGCGTGGCCAGGCGTTTGTGGGACGTGCTGACCTTGTCGAGCATGCCGCGCAGTTGCATACGCAGAGAGCGGATGATGCTTTCCATCTGCCGCTGGTGCCCGGTGCAGTACCGGCGAAACGGGTCGAACGCGGTTTTGGGGTCGATCGGGTGTTCCAGTTCGGGGTGCGGCAGTTCGATGCGCGGCATGCCGGGTGCCGGCGCCGTGCCCTCGGTGATGGACTGCTCCAGCGCGGCGCGCACCTGCGCAAAGCGCTGGCGCAGCACGGTGGCATCCACGCGGGCGGTGGGCGTGGCGGGCACGGCCTGCGGGTCGTCCACTTCACCAATGAAACCCTGCAGCGCGATCGCATGGCGAAAGTGCAGCCAGTCGCCCAGACGCTGGCCGACATCGCCCGCATCCACGCCAGCATCCACCATGCCCTGGCTGGTAAGCAGGCGCAGCAATGTGGAACTGTGGAGGCGGGTACGCGGCGACACTCGCGTCATGGAAATGGGGGACTCGAAAAATGAAAGGCCCGGACGGCTCACGGTTCGGCCAGTGGCTGGTGACAGGGCGGTCTGCGGCGGGAGGAAGGTTCCAGATTTTATCCGCGCGTCACGCCGCCCACAGACACCATTGGAGTGCCAAAGAATTCAAAAATGGGCGAAGCCGTGTGCGCTTTCAGGCGGTTTTGGGCCGGAAGTCGCAATAGCGGGAGACCGCGCATTGTCCGCACAAGGGTTTGCGTGCCTGGCAGATGTAGCGCCCGTGCAGGATCAGCCAGTGGTGGGCGTCCACCAGGTACTGCGCGGGTATCCGCTTGAGCAACTGCATTTCCACCTCGTAAGGCGTTTTGCCCGGCGCCAGGCCGGTGCGGTTGCCCACCCGAAAGATGTGTGTGTCCACCGCCATGGTCGGCTCGCCAAAGGCCACATTGAGCACCACATTGGCGGTTTTGCGGCCCACGCCGGGCAGGGCTTCGAGCGCTTCGCGGGTGCGGGGCACCTCGCCGCCGTGCTGCTCGACCAGAATGCGGCAGGTTTCCATCAGGTGTCTGGCCTTGCTGCGGTAAAGGCCGATGGTCTTGATGTAGCCCTCCAGGCCTTCGAGCCCGAGTGCGAGGATTTTCTGTGGCGTATTGGCCACCGGAAACAGCCTGCGCGTGGCCTTGTTGACCCCCACATCGGTGGCCTGCGCCGAGAGCAGAACGGCCGCGAGCAGCTCGAACACACTCGTATACTCCAGCTCGGTATTGGGCTGCGGATTGGCCGCCTTGAGGGTGGCAAAAAACGGCTCGATGAATTCCTTTTTCATGCCCGAGATTGTCCCCCATGGCCATCCCCTTCGCTGACCGTCTGAACAAGGTCGAAACCTCCGCCATCCGCGAGCTGTTCAAGCTGCTGGGCAAGCCTGGCATCATCAGTTTTGCCGGCGGCTTTCCGGACAGCGCGATGTTCGACGTGGACGGCATCCGCGAGGCCAGCAATGCCGCCCTGGCCAAAGACCCGGGCGCCGCGTTGCAGTACGGCGCGACCGAAGGCTTCAACCCGCTGCGCGAGCAACTCGCGCAGTTCATGGCCAGCAAGGGCGCCAAAGACGTGGCCCCGGAGCAGCTGATCGTCACCACCGGCAGCCAGCAGGCACTCGATTTGCTGGGCAAGACGCTGATCGGCCCCGGTGACAAGGTGATCGTGGAAGGCCCGACCTTTCTGGCCACCATCCAGTGCTTCAGGCTCTACGGTGCTGATCTGGTGAGCGCACCGGTGGACGGCAACGGCGTGCAGACCGACAGGCTCGAACAACTGATCGCCGAGCACAAGCCCAAGTTCGTCTACCTGATCCCGACCTTTGGCAACCCCAGCGGCGCCATGCTCAGCGCAGAGCGCCGCAAACGTGTGCTCGAACTCGCCGTCAAATACAACACCCTCATCGTGGAAGACGACCCCTACGGCGATCTGTACTTCGGCGAGGCGCCGCCACCCAGCCTGCTGGCCATGAGCCCGCAGGTGCCGGGCAGCCGCGAGCTGCTGGTGCATTGCGGTTCGCTGTCCAAGGTGCTCTCGCCCGGCCTGCGCGTGGGCTGGATGATCGGCGCGGCCGAGCTGCTGGCCAAAGCCACCATGTGCAAGCAGTTCAGCGACGCCCACACCAGCACCTTTGCCCAGGCCACCGCAGCCGAGTACCTGAAAGCCGGCCGCATGCCCGCCACGCTGGACAAGGTGCGCAGCGTGTATGCGCAGCGCGCCCGCACCATGGGCGACGCCCTGCGCAAGGAACTTGGTGACGCGGTGAGCTTTGTGCAGCCGCAGGGCGGCCTGTTCGTGTGGGCGCGACTGACGGGCGCGGGGGGCAAAGTGGCCGATGGCAACGACTACGCCAAACGCGCCATCGGGCAGGGCGTCGCCTTTGTGCCCGGTGCGCCGTTCTTCTGCGCCAACCCTGACCACGCCACCTTCCGCCTGCGCTTTGCGACTGCGGCCGCGGATAAGATCCTCGAAGGCGTCTCGCGTCTGGCCAGGGCACTTTGAAACCGGAAGACCTGCTCAAACTCGTCAGCACGCCCATGCCTTTTGGCAAGCACAAGGGCGTGTTGATGGCTGATCTGCCCGGCAATTACCTCAACTGGTTTGCCCGTGAAGGTTTTCCGAAAGGCGAGACCGGTCGTCTGCTTCAACTGATGCAGGAGATCGACCACAACGGACTCAACGACCTGCTGCTGCCCCTGCGCCGCTGATCAGGCTGGGCTGAACAGGTCCACCCGGTCGGTGATGATGCCGTCGGTACCCAGCGCGATCAGGTGCTGCGCCAGCGCTTCGTCGTTGACGGTGTAGCTCAGGCAGCGCATGCCGGCGCCGTGCAGGCGGGCCACAGTGGCTGCATCCCAGAGTGCGTAGTTGCAGACCACGGCCACGCAGCCCAGAGCCTGTGCCTGCCCGTACCAGCCGTCCCACAGTGTGTCGAGCAGCAGGCCGCGTGGCAGACCGGGGGCTGCTGCGCGGGCAGCCTCCAGCGCATCGACTGAAAAAGAGGTGAGCAGTGGCGGGACGGTCTGTCCGGCCCACAGGCGTGCGGCCTCGCGTGCCACCACTTCGCCGGTCGGCCGCTCGCTGCCAGGCGTGGGCTTGATCTCGATGTTCAGAAAATACCCGTTGTCCAGACAAAAGCGGGCCAGCGTCTGCAGGTGGCAAAGGGGTTCGCCGGCGTATGCGGGTGAATGCCAGCTGCCGGCGTCCAGTTGAGAGAGCGCCGGCCAGTCCAGGTCGCAGCCCAGGCCATGGCCGCTGGTGGTGCGCTCCAGTGTGGCGTCGTGCATGAGAAAGACTTCGCCATCGGCGCTGAGCCTGGCGTCGCATTCGAACATGCGCCAGCCGTGGTGCGCACCCAGCCGGAAGGCGGCCAAGGTGTTTTCTGGCGCCAGCTGGCCAGCCCCCCGGTGGGCGATCCAGAAAGGCCAGGGCCAGGGCCGTGAAGTGTTCAAGGGCGAACGACTTCCAGCAGTCGGTCCAGGCCACCCTCGTTGATGGCCACCATGGCCTGCTCGCGCACCTTGGGTTTGGCGTGGTACGCCACCGACAGGCCAGCCTCGCCCATCATGGGCAGGTCGTTGGCGCCATCGCCCATGGCGATGCATTCGCGCGGCTCGATCCCCAGCAGGCTGGCCACTTCGAGCAGGGTGCGGCGCTTTTCGGCCCCGTCGCAGATGTCGCCCCAGCTCTGGTTGACCAGGCCGCCGGTCAGCACGCCGTTGTCGATCTCCAAGATGTTGGAGCGGGCGAAGTCGATCCTGAGCCGGTCTTTGACGCGGTTGGCGAAATACGTGAAGCCGCCAGAGACCAGCAGCACCTTCATGCCCGCCTTCTGGCAGGCGTCGATCAGTTCAGCCGCACCGGGGTTGATCTTCAGGCGCTCGTTGTAGACGCGCTCCATGTCGGCTGTGGTCACGCCTTGGAGCAGGGCCACGCGGCGGCGCAGGCTGTCCTTGAAATCGGTGATCTCGCCACGCATGGCGGCTTCGGTGATGGCCGCCACCTCGGCCTTGCGGCCCACAGCATCGGCGATCTCGTCCACGCATTCGATGCTGATGAGCGTCGAGTCCATGTCGAAGGCGATCAGCTTGAACTGCGAAAGGGACAGGGGGGCGGTGAAGCCCTGGATCACCAGACCCGGGGCAAATTCTGTGGCGGAAGTCATGCCGTGATTATCGCGGCTCGCAGGTGTGGCCCCACAATCACAGGATGTCAAACCGCAAGGGAGAAAACATGAAACGATGGTCATTGCTGGCGCTGCTCGGCCTGTGCGGAGCCCTGCAGGCGCAAACACAGCCTGCGCCCGAACCCGCGCAGGTCGTCAGCCTGAGCGCCAGTGCGCAGCAGGAGGTGCCGCAAGACTGGCTGAGTGTGGTGCTGCGTGCCAGTATGGAGGGCAACGAGCCGGCCGTGGTGCAGTCCCAGCTCAAAGCCGTGCTGGAGCAGGCTTTGGCCCAGTTGCGCCCGCAGGTGCAGGCGCAAGCGTTTGAGGTGCGCAGCGGCAGCTTTGGCATTTACCCGCGCCACAACGACAAGGGGCGCGTGGTGGGCTGGCAGGGGCATGCCGACCTGGTGATCGAAGGGCGGGACTTCGTCAAGGTCAGTCAGGCGGCCGCTCAGGTGCCGCGCATGGCGGTGGCGCAGGCCGGTTTCTCGCTGTCCAGACAGGGACGTCAGCAGCTCGAAGCCGAGGTACAGAGCCAGGCGGTGCAAAAATTCCGCCAGCGTGCGCAGCAACTGGCCAGGGATTTTGGCTTTGAGGGCTACACCCTGCGCCAGGTGTCGGTGGGCTCGGTCGACCGCGCCGAGCCGGTGCTGCAGGCTCGCGCCATGGTGGCCGACATGGCCCTGGCCGCACCTGCGGCAGCGATCCCGCTGGCGGCCGGCAAGGACGAGGTGCGCATCACGGTCAGCGGCAGCATCCAGCTGCGCTGAAATTTCAGGCTGTTGCGGCTTCTGTTTTGGGCGTCCCCAGACTGCGCAGAATGTCCCGCACCATCTGCGCCCGCATCTTCGGGTCGGGCAGTTCGCGCTCGATGCGCAGCTTGTCGTTGCCCGCCAGCTTGATGTGTTTGTTCTTCTGGATCAGGCCGATGATGGCCATCGGGTCGATGGGTGGGTTGGGCTTGAAGCTGATCTGGATCACGCCCGGTGCAGCATCGACCTTGACCACGCCGTAGGGCTGGCTCAGTACGCGCAGGCGGTGCACATCCACAAGGGTCTGGGTTTGCGGCGGCAGTTTGCCGAAGCGGTCCACCAGCTCTTCGAGCAGGGCGTCGATCTGGTCGCTGGTTTTGGCGGTGGCCAGCTTCTTGTAAAACGACAGGCGCAGGTGCACGTCGCCGCAGTAGTCGTCGGGCAGCAGGGCGGGGGCGTGCAGGTTGATGTCGGTGGTGGCCGACAGGGGGCTGAGCAGATCCGGCTCCTTGCCGTTTTTCAGGCTGCGCACGGCCTCGGACAGCATCTCGTTGTAGAGCTGAAAGCCGATCTCCATCATGTTGCCGCTCTGGCTCTCGCCCAGCACCTCGCCCGCACCG